>Ga0209185_1000413_pt1 | contig 51312 bp, 3 predicted proteins | sample SidtaG_2_FD_187425 | JGI IMG/M metagenome (GOLD analysis project Ga0209185, IMG submission 187425) | Marine algal microbial communities from Sidmouth, United Kingdom - Sidmouth_Asex2 metaG (SPAdes) (version 2) | ecosystem: Host-associated > Algae > Red algae > Unclassified | place: Sidmouth... | reverse complement strand
AAGTTGATATTTATTACTGGGTTAAGACTATTTAACACGCCTACGCTACATTCAGTACCTTGTGCTGCACAAGTACGACTCATAAGCTCACTCGATACTGCAATTCCAAGGTCTTGATCTCCACAGCTTATATCTTCAGGTACTGTAAACTTGAACCCAATATTAAAAGCCTGACCTGGGCCTATACCATCAGGTACATCAAAACATATATGTGTGATAGGTCCATTCTGTGTTTCTGTAAAGTTAGGCGTGCCGGGTGGACTTATGAGTTCTATGCTGCCCATCATGTAATCGAAAGTACTCGTCTCTATATCCATACAGATCATGCTGTTCTCCGTCGTTCCTGTCGGTGAAGTATTCAAGAAGTTAATAACCATTTCTGACTCAACTCCACAAAATGCTTCCACAGGATCGGCAAATGCTACGAATCTTGCATAGTCAACTGGGTTAGCACCTTCCACAATGATAGGAGGACTTGGCACGAACATACTTTCTTTACGCTGCTCACATGGGTCTGCTGCACTAGCTTGGAAGTAAGGGGTTGTACCACTTACAAAATCATCACAGATAGTCTCTACTTCAAATCTGAACTTAACAAAATTACTATCCAAAGAAGATTTAAAACCTGGTAAGCCATTCATACCAATAGGATCACCAGCGATTTCATCCGCCCATAGAGAATCATCCAAATACTCAAAGAAAGTACCGTAGATACTATTCTGAGAGGCATCTCCTGTGGGATCTGGGATGGTCACACAAGGTCCCATATTATTAGGACCTGCTGGATAACATACTTCCCATGTACCTGGTATAAACTGAAGTCCTGAAGGGAACCACCAATTTGTCTCGATTTCTATAAGACTTGCTTCCTTTACATTTTTTATAACTGTCTCCAATTCAAATGAGCTACATAACGGGAACTCAGGCAAAGCTGTAGGCTGCCATTCTGCTTGTAATCCTGCATCTAAGGCAAGGTACTCATAACAGGCTCCTACATCAGAGCATGCTTCACTACCTGTTGCCGCCAGTGCTGCTGCTTTCTCACCATCTATACATCCACTTGTTGTAGTCAGACATATTGTTGTTTCTATATCAAGATCAATAGGACAGAATAATAACTCTGTGATAGGAACAATTGTCAGACACTCCCCTGGGGCGAGATCTGGTCCTGCAATCGTATAAGACTTATCTGTTGCAGTCGTATTGACCAATGTGAAAGTCAGTGGATTGCCAAGATCATCTTCTACACCTATAAGATTTATACTGTTAGGTATGACTATTGTCGTAGCTACATTAGTATGTGAGCCCATATCTACACCGTTATCTGGTGCACATACCATATAAGTATTTGTTTCGTTCTCATCTGCGAGATCTGATATGAATAACTGCGATATCATAGGTGATAGTGCAGGCAGGTTCATACTGTTATCAGTGAAATTACCTGGCGTTGTTATGTAATTACCTCCATATCTCATAGGGTTAATCATATAGTTACTCGCTACTGGATCTGTTGTTATTTTTTGGAAATAAAATCTACATCCTTCATCTGGAGCGGCGTTACAACTTTCTCCAAATGGGTTATCTGGAAAAAGGTATAAATAGGAAGTATTCGTATAATCTCTTGTTGCGGTACTCCTACTTCCAACATAACTATTTGCCCTTTGATACGCCAATGTAGGTATGTAAGGTTCAGCAAATTGATATTCTAATCTGAAGTCTGTTGACTCTACTTCCTCTGGACATAATGATGACAAGTTATATCTTATTCCATAGTTACAAGTCTCTGTTCCACCCACTATGAGTTGTGGAAAAATATCTCCATCAGGATGTACAAGTGCAGGTACGTCGCAATAATCACCCGTCTCATTAGGACCATTAGGACCCCATCCATATTTTAATTCAAGTCCTTCTAAATACTGCTCGCCCACAAGCTTCATCATAGCAAGCTCGTCTGGATTTTCAGCTACGCAGCATACAGCTCCTGCTCCATCATCTACACATGCTAAGTTGCCTTCATCGTCTCTGATATTATCTGCTGGAAAAGGCACTTCTGATCCATCAGGCATAACAATTGCTCCATCTCCTAAGTAAATCATATTACTTGGAAACTCAAGTTGTAAAAATTCTGTAGCCATATAGGGTCTGTACTCATTCTCAAACCAAGGCAGTTCTCCTGCAGCTAAATCTGTAGGCACTGGATTAGTTAAGGTGAAATCATAAGTTACTTCTGTTGCACAATCTTCTATAGTAACTTCATTAGCAACAGCCACTGGCCCAGGTATATGACCTTGAAAGGGCTGTGTTCTACTACAATCTGAAAAAATGACTACTGATGAACATGTAGCAGCACTATATGTATACCCTATAAAATCAAGAGATGCCGAGTTAGCATCAGGCAATGTTGTTCCATTTATTTGTTGTAGATCATAGCCCGGATTATGTATCATTGGTGATTGATATTCTACAATTATCTTATCACCTGATTGCATAGGAAACTGCTCAAAAAATTCTTCAAAACATGGATTGACATGATCTTGACTTGCTGGAGGTGCTGCTTGACTAGCAGCTGTAAGTGGACATTCTTCTGGCCTTTGCCAGTACATACTCAGTCGCATGTGATCTGCAAAATTATCTGTAGAAGATAAATCAGCCATAGCATAATTTACATTATCAGCAGGATAATTAGGATTAATATTATCATCGTCTTCACAGATTCCATAATTATTGGCAGGGCCTACTGCACTATTGAAATTAGAATTCACATTTTCAACACCAAAGTTGGTTAGTCTCATTGTTGGCAACAGATAATTATCAATTGTAGAATGCGGATAATTCTGCAAACAATCAGGAACTCCTATTTCGGTTTTGGTTCCGGTAGCGCTATCATACCAGTACCATCCTAAGAAGTCAGTATGATTTATATCTTGAATCAATGGAGATGCTGGTGATCTACTTAGATCAAATCGCATGAGCCATAAATAATCTGCTTTTTTAAATTCATCAATATCATTTATTGTAAACTCGGCAGAAGCAAACAATGTGTCACCTGGCAGAAATCTTATTTGATCAGCTTCTGGAACATCATCTCTTGTTAGCTTGGTAGTCATTTCTTTATCTTCAAAACCATAATTGGTTCTGTATAAATCACCATACGATCCATCCATAATACACACACAATCTAAGCCTCTCCAAATCACATAATTAGCGGCATTACCGCAAGATCTCACGATCTCGCATGGATCTACATCACCACACCCATTACATTCCTCTACGACCTTATAGTTTATATAAGCATAATCATTTGGGGCACAGAAGCCTTCATACTCCAGATTAAAGAAATAATCATGTAAAGAAGCTGTTGGATCTCCTGCTGGAATTGTTATTTCCAAGCCTATGGTATCTAACAAACCACCACCTATATCTACAGTAACATAATTTGCAGTCGTCCCTGGAACGGCTGCTCCTTGATAAGTCGCAGATCCATCCTCATATCTAATGTGCTTTATTCTATCTCCTGCAGCAACTATGTTTGCTACCAACTTAATACCTCCTGGGCTAGCACAAGGTGTGATATTCTCAAATCCAAACTCATATCCATATTCTAAGCCATTAGCGCCTGGATTCCATACATTAGCAGTTGTTGAAATTACTTCTGCGATCGGAATACTATAAGGAGCAATTATCATTGTATTATCTGAATTAGATAATTCTCCATAGAAAAAGCTTACTGGTTCTGTTAGATTACCAAAATCTTGAAATTGCTGTCCACAGTTTCTCTTACCATTGACCTCAATAGCAGATAGATTGCAAGCTATACTACCATCACATCCTGACATGCTGTCGGAACATGCAATATCAATTATGGTGGTTATATCTAAACTCAACCCACCCGGTAGATCATTTAATATACCATCACCATCTTCGTCAGACAATCCATGAGCTGGATTCGTATTAGTAGAAAAGTCTAATACTAATGTACCACCTACTGTACTCCATAATGAAGCATCTAGTGAAACACCACCAACTTGTATATCAGCTATCGTCATACCATTACCTAAACAAGCAGAGTATTTAATTTCTAAATCCTGCCATAAGCCATCTATAGGATCAGTATTAGCACTACTGAGATTAATATCATAACTTAAGTCTGCTCCACATATACCACCGTAGGTAATATTACTACTTGTAGCTACAGGTGTTGCTGCATAATTAGGCACAAATTGTACGCCTGCTTGTGTAGTACTTACATCTCCACATATCTTATCATTACATCCATAACTGGCACTATACTCCAATAACATTGGGTCATCTACACAACCTTGTACGGTATAACATATCTCCACTGACACAACTTCATTAGGATCTAATAACTCATCTCCATTACCTGTATTAGTAAAATGTGTGCCATCTAACTCTGCAGATATTGTACCTGCTACTGGATCTACTGTATAATTAGTAATAGGGATGACTGGTGTTGTTGTATTGAATGCTGAAATCGCATAATCAGAAGAGTAACCAGTTACATCTATAAACATAGAAGACAACTGTGCTCCGAGTCCGTCTTGTCTGACCCTAATGGTCTGACATCCGTTAACTCCTGATGCTGTTATCGTTCTTGTTGTAGGAGCGACATTCAATATATTTAGTACTGGAACTTTTATACCATTATTATAATTACTTATTTCTGTTTCTACACCCGTGCATGTTGAAGTGCCTGATGTAGTATTTTCATAAGAGTACTCATAGGTCAAATCGAAGTTAACAGGGTCTTGGTTATTAGGATCGATATCGCAATTAGCTCTGACGCCGATGTGTAGAATATATACTTCTGCAGAGTCCATATCGGTAATTAAAAATATAGGATTAACTGGATCTGATATATCAAATTCCGAAATGGGCTTACCGTCTTGTTCTTCTACGAACCCACCATATGACAAGCCTGTATCAAAGTTAGCTGTCAGGAATAGGTTGCTCACTGGACACTCTCCAGAATTAAATACTAACAAAGAGATAGTATCTGGGGAAGAACAGAGACTTAAACTGCTAACCTGAGGGAAACCTATGATTCCTTGCAGTGGTGCAAATTGTAATGAAGGGCATTCTTCGCAAGATTCTAACATCATAGACTGTGAAGCATTAAATGCTTGGTATCCCTCACGATCTACATTATCATCAGTCGATGACGAATAAGCATCAAAGAATATCTTTTCGGAATCACAATCTGCTAATTCATAAGCCATAAATAATTTATCGGCGTTAGGATTAGGATTAGTATTGAAGTTACTTGCGATTGAAATGGTTGCAAATGAAGTTACAATTGCAATGAGAAGTAGTTTGTTAGTAAGCATCCTTTCGAATTTGTTTTAGCATAAAAATTGCACACAAAGTCGACTGACACCGTGAGTAGGTATCATCGATTTTTGAGCACTGTATGATTACTGCTGGGATGCGTAATAAATACTTTGTTGTGGGGTAGAATACTTTGTTGTGAGGTAGATTGACTTTAACCACCTTCAACAACACGAAATTACATATTAGTTTTTTCTTTAATACGTTAAAAACATATATTTATTTTATTAAATATATATAATAATGATACAGAGTATTATACACATTTTTATTGATGTGTGCTCATGAGCAAAATGATAGATTTATTATACAACTTCGATAAAGAATCGAATACAAGACCATCGTACATACTCAAATGGGTATATATTAGCATAGGATGACTTAAAAACACTATTATCATGGTTATACAATAGGTAACATGAGTAAAGCTTGTCTCAATATTAATCTTACATGCACAAAAAAATAGCCCTGACGATGCTGTCAGGGCTATATGACTTTTGGGATATCTTAAGAGATCATATGATCATAATTGAAATGGATTATTCAACAATAATCAATTTCTTAACGATCTCCTTTCTATCTAACATTATCTTCATAGAATATACACCTTTAGAGAAATCTCTGACATCTACTCTGTATGTCTTAGCTCCTTCAGACACATCTATATCCATGATTGCATTCTTTCTTGCAATTCTTCCTTGAGCATCAAATATGTTAATTATTAGATCTTCTACTGGTTTAGTAATTACTAAATCTAAAGTCAATTCATTGACAACAGGATTAGGATAAATAGTTGCAATATTATCTGCAAGTAATACTGCATCTCTATCTACACTTACTACTTTAGAGTAATCCATTACACCATCTAATTCTACCTGATTAACTCTATAATAATAAATTCCTGAATCGGCTACATTATAATCATCGTAACTGTATGTTCTCTGCTGCGGGCTATCCCCTTCTGACAATATCTTACCGATTACTTCAAAGTCGTCTAATCCATTAAGTGATCTCTCTACCTCATAGTGACTGACATTCGTTTCCTTCGCCACATCCCATGTCACTGTATGATGAGAGTCGTTGTTCTCAGCTCTAACATCTAACCACTCCACGGACAATACTCCAAATACAACTCCAGCATCTACATTAGGGACATGCTCCCCTGGACTGATTGTATAATAATCAGTTGTCATAGGACCGTTACTTCCATCTACGTCACTATCCATGCTATCATCTGACCCCATATTAGGCGTTGTCAATGCCAATCCATTAGGAAGATCAAACTCTAAGTAATAACTATTCTTACCTAAGTAGTCAATCATATACTCTCCGTTATTATCTGTCGTTGCCTCACCAAGCATAGAGCCTGTATTATCGTAAGCACGTACAATTACATCTTTAATACCTTGCTCAGATGTCTCTCGCATACCGTTATTATTCGTATCCATCCAGACGTTATCTCCAATACTTCCCATCTTGTAGTAACCTGCACCTATGTCACATCTTTCTTGACCACAAGCGAGAACTATCTCACTTGTAGTACCTGGACCAAATGCACCTGTGACATCACTATCGACAGATTCATTGATACCAAAATTAGATACTGCTGGAACTAATGTCGCTGGAGGATTAAGGAACTTCAAGTAGTACCTTCCTGGAGCTACACAGAACTTAAAGTAACCATCATCAGAAGGTGTACCTGGCTTATGACCTGTATATGTGTAATCGTAATAATTCCAAGATCCATCTATGAACTTGTACAACTCTACTTTAAGACCATTAATACCATTCTCAAAAGAATCCCATACATCGTTCTCATTGTAATCTAACCATACTAATTCTCCTATACGTACACACTTGTAGAGTCCTGCATCAAAACTACTAATATCACACTCTCCTGCGGATAGGTTAACTAATGTAGTAGTACCTGGACCATTGCTATCATCGACATCAGAGTCCTCTGTACTGTCACCACCGATGCCAGACATAGTAAACTCATAATCTCCTATAACAAATTTGACATAATAGTCTCCTGGATATAATCCATCTACAATATACTTTCCATTACTATCAGTTGTTGTCATCTTAACTAACACATTATCTGCACCATAGACTTCTACTCTTATACCTGCTATACCCTGCTCTCCATTATTAAGTATACCATCACCATTACAATCTTCCCATACAGTATCACCCAGCTTAGCCAGTGGCAATACTCCTGCATCAATGGTATGATTACGTTCGCCTGCTTCAAGATCTATACATGGTGTATTACCATCAAGATCTGTATCAGAATCTGCTGCATCATCACCACCTGCATTAGGTAATGTGAATGCACACCCTGGAGGCAGATCAGATATATCAAACTGTACTTGATACCCACCTGGAAGTAATAAGTCAAACAAGTAATATCCATTTGCATCAGTTGTCAATTCTCTTATGAAATTACCATCACAATCAAATAGTCTAACTGTTACACCTTCTATTCCTGGCTCACCCGGATCTTGTATCCCATCACCATTAAGATCTTTCCAAACAAAATCTCCGATCTCTCCAGTCACTAATATCTCTGCTGCATCATTATCATCTTCGTCACCATTGTTATTATTGATCTCGTTATCGTTAAGATCGTCTTCATCAAAGATGTTATCTGGATCTAATCCATCTACTAAGTCATTATCATTGAATGCATCATCATCTGGATCACTATCAACATCAAACTGTTGAGTTCCTTCCTCATTCTCTCCATCATTAATCTCTGCCTCGTTATACCAACTACTTAGGTCAGCACCTGCTGGTACTTGTACTTCTAAGTTGATAGCTACGATTATCTGATCACCTGGCACAAGTGGCCCTGGTATCGTATAGTATGCCTTATCTCCTGTCAACGTCCAACCTGGATTATCTGCTGCATTAAATATGTAACCCACATTGACATAATCAACGATTTCTACATTGTATGCTGGCACGTTACCTTGGTTAAATACTGTGATGTCATACATCGCAATCTGACCTGGTGTATAAGGGCCGATATTGTCTATTGTCTTAATTAAGGCAAGATCAAATATCTCTGGCTCAGCAGGATCATTATCATCTTCGTCTCCACCACCGTTATCGATCTCATCATCTACGACATCACCATCATTGTCTGGATCGTCATCTCCGTCACTATCGATATCATCATCTGTTCTATCATCGCCATTCTCATCATCGAAGCTTTCTATCTCACTGATGTTCTTCCAAGCATCAGGATCTGTACATGCTTTAAGTATTAACGAGAATTTCACTTCTAAGCTATCACCTGGATTGATAAGATTACTCACTGTAGTCGTCGCTGTAGATGAAGTCGCATCATAAGACCATATCGGATTATTATTAGTATCGTAATCATATCCACATGGGATAAAGTCATTCAACTTAATATTAGTTAATCCTACATTACCTTGATTGTATATCCAGTGTGAGAAGTTCAACTGATCACCATACTTATATGGTCCAGAAGAGATCTCTACTTTCTTCATCGCTATATCGATAATCTCAATAACTTCTGGATCATGATCATCCTCATCATTAGGATCATCCAATGAATCATCTGTCGAATCTCCATCATTATCTGGATCATTATCTGGATTAGAATCTGCATCCTCTTGTGGATCTCCATTCTCATCTTCGAAGTCTGTGATCTCACTTATGTTAGTGAAGTCATCAGCGCCTCCTCCTGACTCTACTAAAGTCAAGAATAACGGTAACTCCATACATGTATCTTCAGACAATGGTCCTTCTATAGTAAACTCTACATTAGGTCCTGCTCCGACTACCGTCCATGGTGTCGTCTGATCCGCTGGGTCAAAATTATAACCTGCTGGCAAGTAATCTATTACATTGATATTCTGAACCGTCTGATTACCTTGATTACATACTGTAATTTTGAACTCTAATAAGTCGCCATATGCATAAGGTGTCGGCGTTACGATTTGCTTAATCTGAGCTAAGTCGTAGATCGCTATTTCCTCTGGATCATGATCATCTTCATCATCTGGATCGTTCACTTCGTCATCATTAGGTTCGCCATCATTATCTGGATCATCATCGCCATCACTATCTATATCATCTCTTGGATCTCCGTCTTCATCATCAGCACTTCCTATCTCAGAGATGTTAGTGAATGAGCCATCATCCATATCAAGACATTGTTGTAATGTAACATTGATTGTCACTACAGTGCTATCTCCTGGTGTCAATGGTCCTGCAATCGTTGCATTCGCGATGCCAGTCGCTGCATTATAGACCCAGCCATTAGCATCATTATCTGCTGTGTAGATAAATCCACATGGCAGGTGCTCATTGATCAAGATATTAGTCGCTCCTATGTTACCTTGGTTGTAAACAGTGATATCAAATGGTATCACATCTCCATAAGAGAATGGCCCTACCTCTGTCGTTGTCTTCTTCTGTGCAAGGTCAAATACTTCTATTATTTCTGGATCATGATCATCTTCGTCATTAGGATCATCTAATGAATCATCAGTAGAGTCACCATCATTATCTGGATCATTGTCTGGATCAGAATCTGCATCTTCTTGAGGATCACCGTTCTCATCTTCGAAATCTGTAATCTCACTGACGTTAGTATAGTTGCCTGCACCACCTTCTGTCATCTCTAACGTCAAGAATAACGGTAACTCTATACATGTATCCTCAAGTAATGGACCTGCAATTGTATATTCTACATCTGGTCCTGCACCAATTACTGTCCATGGAGTCGTCTGATCCGCTGGATTAAAACTATAACCTACTGGTAAGTAATCTATCACATTGATATTCTGTACCGTCTGGTTTCCTTGATTACATACTGTGATCTTAAATTCTAATAAGTCACCATATGCGTAAGGACCAGCTGTTACTATCTGCTTAATTAACGCTAAGTCATATATGACGATCTCCTCTGGATCATGGTCATCTTCGTCATCTGGATCGTTCACTTCGTCATCATTAGGATCACCATCGTTATCTGGATCGTCATCACCATCTGAATCTATATCATCTCTTGGATCGCCTTCTTCATCATCAGCACCTCCTATCTCAGAGATATTAGTGAATGAAGATTTGTCCATGTCTATACATTGCTGTAAGGTTACATTAATCGTAATCGTTGTGCTATCACCTGGTGTCAATGGTCCTGCAATCGTTGCATTAGCTATGCCAGTGGCTGCATCATAGACCCAACCATTAGCATCATTATCTGCCGTGTAAATGAAACCACAAGGCAGATGCTCATTGATCAAAATATTTGTCGCTCCGATGTTACCTTGGTTGTAGACAGTGATATCAAATGGTATCACATCTCCATAAGAGAATGGTCCCATAGCTGTCGTTGTCTTCTTCTGTGCAAGGTCAAATACTTCAATCATCTCTGGATCATGATCATCTTCGTCATTAGGATCATCTAATGAATCATCAGTCGGATCACCATCATTATCTGGATCATTGTCTGGATCAGAATCTGCATCCTCTTGAGGGTCACCATTCTCATCTTCGAAGTCTGTGATCTCAGATACATTGGTATAGTTACCTACCCCACCTGTCGTCATCTCCAATGTCAAGAATAACGGTATCTCAACACATGTATCCTCAAGTAATGGACCTGCGATTGTATATTCTACATCTGGTCCTGCTCCGATTACTGTCCATGGTGTCGTCTGATCCGCAGCATCAAAACTGTAGCCTACTGGTAAGTAATCGATCACATTGATATTCTGTACCGTCTGGTTTCCTTGATTACATACTGTGATCTTAAATTCTAATAAGTCTCCGTATGCATAAGGTTCAGCCGTTACTATCTGCTTAATTAATGCAAGATCCCATATCTGTACTTCCTCTGGGTCATGATCATCTTCATCATTAGGATCATCTACAGAATCATCATTAGGATCACCATCGTTATCTGGATCACCATCTGGGTCAGAGTCTATATCATCACCTGGCTCACCATCTTCTCCGTCACCATCTGTTATCTCAGCTATATTAGTGAATGAAGCTTCGTCCATATCTAAGCATTGCTGTAGAGTCAAATTAATCACTACCGATGTACTCAATCCTGGTTCTAATGGACCTGCAATAGTGATACTGGCTATACCCGTACCGTCATAAGCCCAACCTGCTGCATCATTACTTGCATTATAACTATATCCACAAGGGATGTGATCTAAGACCACGATATCAGTCGCTGTCTCACTACCTTGATTAAATACTTCTATTGTAAATGGTACGATGTCACCATATCCTAATGGTGCCGTAGCAGTCGTTGTCTTTCTCTGAGCTAAATCGAATATCTCGATACCAGCTACATCATGATCATCTTCGTCTTCTCCAGCATCAGGACCTCCTTCTGTAATCTCATCATCGTCATCACCTCCAAGGTCTGGCTGATTATCATTATCTGGATCATCATCAATATTACTATCTACATCTTCATCGGATCTGTCTTCACCATCTTCGTCTTCCATGTACGTAATCTCACTGTAATTCCACCAATCTTCGTTACCACCCGTTGTAGGTAATATCTCTAAGAATAATGTAACTACTGCAGAATCTCTCGGCACTATAGGACCTGGTATAGAAGCATACTCTATTAATGTAGGGCTCGTTTGAGTCCATGATGCATCATTACCCGCTACACCTGCAAAACCAAATCCTGCTGGTAAATAATCAGCTAATTCGATATTATACATATCGACATTACCTTGATTATAAATCGTGTGCTTGAATTCGATCACCTGACCATATGCATACGTCGGCGGTGTCACCGTTTCTTTCTTAATCGCTAAGTCTACGATATCTACATCACCACACGTTTCTTCATTTTCTTCAGGATCACCGTCATTACTTCTGTCTAAGAAACTCTCATTATAGAATCCTTCTCCTGGCTCTGGATTATCGGCGCCATTAGCAGTACCACAGAATGTGTATATCTCATCACCTTCTGTATCAGGGTCACTCAAATTGATCGTTACATTGACACTTAAGTTATAACATTGCGTCTCTCCTGCATCTATTGTCTGATCATCAGCTAAGTCCCACTGCCCTGAAGTCGCAAGCGCCTCTGGTCCTGGGTTAGCACTGTGACCTGTTGCATCAGTTGTGTACTCTGCGCTATTAATTACAAAATCATTATCGAATGCTGGCTGATCCCATAGGTCATAATCACCTGTAGCACCGCCTATGTTCTGTACTGTAATTTTAAATGTCGCCGTGTAGGTTCCATCTGCATTTCTTACCGCATCTACAAAGTCTTTCTCATGTGTTACATAAGGAATATCTATACAAACATCATCTATCTCATCGGCAGTACCGTCATTATTTATATCTAATAATGTCTGATTAAATAATCCTTCTCCTGGCTCACCTGCACCGCCACCACTCATCTCACCACAAGAAGTATAATCTGCATCACCTGGTGTATTCTCATCTTTAAGATCCATGATCATACATATCTCTAAAGTGTAAATATGTCTACCGTTAGCAGCGATATTAATATCATCTGCAAACTGCCATCCGCCTGCTGGAGGTGGAGGTGTTAAGTTTGTAAATGGATGTACGCTCGATGAATAATTAGCACTTAGCATGATGAAGTCTTCATCAAATTGTGGCCAATCATATAGATCGTAAAATCCAGATTCTGTAGACATATTCTGGACTAATATATTCCATGTCACACAGTAAGAGTCATCTGGATTATGCACGACTCTTGCGATCGTCTTCTCATGAGTAATCATGAAAATGTCTCTACAAGCTTCATCCACCTCATCTATAGTGCCATCATTGTTAACATCAAGACTTGACTCATTATGTAGTGCTTCTCCTGGCTCAGAATCTCCGTTGCCATTAGTAGAACCACATTCTGATACGACATTATCACCCGTACTTCCTGCTGATAGATCTACATCTACTTCTATATCTATAGTACAACAGTATGATGTATTAGGACTGATATCCTGATCATCAATCAATTGCCATCCCGGCGTTGCAGGAACTGGAATCGCTAATGCGCCTCCACCCTGTACGTCACATGAATATGTAGCTGCTACGATCTCAATATCATCATCAAATATAGGCTCATCATAGAGATCAAATTCTCCATCAGCGCCACCTGAGTTATACACACATATCTCATACGTCACCATATTGTTACCATTAGGCATCGGTACGAAGCTGACTACATTCTTCTCATGATAGACATATGGTAAGTCACCACATGCTTCATCTTCTTCGTCATTCATACCATCATTATCAAGATCTAAATAACTCTCGTTATAAAGTCCCTCTCCTCTCTGTGGATCATTCAATGAGTTAGAACCACAAGCATCATAATTACCATCTCCTGGTGTGGTCAGACTATTAAGATCCATATCTACACACACGATCAAGCAGTAAGTATGAATAGTATTAGCAGCTATCGACTGATCATCAGCAAGATTCCATAGTCCTGAAATCGCTAATGTTACTTCAGTTGGATTAGCAGGGTTCCCTGCTGCATCACTTGTATATCTTGCACATGTTGTTACGATATCATCATCGAAGAATACTTCGTCATTAAGATCGTAAGCACCTTCTGCGCCACCTTCATTTTCTACAGTAATCGTGTACTTCACTTCAAAGCTTCTTGCACCTGTCTGTGTGATAGATGTCAAGTTCTTCTCATGGCTTATCGCTGGAAGATCTCCACATGCATCGTCTTCTACATCTTGGATACCGTCATTATTAGTGTCTAATGAAGCTGTGTTATATAGTCCCTCTCCTGGGGATCCGTCAGCACCATTACCGCCTGATCCACATTCTGAGTAAGACTCATCACCTGGACTATTTGCATCAGTAAGATCCATAGATACATCTACAAAAAGTGTATATGCATGACAACCACCTTCTGCTAATGAAGCATCATCGGCTAATGTCCAAGGACCAGTTCCAGATAAAGTTGTAGGTCCAGGGTTGCCTGGATTAGAAGGTGTATCCGCTGTATAACGAGCGCCATCTACAACTACGTCATCATCAAATCCTGGAGTATCCGTCAGGTCGTAAATACCTGTCGCTCCACCTATATTACATACATCAATCGTGTACTCTACAGTCCAGCTTCTTGCACCAGTCTGAGTGACACCTACGATTTCTTTTTCTATTGTAAAGTATGGTACATCTCCACACGCTTCATCCATCTGATCTGCTACACCATCATCATTGGTATCGAGAGAACTTTCGTTATATAGACCTTCGCCCATCATACCGTCAGGTCCCGCTCCACCGTCTCCACATGCAGTATATATGTCATCTCCACCGTCTGCTGCACCACCATCTTCAAGATCGAGGTCTACACAAATTACTACTTCGTATAAATGTGTCTGACCAGAGTTAAGCAATTCGTCATTACCTATTAACCATCCTAAACCAGAAGGCACTGGAAGAGCCAATGGTAAAGTTGGATGTACTGTACTTGAATAAGAAGCACTTAAGATTGTGAAATCTGTATCAAATTGTGGCAGGTCATATAGATCATAGAATCCATCTTCATTACCACCATTAGTAACTTCGATCTGATAAGTAGCACAGTAAGAACCATCTGCCTGCTGCACGATACTTGTCAATGTTTTCTCATGTGTAAATTCGAATACATCTTCACACGCTTCATCCACCTCATCTGGTATACCATCATTATTCACATCAAGGCTCGACTCATTAAAGAGTGCCTCACCTGGACTTGGATCACCTGGTACTGCTGTACCACATTCTGTTACTATATCATCTCCACCACTTCCTGGAGCTAAGTCGATATTTACTTCAATCTCGATAGTACAACAGTATGTTACACCTGCAGCGATTGTCACATCATCTTGTATCAACCAACCACCTGCTGGTACTGGTACAGTATATGTGTTAGCTCCTCCTATATCGCATGTTGTCGTTGCGCCTACAATCTCTATATCATCATCAAACTGTGGCTCATCATATAAATCATACATACCATCTGCACCACCATCATTGGTTACACAGATCTCATATGTTACCATATTATTACCATTGGCCATAGCTGCGAAGCTACTTACGCTCTTCTCATGGAATAAGTGTGGTAAGTCTCCACAAGCCTCATCATCTTCGTCTGCTGTTCCATCATTATCTAAGTCAAGCGTAGACACATTGTATAAACCTTCTCCAGGCATACCGTCTGCTCCTGCACCGCCATCACCACATGCTGCGTAATCTCCATCACCTGGTGTCGTCGGACTATTAAGATCCATATCTACACATACTGTCAGCGTAAATACTTGCTGCGTACCTGCATCTATCGACTGATCATCTGCTAATGTCCAAGGATCTACAACACCTAAGTCAAATGGTCCTGGGTTACCTGCATTACCTGATGCATCAGATGTGTAGTTAGCACACGTGATAGCGATATCATCATCGTAACTCGTATCATCATTAAGATCATAAGTAGCTGTGGCACCACCATCATTACTTACTGTAATGGTATAGACGACATCCCAGCTATTAGCGCCAGTCTGTGTGATTGTTGCTAACTCTTTTACATGTGTGATCGCTGGCAATTCTTCGCAAGCTTCATCTTGGATATCTGGCGTACCATCTCCGTCTGTATCTACAGAACTCTTATTGTATAATCCACCTGTACTACTCGGATCATTAGGATCACCTGCTGCACAACTTGCATATACGCCATCACCTGGTGTTGCAGGGTCAGTTAAGTCCATCGTTACATTAACAGTCAAGTTATATACTTGGCAAGCAGATGCATTGATATCTTGATTAGTTGCCATTGTCCAAGGGCCTGTACCAGACAATCCTCTTGGACCTGGTGTACCTAAGTTACCAGCCGCATCTGATGTATATGTTGCACTATTAATAACGATATCGTTATCAAAGCATGGCTGATCGCTCATATTATAATCACCCGTCGCTCCACCGATATTACATACTGTAATCGCATAGACGACATCGTAGTCTCTTGGACCAGTCTGAGTGACGCTGATCACATCTTTATTAATTGTCAAGTATGGTAAGTCTGCACATACTTCATCGTCTTCATCTGGCGTACCGTCGTCATTGGTATCTAAGAAACTCTGATTATAGAGTCCTTGACCAGCAGCACCATTAATACCAGTTCCTCCTGCTCCACATGCTGTGTAAGTATCATCTCCGACTACGCCATCTTCTAAGTCTATCTCTACACATACTACTAACTCATACACATGTGTTACATTAGATGCTATAGACTCGTCATCTCCTAATATCCAGCCTGTCGCTGGAGGCGTTATAGGAAGATTGATATTTGGATGTACTGTACTTGTATATGTTGCACTAAGTATTGTGATATCATCATCAAACTGTGGTAAATCTGTTAAGTCATAGAATCCTGGCTCTTCACCATTATTTACAACTTCGATATTATATGTCACGCAGAACTGATTATGACCAGTCTCTACTACACTTGCAATTGCCTTATCATGTGATATCGCAAATATATCTTCACAAGCTTCGTCCGTCTCGTCTGGTGTACCATCATTATTCACATCAAGGCTCGACTCATTATATAAAGCTTCTCCTGGACTTGGATCACCTGGTACTGCTGTACCACATTCTGTTACTATATCATCTCCACCACTTCCTGGTGCTAAGTCGATATTTACTTCTATTTCTATTGTACAACAATTTGTCACACCAGCTGCTATAGTCACATCATCTTGTATCAACCAACCACCTGCTGGTACTGGTACAGTATATGTGTTAGCGCCTCCTATATCGCATGTTGTCGTTGCGCCTACAATCTCTATATCATCATCAAACTGTGGCTCATCATATAAATCATACATACCATCTGCACCACCATCATTAGTTACACAGATCTCATATGTTACCATATTATTACCATTGGCCATAGCTGCGAAGCTACTTACGCTCTTCTCATGGAATAAGTGTGGTAAGTCTCCACAAGCCTCATCATCTTCGTCTGCTGTTCCATCATTATCTAAGTCAAGCGTAGACACATTGTATAAACCTTCTCCAGGCATACCGTCTGCTCCTGCACCGCCATCACCACATGCTGCGTAATCTCCATCACCTGGTGTCGTCGGACTATTAAGATCCATATCTACACATACTGTCAGCGTAAATACTTGCTGCGTACCTGCATCTATCGACTGATCATCTGCTAATGTCCAAGGATCTACAACACCTAAGTCAAATGGTCCTGGGTTACCTGCATTACCTGATGCATCAGATGTGTAGTTAGCACACGTGATAGCGATATCATCATCGTAACTCGTATCATCATTAAGATCATAAGTAGCTGTGGCACCACCATCATTACTTACTGTAATGGTATAGACGACATCCCAGCTATTAGCGCCAGTCTGTGTGATTGTTGCTAACTCTTTTACATGTGTGATCGCTGGCAATTCTTCGCAAGCTTCATCTTGGATATCTGGCGTACCATCTCCGTCTGTATCTACAGAACTCTTATTGTATAATCCACCTGTACTACTCGGATCATTAGGATCACCTGCTGCACAACTTGCATATACGCCATCACCTGGTGTTGCTGGGTCAGTAAGATCCATTGTAACATTTACGGTAAGGTCATAGACCTGACAAGTCCCTTCTGTAATCGCTTGATCACTGGCCATGGTCCAAGGTCCCATTCCTGAGAGATTGATTGGTCCTGGATTGCCACCATTACCTGCAGCATCACTGCTGTAATTGGCGCTATTAATTACGACATCATCATCAAAGCATGGTGTATCTAATAAGTTATATTCTCCTGCTGCTCCACCTATATTACATACAGTAATCTGATAGACTACATCGAAATCTCTTGCTCCAATCTGTGTAACACTAACTGATTCTTTATTTAATGTCAAGTATGGTAGATCTCCGCAAACTTCATCTGTCTCATCTGGTGTACCATCATTATTCGTATCTAAAAAACTTTGGTTATAGAGTCCTTGTCCAGGCATGCCATCTGCACCTGCACCTCCATCTCCACAAGCTTGATATATATCATCACCTGCATCTACAGCTCCATCATCTTCTAAGTTTATTTCTACGCAAACGACTAATTCATAAATATGTGAAACGCCTGCTGGTATTAATTCATCATCTCCTAAGATCCATCCTGTCGCTGGTGGACTTGCTGCCAATGGTGTGTTAGGATGTATCGAACTGGAATAATTAGCTGTTATTATTGTTATGTCTTGATCATACTGTGGTAAATCACTTAGATCGTAAAATCCTGGTGCTGTACCATTATTGTCAACTGCTATATTGTATGTCACACAGAAAGTATTGTGACCAGTCTCCATGATATTAGAAATGGTCTTGTCATGTGTCAGATCAAATACATCTTCACACGCCTCATCTACCTCATCTGGCGTACCATCATCATCAAGATCCAAACCTGACTCATTATACAATGCCTCACCTGGAGAAGGATCTCCTGGCACTGCCGTTCCACATTCTGTAACCATATTATCACCACCACTTAAAGGTGATGTATCTATATCTACTTCGATATCGATCGTACAGCAATGCGTATTGTCTGGACTAATATCTTGATCTTCTAATAATAACCATCCACCAGTTGGAACTGGTAAAGGTAAGGTAGAGCCAGCACCACCGATATCACAATTATACGTTGCATTTACTATAGCTATATCATCATCAAATTGCGGCTCATCAGTCAAATTGTAATTGCCATCAGCTCCACCATTGTTATATACGCAGATCTCGTATGTTATCATATGGTTACCATTAGCCATAGGGACAAAACTGATTACTTCTTTCTCGTGATATACGTTAGGTAAATCTCCACAAGCTTCTTCTGATTCCTCAGGTGTCCCATCGTTATCTAGATCAAGTTGTGATTGGTTATAAAGACCTTCTCCTGCTTCTCCATCAGCACCGCCTCCGTCTCCACAAGCATCATAGTCTCCGTCACCCGGTGTACTTGCACTATTAAGATCCATGTCAACACAGAAAATAATACAATATGTTTGCGTTACTCCTGCATCTATATTCTGGTCATCCGCTAAGGTCCATGGACCTGCAAGATCTGCATCAATTGTAGGACCAGGATTATTAGCATTTGCTGTCGCATCAGAAGTATATCTAACACATGTGACAACAATATCATCATCGAATGCAATCTCATCTTCTAAGTCATACATTCCTGAAGCGCCACCATTATTCTCTACTGTAATTGTATACTTCGCTTCCCATGATCTTGCACCTGTCTGAGTAATACTCGTCAGAGACTTATCATGTGTAATACTCGGAAGGTCTGCACACTCATCATCTGATTGGTTAGGCATGCCGTCTCCATTCGTATCTAACTGTGCTTCGTTATAAAGGCCTTCTCCAGGCATCGGATCTGTACCACCATTCTCTCCACAAGAGGTATAGTTACCGTCTCCTGGAGTGGCTCCATCTTCTAAGTTCATCGTAACATCTACAGATACTGTATATGTCTGACATTCTGCTGGCTCTATATCTTGAAGATCTGCAAGATCCCAAGGTCCATTACCTGTCAATGTTGTCGGACCTGGATTAGATGGATGCTCGAATGCATCTGTTGTAAACTGTGCTCCATTTATAATAATATCATCATCATAGCTTGGTACGTCATTAAGGTCATAAGTCCCTATCGCTCCTCCATCATTACATACGACGATATCATAGGTTACTGTATAATCATATGCGCCAGTCTGAGTGAGGCTTGATATTGTTTTTTCTATTGTGTAAAAAGGCAGTTCTCCACAAGCGTCATCTGTAGAGTCTGGCATACCGTCTTCATCTACATCAAGGCTGGCTTCGTTAAATAAGCCCTCGCCTATTCCTGGGCCTCCCCCACCGTTAGCACCACATGTAGTGTAGCTATCATCACCTGTCACTCCATCCTCTAAGTCAATCTGTACGATCAAGCATACATCATATGTATGACCACCCAAACCAACTAACTGAACATCATTACCGAGTAACCATCCTGGTGAAGCTGGAGCTGGTACGCCTAAAGTTCCACTTGGACCTGCTGTACTTGTATAACTTGCACTGATAATTGTGATATCATCATCAAAATCTGGTCTATCAAATAGATCATATTCTGTATCCAGATCACTGTTATTATCTACAGCTATCTCATAGCATACTGTATATTCATTTTCATTGGCAGTCGGAACTGCGTCTACGAAACTCTTTATCAGTGTAGGACATGCGATTGCATCAAAAGGAGCACTCAATGTCTTACAAGCATCTGTTATATTATAATATTCTAAGTAGTATGTACCAGCTGAAGGTACTATAAATGTATCCGAGTTACCACTTTGTATCGGGCTATCACCAGCAGGTGTAACTTCATACCAGTTATAATTACTGAATCCTGGTGGACCTACAACTGTAGATGTAGATTCTGAGCATAAAATGACTTGTTCAAAAAGTGGATTAGTCTGTTGCTCTTCTACAATAATAGGTACCTCAGCCATGAACTCACACATCTGACCGTTCTCCATGAAATTAACGGTAACCATATATGTGATATCCATCTGCACTTCACATGCTATAGGTGTCTGACTTGTAGGATCATCTAAGTAAGTAGAGGGTTCCCAAAGTACAGTAACTATATCTCTATATTCCGTAGGAAGATCTAAATCTAAATCTATACATCCAACATTACATGCTGTCTCATCTTCATAAGGGCCAAATTCGAAATCGCCAAGACTAAATATTTCAGTCTCGAAGTCAAACATCATACATCCACCTGTCTGGCTGCTTACGCCTAATACAACCGGACTTGAAAGTCCAAATCCTGGTTCTAACGTGATACAAAGACTATCTCCTGCTGCGTTAGGTGCTATCGTCGCCCCTCCTGATGGAGTGACTGTGTACTCTAAGTCTGCACAGAATCCTACCTTAAGCGGCTCACCTGGACATACTGCTATGCTAAGACCTAACTCATCACTGGCTTCTGGCTCTATACTATCATAGTAGAAGTCCTGAGCATCACAGATACAGTTCGTCTCTTGCATGACCATTAAGAAAACTGGGCACGCTATATTTTCATCAACATTAAAGCAACCCATGATATTAGATGTATCTCCTGCAAGCACCATTACATTAACAGATATACTATCTAATGGTGGATCAAAATCTTCTAATATACCGTTCTGATTAAGGTCTCTTATTAATTTTATTTTTATAAAATCATCGTAGTCTGTACTATTATTAGCCAACTCTATATCATAGCATAATGGCACTGTGCCATCACCGTTACCACAACCTACAGTCAATACCTGATCTGATACTTCTACTGGTGGATTAAAGTCTACTTGTATGGCAGGATTGACACTATTCAATACTTGTACATCACATACGATACCCTGTGCATCACAATTGGCATTCATGACAGTACTACTGACATTGACACCTAAATCTTGCTCTCCACAACCTACATCTTCTGGCACTTCAAACATGAAGCTCACTTGAAATGCTTGCCCTGGACCTATTCCATCTGGGATATCAAAACAGACATGTGTAATCGCTCCGTTCTGCTCTTCTGTAAATGTAGGCATGTGACCCGCAGGCGTAACCCACTGGATACTACCCATCATATAACTGAAAGTCTCTGTATCTATATCCATACAGACCATACTATTGTCGGTGACTCCAGTGGGACTGATATTTAAGAAATTCATGGTGATAGTACTTGCTTCTCCACATGTCGCATCCAATGGATCAGCGAATACGAAGAATTGTGCAAAATCACTCGGATTAGCGCCATCAATAATGATCGGACTAGTAGGTACGAATCCTGATCCAGTACGCATCTCACATGGATCTGCGCCATCAGCCCTGAACCATATGCTTGTACCTGATACGAATGTATTACAATCTGTTTCTACTTCAAATTTGAACTCTACCTTATTACTATCGAGCATTGCTGCAACGCCTGGAAGTCCATTCTGATCTATGTAAGTATTCCAATCCCCGTCATCTAAGAATTCGAAATATGTTCCATAAATATTATTTTTATTTGGATCTGCTATTGGATCTGGTATAGGCGTAGATGCACCATTATTAGCTGGTCCACCTGGGAAGCATACTCTCCAAGAATTAGGAACGAAAGTTATTCCAGCTGGGAAGTACCACTCTGGTTCTATATCAGTCAATATTGTCGGTCTTACATTCTTAATTCTTACCGCCAAATCAAAAGTCTCACATAGAGGGTACTCACCTGTAGCATCTGAACTCCACTCTCCTTGCATCTCTGCTTCTTCTGCTATGTACTCGTAACATGCACCAGCAGCATCACATTGTGTCTCCCCTAATGCTGTAAATAATGCTGCCTTAGCAGGATCTATACATCCGCTTACTGTGGTGACACAAATTTCAACATCAACATCTGGTAATCCTACAGGACAGAAAAGTAATTCTGTCTTAATTTTTATTTCGAAACACTCTCCTGGTGCTAAGTCTGGATTCAAAACACTATATAAGTTAGTGTTAGTCCCTGCTTGTACTAAGTTAAATGTAAGTGGTGTATCAGCCTCATCACAGATTCCGATAAGATCTATAGTCGTCGGTATCTCTAAGGTTGTAACAACATTCATATGTGTACCCATGTCTATCCCGTTATTATCAGCACATACGGTATACGTATTTTCTTCATTAACCATCGCATCATCCGCAATCAAGGTTTTTTCCATGACTGCTGCCAGAGGTGGATAATTTAAACTTTTATCTGCAAAATTATCAGGACCTGTTACGATCGTGCCTGTCTGTCGCATCGGGTTGATACTTCCGGGAGAATCATCTGGATTAGATACTATACCTTCGTAATATCTCACACAACCCCATGGGGCTGGATTGGTATTACATTGTGTTCCATAAGGATTAATAGGATATCTAAATCCATTAGAGCCTGTATATATGTTTCCCGATCTAAGATATGTAGAATTATATGCTCCACTCGAACCAGGTAATGAAGGAACATAAGGATCAGAAAATTGATAAGATAATTGAAAGTCACCAGACTCTATATCTTCTGGACAAAGTGCAGAAAGACTATATTTTATACCATAAGTGCACACCTCTCCACCACCGACTGGTATATGAGGAAATGGATCATTAGGCACATGTAATAATTGATTGACATCACAGAAATCACCTGTGTTATTAGCTGTTATAGGGCCTCTATAATAAGGCTGAGATTGTCCTATTGTGTAATCATTATCTATGATTTTCATCATTGCTAACTGGGAAGGGTCTGCAGCAATACAGCATTGCTCTCCACCTGGACCTGTAATACAATTTAGATTGCCTTCATTAGTATCTATGAAATCACTAAAGGACACTTCAGAGCCGTCAGGCATCACAATGACACCATTGTCAAGGTATACCATGTTACTTGGGAAACTAACTTCCAGATATTCTGTAGCCATGAATGGTCTGAATTCATTCTCGTACCAAGGTGTAACCCCTGCATCTACTTCAGGCAATGGATTAGTTAATGTAAATGTGTACTCTACTTCTGTATCACAATCTGTAACGCAGACATCCTGAGAGATAGAGATGGGACCAGGAAGGTGCCCTTCATAGGGTCCTGTAGTTCTACAAGTCCTACTTGTAACCGATGAGCCACATGTACCAACAGTAGCCATTCTTGCATCAGCATAAGGGAATAAATAACCTATAGGATTAGGAGTTATACCATTCATTTCTGCTAACGATACATTAGGGTTTCTTACCATCGGTATCATCAGGTCTATATAAAAGATATCACCATCTTCTAAGTCCAGTTGAGCTAAGAGGTCTTGATGACAAGTATTATTTAATTCGTCAGGAGTAGCTGAAGCACATCCCTCATCTCTTCCAAAAAACATCCACATTCTAGATAGGTCATTGTAATCATCATGGATTGACAGATCAGCGATTCTATAGTCAACTTGGTCAGCAGGGTAATCTGGATTGATATCATCATCAGGACATTCTCCACCGTCACCTAAACTTCCTTCTACACCCATATTAGTCAGCCTCATAGATGGGAAAGTCTGGTTATCAATATTACCGTCGTCATAGTTAAGCATGCAGTCTGGAACTCCTATCTCCAAGGGTCCAGTACCAGCACTTACATCCTCGTGATACCATCCTTCAAATTGTATATTATAAATATCCGGCATCAATGGATTATCCCATCCTCTATACCTGACATCGAATAACCAAGCGTAATCCCCTTCGTAATAAACCGAAGCATTTAAGACTTCATATTTTAATCTGGTATACATCGTATCTCCTGGTAAGAATCTTTGAAGATCTTCTGTAGGGACATCTGCTGCTGTTAATTTCTGTGTCATTGCCTTATCAGCATACCCGAAATTAGTTCTCTGAATCGTATCTACGCTGGCTCTAATATCACAAACACATCCGCAACCATTCCATCGTACATATGTTGCTGCGCTATCGCAGGCTCTTACAATTTCGCATGGTGTAACTTCAGTACAAGACATACATTCCTCAACTACCTTAAATGAAACAAATGCATAATCATTAGGTGAACAGAATCCTTCGAATTCTAAGTTAAAGTAATAATCATGAGCTGTTACAGAACCATCTCCTGCAGGAACTTCTACAGTATAACTAACTGTATCCAGAATCCCTCCACCTATATCTATTGTATTAGGATATCCAATGGCTCCGGGTACCGCAGCACCTTGATAAGTTGCTGATCCATCTTCGAATCTGATATGTTTTATTCTGTTACCTGCTGCTGTAACTGTTGCTACTAACTTAATACCTCCTGACATACCACATGATCCGATATTTTCTGATCCAAAATCATAGTGGAATTCATATCCATTCATACCTGGTAGCCATACATCACAAGTTGTGACCATAACTTCTGTAATAGGAATACCATAACCAGGGGTAGGTACAGCATTAGTAGAGGATCCTTCGTTGCCATAGAAAAATGAGACAGGTTCACTTAAATTAGCAAACTGCTGAAAAGCCTGACCACAATTTCTCTTTCCTTGGACTTCTATTCGTCTAAGACTACAAGCCAGATCACCTGAGCAAGTCGCCATAGCATCTGAGCAGCCTATAGAGATATTAGTCTTTATCCTTATTGATTGACCACCTTGCAGATCATCCATAAATCCATCTTGGTCTTCATCAGTGAATCCATATGCTGGATCTGTATTAGATGTAAAATCTAAAGTCAAAGTAGAACCAGAAACAGTATATAATGATGGATCTAAAGGCTCATCATTAATTTCTAAACTTGATATAGAAAGTCCGTTACCTAAACATGCACCATACTTAAATATTAAATCTTGCCATAGTCCATCGAGTGGATCTGTGTTAGAACTGAATACTTCTACCTCATAACTGAGATCGTCTCCACATATGCTACCATATTCTATATTACTTGTATTAGCGACTGCATTAGCTCCGAAGTTAGGCTGAAACTTGACAGCACCTAAGGCACTTGTTATACCAAAACATATTTTTTCTGCACATCCGTAATAGATCTTATATTCTGGTGTCATAACTTCATCAGTACACCCTATTGCAGAGTAGCATACACTTATAGTCATGCGTTCGTCTACATTGAATATGTCATCATTGTTGGCTCCGGCACCTGTGTTATCATTGAACATAGATCCTGTGATATTAATAGTGGCAGTACCTGCTCCAACATCAGTCGTTATTAGTGATGGATCTATTACTGTGCCGTTAGCTCTTATTGTACCTAACTGGTAACTAACTAAATCCAAACCACAAATATCGAAAGTATACTGGCTCAATGAAGCCTGGATACCATCTTGTGATATTGTCAGTGTTTGACATACTTCCGAAGTTGTATTAGGTATAGAAACTTCTTGAGGAGAAATAGATAATACATTCAATACTGGTATTCTTACCCCACCATTAAATTCTCCTATTTCTGTTAGTTCTAAATCACACATTTCATCCATGCCTCCTGCATCAGGATAACTAAAAACAAGATTAGCATCAAAATTGAGTGGGTCTTCAGATTTAATATCTACATCACAATCTGTTTTTACACATATATCTATTATAAATGCTTGAGCAGAGTCGATTCTACTAATAAAAAATATTGGTTCTTTTGGATTACTCACATCAAACTCATCAGCTGTGACAGGTCCGCCATAGTGTTCCATTACACAATCACCGTAAGTCAATCCCGCATCTAATGTCAACTTAAGCTGTACATTAGATAGATCACATTCTCCGTTATTATAAATTAATAAACTTATTGTATCTGGGCTAGAACATACATTTAATAAATCTACTGTGGGAAAGCCAGGTACACCATCTAATGAAGCCAAAGTGACATTAGGGCAACCATCGCAAGTCGTTATTTCTTCTTCTATTTCATACTCTATACATAATTCTGGAGCTCCTTGACCTGAGTCAAAAGAATATGTTCTTCTATGTCCCTTGCCAGTGATACTGAGACAAAATGCATTACCTGCTGCATATCCTGGTCTATTGACTATTTCCTGAATAATGGAGCTGACATCTGGTGTCCGTTGAGCTGGTAGCGCATCACCTGCTGCCACCCATGTAGGTGGAGACCATGATACATTAGCCGATGTGGCTACTCGACTTGATGGTGGATTACCAGCTGAGAAAGTAGCACAATTGTCTGCGTCTTCACCTTTGATCTGAAATGCTGCTCCTCTTGAACTTGGTGCAGCATTGGTAAACTGTATATACGCATTCGTTATTTTAGCCCCTTGAGGGATGTTATAACAATCGAATCTAAATGCAGCGATGGTCTGTCCACTTGCTCCATTTGTTGCTCCTGATCCTAATCCAATATTGGAATCAGTGTCCCCATAGGCTCCGTTGCCGATAATTTCTTCTGCATCGTCTGTACCTGATCCTACCTCACAACATTCTGTGACAAGTGTAGGTGGCATCATAGCATTAGCGAATGCTCGGACTGATGAATTATAAGCTTCATACATAGATGCTTCCGAATCACAGTCTGCATCCATGAGAGCATATCTGGATAATTCTTGATTGGCTAAAGTCGCTTCTTGATTTTCTGTGAGGCCAACGATCCCTTTAATTTTCTTATCATCATCTGCATGAATAGATCCTGCAGAGAATAATATTAGAAATAATAGACAAATAAGAGTACACAATAACTTCTGATACATCAGTTGTTGTTTTAGAATAGAAAATATTATAAGAAATACGATTCTATTATACCTTCGATAAGGTCTCTTACTTAGGTGGTAGTATGCGTGTGAATGTAAGGGTAATGCATATATCAATGGCACATAGCAATTGCTATTAACCATTAATAATCCGCTAATATACATATTATAATTATTAATAATATGATACCTAATAACATTATATATATAATAAATATTATATGTATAAATACTTGAATTGTAATACCTTAGCTTTTATGTTGCTAAAGTTAAAATGATTAAGATTAAAAGAAGTGAAATAAAAAATGCCCCAAGCAAAAGCTGCTTGAGGCATTTTATCTCATAAATAGGCTCTAAGTCTATTAGTCTATCTTAATTACTTTTTTGGTAACGATCTGCTTGTCTAAGCTAATCTTGATACTATAAATTCCTTTGTCTATGTCAGTGACATCAAGCTGATAAGTTACTTGCCCAGCTTTTAGATCTAAATCGATGATTGCATTAGCTCTAACAACTTGTCCATACATATTGTATATATCCATTCTTAGATGCTCTATATCACTACCTAATGTAATGTCAACTGATAATTCATCAACTACAGGATTAGGGAATACAGATACTTGATTCTCAATACTTAATGTATTCTTAGACCTTATTTCGATATCTTCTGAATACTCATAACTATCATCATCAAAGACAACTCTTAATCTGTACAAGCAATTGTCACAAGCTTCGATATCATAATCTCTAAAGTCATAATTAGAATCGCCATTAAGGTTACTTAATGATAGCTTCTTAGCTATCGTAACAAATTCAGCATCTGCCGTGATGGCTCTTTCTACTTCATAATGACTGATGGTCATATCTTTTTGGACATTCCATTCTATTACATTATGAGTGACACTACTCTCACCATATAGATTAACAACTGGCTTGGCAACACTGCTGCCTATTATTATACCTGCATCTATATGAGCTGTATGAGTACCAGGCCAAACCGTATAATAACTAGTTGTCATCGGTCCATTAGCTTCATTGATATCACTATCTATCGTTGCATTGTTTCCCATACCATAAGCAGTAGGTGCCATATTACCAGGTATATCAAACTTAAGATAGAAAGTTTCCTTAGCTAAATGAGTGATGGTATATTCACCATTATTATCAGAGGTTGTACTGGCAATCTCATTATTACTTAGATCGTAAGCTCTCACAATTACATTAGCGACACCAGCTTCATAATTCTCTCTCATACCGTTGCCGTTATTATCCATCCAGATATTATCACCTATGGAAGCCATAGTGTAATATCCTGCACCGATATCACATGTCCCTTGACCACAAGAAATACTGATCTGATCTGTCGTTCCTGGGCCAAATGTACCAGTCACATCACTGTCTACAGATTCATTAATTCCGAAGTTAGGTACAGCTGCAACAAATGTACTTGGTGGATTAACGAACTTAACGTAGTATGTACCTGGAGCTACACAGAACTTAAAATATCCATCATCCGATGGAGATCCCGGCTTATGACCAGTATAAGTGAAATCATATAGTATGTACGAGCCATTCTCTAATCTATACAATTCTACTTTCATACCATTAATACCGTTCTCTGTTGGATCCCACATATCATTCTCGTTATAGTCAAACCAGACTCTATCTCCAATAAACTCACACATATATAATCCTGCATCGAACTTATTAAACTCGCAATCACCAGGTCCTAATGTAATAATAGATGTCGTCCCTACACCATTAGAATTGTCAACATCAGAATCTATCAGACCATCACCACCAGTACCATGAGTTGTAAATTCATAACCATTAGTTAAGAATTTCACATAATACTGACCTGGATACAATTTATCAAATAAGTATTGTCCTGTGCTATTAGTCGTTGTTCTTGCAATGAAGTTGCCTAGGTGATTGTATAACTCTACGACAATACCTCCTATACCTTGCTCACCAGTCTGTACACCATCACCATTACAATCTTCCCATACATAATTGCCTACCTTAGCCAATGGTATAAGACCTGCATCTACATCATGATTCATCTCACCAGCTTCTAAGGTTATGCAATCTGTATCACCATCACTATTAGCATCAGAATCTTCGAACTCAGATCCTACATTAGGATAAGTAAAGTCACATGATTCTGGCAAGTTGCTTATGTCAAAATTAATCTGATAATTGCCAGGCAGTAATAAGTCGAATAAGTAACTACCATTATTATCAGTAGTTTCTGTTCGGATTACATTACCGATACAATCAGAAAGTGTGACAATTACACCTGCAACTCCTGCTTCTCCAGCGTCTTGGATTCCATCTCCGTCTATATCTTTCCAAACCTTATCACCTATCTCGCCTGTAACTAATACATCAGCTACATCATTATCATCCTCGTCATCTCCATTACCGTGCTCTGATATTTCATTATCATCGTCATCGCCAGGTAGTACATCATTATCATTATTAGGATCGTTATCTGCATTACTATCTGCATCAGTACCATTACCTCCACTTATCTCTGCCTCATTATACCAACTCTCAAGTGTAGCATCTGCAGGAATTGTAATCTCTAAGAATAAACTTACAGAGTCTACAGAACCAGGTGTCAATGGACCAGCATATGTATAAGCTGCATAAGCCCCCGCTGTAATCCAGCCTGTATTAGCTCCACCAGGTGTAAGTAAGAACCCATCATTAAGATAATCTGTGATCTCAATATCTGTTGCATCTACATTACCCTGATTATATAGCCTAATCTTAAATTCTACAACTTCTCCTGGAAGGTACGGCCCTCTATCGTCTATCACTTTCTGAAGTGCTAAATCGTAGATTTGTATTTCTTCAAGGTCGTGATCATCTTCGTCACTATTAGTACCATCGATATCATTATCCTCTACAGGACCATCATTATCATCAATAGAATCTGGATCACTATCAAGATCATTACCTGTCATACCGAACTCATCATTACCACCAGTTATCTCACTGTAATTAACCCATGCAGCTGACTCACTACAAGCCACTATTCTAACTATTAACGGTACACTTACAGGTGTTCCTGGCATAATAGGTCCATCAATAGCCGACTGCAAATATCCAGTTGTAGGATCTTCTGTCCAACCTGCACTGCTTATAAACTCATAACCGCATGGTAAATAATCAACTATCGTAACATCATGTGCAGGAATAGATCCCTGATTATGTATTGTAATATCAAAAGTTACATCCTGACCATATGTAAATGGACCAAGGTCTGTGGTTGTCTTAGAGAGTGCAAGATCAAATACTCTGAACACTTCTGCATCTTCATCATCTTCGCTCTGATCGCCATCATCGTTATTAGGTGTAGAGTCCCAGTCCTCACTTGTAACATCTCCATTCTCATCTGTAGCTTCTGTGATCTCAGATACATTAGTATAGTCGTCTGCACTCATACCGCCACTTGTGAACTCAAGGACAATATCTACACACAACTCATCACCAGGCGCTATCGGTCCAGCAAAAGTATGTGTCACAACAGGTCCACTTCCAGTCCAATCAGCATTAAGCGCCGGATCGTACGTGAACCCTGCAGGAATATTATCTGCTACAGTAGTAGTATTAAAAGTTGTATTTCCTTCATTCGTAATGCAGATATTAAATGTAATCTGATCACCATAAGCGTATGGAGGCATCATAGATGCATCTAATCTCTTATCTAAAGCCAAGTCTGGAATACAAATCTCTGCAAAATCATGGTCATCCTCATCATTGAATGAGTTATCAATAACATTATCAAACGGAGGTCCATCGTTACTTGGATTGTAATCAAAATCACTATCCATGTCTTCTAAATCATCACCATTAAAATCTGTTGCTGTAAATATCTCAGCCCAATTATATGGAGTGTCATCAATATCAAATGATGTAATATCAAATGTAATCTGTACTGTATCGCTTGTGCCACTTAATATAGGGCCTGGTATTGTATAATATGCATAACCATCAAAAGGACTCTGATACCAATCATTATCATTAAGACTCCAAGAATCATGAGGTAATATATAATCGATGATACCTACATCATATGCAGCACAACTTCCTTGATTAATTATGATGATATCAAATGTCATCTGACCACCTGTACCATCTGCATTACTTTCGAAACCTGAACATATTTTCTGAAGTGCTAAATCACAGTCACCCATTATTACAACTTCCGCATCATCTATATCATCTTCATTAGATGGATCATTATTAGGATTGTTATCCGGATCACTATCTATATCATCTTGTAGCATACCGTCCTCATCTGTTGCACTGCTTATCTCTCCTACGTTGACATAAGTATCTCCATCCACAGCTGTCATCTGTACAGTTAATGTTATATCAACTGTTGCCATTCCGTTAGGGGTTAATCCGCCCGCTGGCAGTCTCCCATTAGCTACAGAAAGAGTAGTTGTAGGAGGATTTGTATTAGTCCAGTCCGTATCATTTAATACAAAGTCTGCTGGTATGTAATCCGATATCTGAATATTATCTGCAGTAATCTCTCCTTGATTAAGAATCGTGAATGTAAAAGTCACATCATCACCTATCATAACTTCATCTGATTGACCTACAGCCAAGGATTTATTTAACGCAAGATCAAATATTAAAACATCTACAATCGCATCATCTATATCATCTTCATCAACTGGATCATTTCCTATGATATCATCTGGTGTACTATCCTCATCTTCCTGTGGCATTCCATCCTCATCAGTTGCAGATCCGATCTCTGCAAAGTTAGTCAGGTCACATGTCGATGGTACTGGGTTAGCTAGTTGTAATGTGATGTCATAAGTTGCTGTACCCATAGGCTGTAATCCACCAGTAGGTAGATCACCTGCTGCCACAGTCATTGTATGCTGAGGATTACCATTTACCATCATCCAGTCTGCATCACTTAAGGTCATACAACTTGGCATGTAATCTACTAACAGGATATTATCTGCAGGAATATCTCCTTGATTCAATATCGTTATCGTATATGTGATTAGATCTCCTGGCGCTACACTGCTAGCTTGTCCTGCAGCCAAATCTTTAGTCAATGCTAAGTCAAAATCTAACAACTCTACTATCGCATCATCGTTATCATCTTCGTCAGGTGCATCATTACCTTCTGTATCATCTGGTGTACTGTCCTCATCTTCCTGTGGCATTCCATCCTCGTCAGTAGCAGATACGATCTCTGCAACATTAGTCAGGTCACATGTCGATGGTACTGGATTAGCCAGTTGCAGTGTGATGTCATAACTAGCTGTACCCATCGGTGGTAATCCACCTGCCGGTAAGTCTCCTGCTGCCACTGTCATTGTGTACTGCGGATTGCCATTCACCATCATCCAGTTCGCATCACTTAGTGTCATGCAACTTGGTATATAATCTACTAATACTATATTGTCTGCAGGAATATCTCCTTGATTCAATATTGTAATTGTGTAGGTTACCAAGTCACCTGGTGCCACACTACTCGCTTGTCCTGCTGCCAGATCTTTAGTCAGTGCTAAGTCAAAATCTAACAACTCTACTATCGCATCATCATTATCATCTTCGTCAGGTGCATCATTACCTTCTGTATCATCTGGTGTACTGTCTTCATCTTCCTGTGGCATTCCATCCTCGTCAGTAGCAGATACGATCTCTGCAACATTAGTCAGGTCACATGTCGATGGTACTGGATTAGCCAGTTGTAATGTGATGTCATAGCTTGCACTTGCCATCGGTGGTAATCCTCCCGCAGGTAAGTCTCCTGCTGCCACTGTCATTGTGTACTGCGGATTGCCATTCACCATCATCCAGCTCGCATCACTTAGTGTCATGCAACTTGGAATATAATCTACTAATACTATATTGTCTGCAGGAATATCTCCTTGATTTAATATTGTAATTGTGTAGATTACCAAGTCACCTGGTGCTACATTGCTCGCTTGGCTTGCAGCTAAGTCTTTAGTCAACGCTAAATCAAATCCTAAGAGTTCGATTACTGCATCATCATTATCATCTTCGTCAGGTGCATCATTACCTTCTGTATCATCTGGTGTACTGTCTTCATCTTCCTGTGGCATTCCATCCTCGTCAGTAGCAGATACGATCTCTGCAACATTAGTCAGGTCACATGTCGATGGTACTGGATTAGCCAGTTGTAATGTGATGTCATAGCTTGCACTTGCCATCGGTAGTAAACCTCCTGCAGGTAAATCTCCGTTAGCCACTGTCATTGTGTACTGCGGATTGCCGTTAACCATCATCCAGTTCGCATCACTTAGTGTCATGCAACTTGGAATATAATCTACGAGCACAATATTGTCTGCAGGAATATCTCCTTGATTTAATATAGTAATTGTATATGTTATAAGATCCCCTGGTGCCACACTACTCGCTTGTCCTGCTGCCAGATCTTTAGTCAGTGCTAAGTCAAAATCTAACAACTCTACTATCGCATCATCATTATCATCTTCGTCAGGTGCATCATTACCTTCTGTATCATCTGGTGTACTGTCTTCATCTTCCTGTGGCATTCCATCCTCGTCAGTAGCAGATACGATCTCTGCAACATTAGTCAGGTCACATGTCGATGGTACTGGATTAGCCAGTTGTAATGTGATGTCATAGCTTGCACTTGCCATCGGTGGTAATCCTCCCGCAGGTAAGTCTCCTGCTGCCACTGTCATTGTGTACTGCGGATTGCCATTCACCATCATCCAGTTCGCATCACTTAGTGTCATACAACTTGGAATATAATCTACTAATACTATATTGTCTGCAGGAATATCTCCTTGATTTAATATTGTAATTGTGTAAGTCACTAAATCTCCTGGTGCTACATTACTCGCTTGGCTTGCAGCTAAGTCTTTTGTCAAGGCTAAATCGAATCCTAAAAGTTCGATTACTGCATCATCGTTATCATCTTCGTCAGGTGCATCGTTACCTTCTGTATCATCTGGTGTACTATCCTCATCTTCTTGTGGCATTCCATCCTCGTCAGTAGCAGATACGATCTCTGCAACATTAGTCAGGTCACATGTCGATGGTACTGGATTAGCCAGCTGCAATGTGATGTCATAGCTTGCACTTGCCATCGGTAGTAAACCTCCTGCAGGAAAATCTCCGTTAGCCACTGTCATTGTGTACTGCGGATTGCCATTCACCATCATCCAGTTCGCATCACTTAGTGTCATGCAACTTGGAATATAATCTACTAATACTATATTGTCTGCAGGAATATCTCCTTGATTTAATATTGTAATTGTGTAGATTACCAAGTCACCTGGTGCTACATTGCTCGCTTGGCTTGCAGCTAAGTCTTTAGTCAACGCTAAATCAAATCCTAAGAGTTCGATTACTGCATCATCATTATCATCTTCGTCAGGTGCATCATTACCTTCTGTATCATCTGGTGTACTGTCTTCATCTTCCTGTGGCATTCCATCCTCGTCAGTAGCAGATACGATCTCTGCAACATTAGTCAGGTCACATGTCGATGGTACTGGATTAGCCAGCTGCAATGTGATGTCATAGCTTGCACTTGCCATCGGTAGTAAACCTCCTGCAGGTAAATCTCCGTTAGCCACTGTCATTGTGTACTGCGGATTGCCGTTCACCATCATCCAGTTCGCATCACTTAAGGTCATACAACTTGGAATATAATCTACTAATACTATATTGTCTGCAGGAATATCTCCTTGATTTAATATTGTAATTGTGTAGGTTACCAAGTCACCTGGTGCCACACTACTCGCTTGGCTTGCAGCTAAGTCTTTAGTCAATGCTAAATCGAATCCTAAGAGTTCGACTACAGCATCATCTATATCATCTTCTTCTGCCGGATCATTTCCTAATGTATCATCTGGTGTACTATCTGAATCATCTTGTGGCATACCATCTTCATCAGTAGCCGAACCGATCTCTGCAAAATTGGTCAAATCACAAGTCGACGGTACTGGATTAGCCAGCTGCAATGTGATGTCATAGCTTGCACTTGCCATCGGTGGTAATCCTCCCGCAGGTAAATCTCCTGCTGCCACTGTCATTGTGTACTGCGGATTGCCATTCACCATCATCCAGTTCGCATCACTTAGTGTCATGCAACTTGGTATATAATCTACTAATACTATATTGTCTGCTGGTATTGCTCCTTGATTTATGACAGTTATAGTATATGTTACTAAGTCACCTGGAGCTACATTCGCAGCTTGCCCTGCAGCTAAATCTTTAGTTAATGCTAAGTCAAATCCTAATATTGTAATTACCTCATCGTCAATGTCATCCTCATCTGCTGGATCATTACCATTTATATCATCAGGATCGCTATCTGTGTCATCTCCATCATCGTTACTTATCTCTGCCACATTAGTCAGATCACAAGTAGAACCCACTGGATTATCTAATTGTAAAGTAATCGGAACTGTCACAGAACCCATAGGTAGAAGCCCACCTGCAGGTATTACGTTAGAAACATCCATCACGTAAGTTGCTGGTCCACTTGCTGGTCCTGACCAATCCGTATCTACTAAGGTCATACATGCAGGAACATAGTCTGTAATCTCAATTGTATAAGCATTATAATTCCCTTGATTGATTACCGTAATATCATAAGTCACTAAATCTCCTGGAGCCACTGCACTGGACTGACCAGGCGATAGACTCTTAGAAAGAGCTAAATCATAAGGCAATAACTCTACTGAGGCTGGATCATGATCGTCCTCATCTCCATTGGCATTATCCACCTCATCATCTCCTGCATAGACATCATTTCCATCTATGTCATCTGGAGTACTATCGACATCAGTAAGTACTGTACCTCCAGTATCAGTGCTATTGCTTATTTCAGCAAAGTTCGTAAGATCACAAGCTGAATTAGCTGTAGTGTTAACATTCAATGTAATATCTACTTGTGCAAATGCTGATGGTAACAACCCACCTGATGGTAAATCATTATTAGCTACGGACATTGTATAAGAAACTCCACTTGCTGATGCCATCCAATCTGGATCTACATTAGTCATACAAGCAGGAATATAATCTGTTATCTCAATATTATCAGCTGCAATCGTTCCTTGATTATAAACTGTAATTGTAAATGTCACATCATCGCCTGGAGCTATCGCTGTTGCCTGACCTGCTGCTAACGTTTTACTTAATGCTAGGTCATAATAATTAGTGATAATTATTGCTGGATCATGATCATCTTCATCATCATTACTACCATCAGTCACATCATTAGTAGCTGGCCCATCATTGCTATCGTCATCATCAGCTGTACTATCCACATCATCTCCATCATCGTCGCTGATCTCTGCAAAGTTAGTTATCTGAGTTCCTTGTGGAGCATTTGCATCTAAGCTTAATACGATTTCTGTAAACACACAATCGTTGCCAGCCAACCCACCTGCTGGTAGTTGACCACCTGCTACGCTAAGTGTAGTCGCATATCCTGCAGCTGACATAGTCCAGCCATTAGATACATTAATAGGATGTGCTGCAACAAAGCTCAATCCTGAAGGGATATAATCCGTTACTTCAATATTATCTGCATTTATTTGTCCTTGATTACAAACAGTTATTCTAAATGTCACTTCATCAGTGGGATCATATACACCAGTTTGTCCAGGTGATAATCCCTTTACAAGACTTAAGTCATATATACAACCAGTAACTGTAACTTCTATGCTACATGCTGTTGAGACACAAGCATTCACATCCGTAACTACGACATCATAGTTACCAGGCGCTAGGTTAGAAAATACATCTCCAGTCTGATTAGTACCTCCATTAATGGAATACATATATGGTGCAGTACCTCCGACGACAGTAACTGTTACCTCTCCATCATCTTGTCCTTGGCACCCACTTGGCTCCATACTTAATGAGCAAATCAGTTCCGATGGTTCAAGTATCTCCACTGTACATACTGTAATGCAGTTATTAGCATCTGTTACGGTTACACTATTAGTTCCTTCCGATAACATTGTTGCAGTCGGCGTATTCTCAGAACTTGACCATGCATAAGTATATCCAGGTGTACCACCTGAAGCGGTGACTGTTGCTACGCCATTTGTTTGTCCATTACATGTAATATCACTATTTTTTTCCATTATACAAGTCAGAGCTGTTGCCTCTGATATCGTTGTAGAGCATACTGCCGTACAGCCTGTATTATCTGTAATAGTTACCGTATACAGAGCTCCTGACAAATTGCTTATCGCTGCAGTGGTCTGACCAGAACTCCAAGTATAAGTATAAGGGGAAGTCCCTCCCGATGCTGCTACCGTTGCGGATCCATCTGCAGCTCCGTTACATGATACATTAGTTGTAGAAGTGAACTCACATGTCAGACCTGCTGTTGTTGTTATCACAACAATACATTCTGTCTCACAGCCATTATCATCTGTAACGGTTACTGTATGTGACCCTGCACTTAAGGCAGTTGCTGTGGAAGTAGTCTCAGTATTATCCCATAAGTATGAGTATGCTGGAGTACCTCCTGTTGCAGTCACTGTAGCCTGACCATCGCTCATTCCACATGACGCCATCTGTGTAGCAGATACTGTACATGATAATGCCGCTGGATCAGTCAGTGTCTGACTACATGTTGTCGTACAACCATTAACATCTGTTACAGTAATTGTATGTGGTCCTGCTAGTACTGATGTAAAAGTCCCGCTCATCTGTGATGCTGCTCCATCCAAACTATACATTAAAGTACTTGTCCCTCCTGCTCCTGATACGGTGATCGTACCTGATGCTTCTTCTGCACATAATGGATTAGTAAATCCATCTACTGCACAGCTTAACACTACTGGTTCTATTATTTCTATTGTACATGTAGTCGTACAATTATTTGCATCCGTTATGGTAACTGTATTTAACCCAGCATCTAAGCTTGTCGCTGAAGGTGTCGTCTCGCCACCAGTCCATGCATAAGTATAACCTGGTGTTCCGCCAGAGGCTGTCACTGTTGCGCCTCCGTCTCCAGCTCCATTACATGTTATGTCATTATCTTTTACAATGGAACATAATAGTGCTGTTGCTTCTATTATTTCTACTGCGCAAATAGCCTCACATCCTACTGCATCAGTTAATGTGACAACATAGTTGCCCCCTGGCAAGCTGCTAATCGCAGCTGTAGTTGCTCCTGTGTTCCATAAATATGTATAAGGTGTAGTTCCACCCATCCCCACGGTTGTTGCTGCTCCATCTCCAGCTCCATTACAGGATACATTGTTACTATTTGATATCTCACAAGTCAAGCCATCAGTCGAAGTAATGACCACCTGGCATGTTGTCGTACAATTATTTGTATCCGTTACGGTTACTGTATGAGTACCTGCGCTTAATGCTGTTGCTGTTGCAGTTATCTCTGTGTTATCCCAAAGGTAAGTATACCCTGGCGTTCCTCCTGCAGGAGATACTGTAGCAGAACCATCGTCCATATCACATGAAGCCATCTGCACTATAGCTGTCGTACAACTTAATGCAGGCGGATCTGTAAGAGTCGCTGAGCAACTACTTGTACATCCATTAGCATCTGTAACGGTTACAGTGTGTGCCCCTGCATTTACAGTATTAAATGAACCACCTGATTGCGTCGGTCCGCCATCTAAGCTGAATAATAATGCACCTGTACCTCCTGAACCTGATACTGTGATCGTCCCTGTAGATTCCCCTGCACATAAAGGATCTGTTGTAGCTGTAATTGTACATGATACAACTGCAGGTTCTATTATTGTTACTGTACATTCTGTTGTACAATTATTATTATCTGTTACTACGACTGTATTTACTCCTACATCTAAACTCATAGCTGTCGGTGTCATCTCTCCTCCAGTCCATGCATAAGTGTAGCCTGGTGTTCCTCCAGAAGCTGTCACTGTTGCACCACCGTCTCCGTCTCCATTACATGTTATGTCATTATCCTTTACAACAGAACATGTCATTGCAGTAGGCTGAGTAATCGTTACTTCACAAGTTGTCGTACTATTATCAGCATCAGTAACGGTGACATTATATGTACCAGCTACTAATCCACTCGCAGTTGCTGTATTCTGAGCTGGAGTACTATTCCAAGAATAAATGTAAGGTGCAGTACCACCGCCTGCTGTAACTATTGCACTACCTGTAGCTTCACCATTACACAGAACATCAACTTTACTTGCAGAGCAAGTTAGAGCACTGCATGCCTCTGGAGAATCATACATAGCTGTATCAAAACAACTTGCCTCACAAGTGAAGAAAGATGAAATCATAACACCAGTTGCACCATTAGCTGCTAGACCTGTTACTGTAAATGTTTCGTTACCTGAACCATCAATAACAAAAGTCTGTCCTCCTATATCTATTAAGCAATCTGGTCCTGAAATATATACAACACTTACATCCAAATTATAAAGACCTGTGGTAGGCATACAATTGGTGGGCACCACAGAAGTAATACTTAACTTACAAGGTAAGTCTTGACAAGTTTCATCTGTCTGATCGGCTATCCCATCATCATTTGTATCTAATTGTGATTGATTATACAATCCTTCTCCTGACGTAGGATCTCCATTGCTTGCCGATTCACAAGCAGTATATATACCATCACCAATTGCTGGATCAGCAACCGGATCATATTTAATTTTTACTATAAGACAATATGTATTGACATCACCTGATCCGATAAATTGATCTGCTGCTAATTCAAATACCCCATCCAATCCTAGCATTAAAGAACCAGGGTTACCTGGATTACCTATTGCATCTGTTGTCGAATATGACGCATCACATATTTCGATGTCATCATCAAATCCTGGTATATCATTTAGATTATAAAGTCCGTCTCCAAAGCCAGAATTAGTAACCGTAATCGTCCACTTAATATCATACTCACCTGGTGCCGTCTCTGTGAGGCTAGTAAATTCCTTAGTATGAGAAAGCTCGGCTGGACAATCTAATGGACCTGAATTAAGAATTAGTGGTTCACAAATACATTGTGCTACTCTATCTTGATTAGGGTCACCTATTACTGCTGATATACCAAAGTCAGTATTACAAGATCCAGATGGAACTGTACCTGTTATATTAACAATAGTACCTGCGCTCACTGGGCCATTAATTACATCTGATTGTATGTAAGTACCAGTTGTCCCTGAAGCTGTTGTGCAATATATATCTAAGACTAGTATTTCTCCAGCTGCAAGACCTAAACTGTCAACAGCAATTAGAAGATCATATGTCAAACTTCCATCTGATTCGCATGAAAAAGTATTAGGCTCACTAAATTGTAATTCTATTTTCTCTGTAGTAAAGTTTATGTCTTTCTGACCAGTTACTGTTTGTAAATTCGGACATACTCCTCCAGGTACTGTAGGGCATGGCACATTACCTGCACTTGCTCTTATCGATACATTCATATTCCCTGATTGATCGCATTGGCTCGCTGAAGAATTAACTACCTCGTATGTGAAGCACATACTAGGATTAGTAGATAAATCAAAAGGCGTAGACGGAAATGCTAAGACTACTGTAGTAAAACCATTGGCATCAGTTTCGGAATAACCGAAAGTAGGGCAAATATCAGGATCAGTCGAACAACACTGAAAAGTCCCAGGTAGAAATTCAACATTAGGATCTAATATTATAGTAACAGAATCACTTGCTGATGAGAAGTTACTACCTAAACTTACAAAATCTATATTGACCTCTACCTCGTTACCTTCATCACAACCTATGACCTCCATGAACTCAGAGTTTATCGTCACGGCAGCACCATGTGGTTGGCTTACACCTTCGATTGTAAGATCTGAACTTCTTACTCTTACACCATTATTAATGGCTGGATCTCCACACGGTCTATTACCGAAAGCTTGGAATATCAATCCACTTGATGATAGAAAGTCACAATCTGTATCTAAATCAAAAGTAATGCAAGCTTCCCTTTGCTCAGGGGCTAATGCATCTACTGTACCAGGCATACCACCTGTACCCATAGCTGAATGAGCTTCGACATCTATAAGAATAAAGTTACCATTAGTCGTACTGATTGCCGGTTCCATATTCCCACTTCCGCAAGGGTATTCCACCATTATATTACTAATCGTTGCCCCTGGTGGAGATAGGATACTTAATTTAGGATCATCTAAAAATGCAGATTGTGCACTTGTCTTTTTTAATTCGAAAGCTTGCGTCTCACAAAGTGGCATAGGCGTCACTGGCTCACTTTCAATACCTAACTGAACTTCAGACATTAAAGGTAATCCTATTAATTCTACAGTTTCTGCACAAGATAAGCCTTCCATTCCATCAGGGTAAGCAGTACATCCGAATCCAGAAAGCACATTAATTTTTGTTGTATCACACTGATCACCATTTGCACATATTCTGTATGTGGAAGAATTACTGGCAGGGTTATCCCCTAATTGGTAGAAGCCATTAGCGTCTGGCGGTATGGCTGTACCTGTATCATCAAGTACCATATAATTAGAGCCCCCTTCTAACTGAAACCAAGTAAATGGAGCATCTATATTATTAGATCCATTATTCAATATAACATCCCAACAAGCTTGGCCTGAGGTAAATTGAACTGTCCCTCCACCTGTCAAGAAAGGCTGTGGTCCATCATAATTCACTTGTCCAAAAGCTGACCATCCTGTAGTATTAGAACAGTTAGAAACAGCTGTATAATTCATATCTGGAGAGTGGCAACCGTTACCGATTACTTGACCATTAAATCTTGTTCTATATATCCCTGTTTCAGCTTCGCAAGTTGGGTCTATCTTAAATTGAACAAGATAACTCCAAGTTTCATCACTTTCTAAAAGTGGTCCACCGTATCCTTGGAAGAATTGCTTAAGATTGCATATTGTCAGCATATTACCCATTTGTGTAACATCTGCATCAGGCACTGCCTGTCCTGCAAAATTTACACTACCTGGTCTAAATGCTAATGCATCATCTAACTCAACTGTAAATTTATCTGGAATAGTAAATGGTCGGTACTCATTAGGATACCATACATCTCCTGTCTGAGTATTAATATAATATCTTAAGTAATATAGTAACCTTCCCTCACAACCATTAATTGTCTGTGGTGTCGGTGTATACGGTGAAAAGTAATGTCTATATACATTCATAAAGTCATTATACTTATCACAAGTATACTTATTATCATCGCTAGGGTTTACACCTGCTGGATTAGGTATATAACTAGAATACACTTCATTATCTGCTACATACTGATTAAAACTAGAAGAGTGATAAGAAGTAGTCACAACATAATTAGCGCAGAATACAATAGAATCACCTGCCTCCCAAGTCGCCTTGCATGAGGAAAGATCATACTTAGCTAAATCGTCAACTCCTGACCCTGGGGTATCCTCTATCGTAGGTGTAACGGTACATGTGTACGAAGCACTTCCATCAGCAGGAAAAATAGTCGCTACAGCATCTGGCAATGGTTCAAATAGATTATCTGTCTCAAAATAAGTACAATCCAAATTAAGATCATTAAGATCAAATTCTACGTACAAATGATTAAATGGTACTCCAGCATTATCGCCTAATGTATTAGGAAAAACATATATTTCCCATGTACCTTTTACAGTATCACAATTAGAAGCTCTATGCAATTGTACATCTTCTGGCTTAGCAGTACCTGTTCCATCTGGTACTCCATTATTATCGAGATCTTCTAGACCTAGACTTATTCTTTCTAGTGTAAATAGCTGCGGTGTTGCTCCACCTTCAGGGCATGGATTAGGGCAATGCATTACGTATGTACGTGATAGACATTTTAAGTGATATTTTGAGCCAGGGCAATTGTTGTCGTATTGTCCTTCATGCCATAATCTAATTGACTTAGTACCACTACCAGTAGTACAAGTTGCTTTTAGTGGAAGAGCCAACACTCCAGCACCATTAGGAATGGCATTGTGAGGGTATGTCACACATATTGTATCACCGACTTGAACTACGTTAACACTTACACCTTTAAATACTTCCGCCCCATTTCCTTGATAAAGTAAACCCGTATTACTGACATCTATTTTTAATTCTGTAGAGCCTTCAGTTGATGATTTAGTATTGTTATAAAAGTTAGAGTAATTGACCTGTAGGTCAAATTCGTCACAATCCCTCATATCTGTAGGCATATCTATATCATATCTATATAGTTGTCGACCTCCATATGCTATACCAGCTCTGGCTCTGCTATAATTATTGATCTCACAACCATCTTGATAAGAATAAGATCTATTAAAGTAATACCAGGCTAAATCAGCATTACACTCTCCATCACACTCTTGTGTTTTATTATTAGCATAACTGGGTAGTTCCACTGTGATACATTCTCCTGGTAAGACCACTATACCACCTAACTCATAATCTACTGCAGCAGGATGTTGCTCTAAGGAGCAATCTGCCTGATAGTAACTACCATTATATATTCCTGTCTGAGAGGTACTCGTTCCTAATGGATTACTTGCACTATCGAATATATTAGCTGGTTCTTCTGTGAAGTAGTTCTGTCCAGTTCCACTACCAGGTGTATTATTATATAGTTCGAATGCAATATTAGTTGCAGGCCCTGCTCCTGTATTACATAGTTCGAAAGTCTGAATGACGGCCGTACCACCGTTAACTGCATTCTGTCCCTTAAAACAAAAGTCTCTATTCACCCCATTTTTAAAACCAAAACTTAGGTTAGGTACATCATTAGGAATATTAGTCTGTTGCATAATCTCATCTGTGGACATACATGATCCAGGACAACCCCAATAAGAGCCATAGAATGAAGCATTGTCACAATTATCTACATCATAGCATCTTTCTAATAAGATCTGCTCACCATTATCCATGAAGTTATCTCCATTACCAAATTCAGCAAGTATTGCACCTGTCAACCAATAACATAATGTGTCACCATTAACTATAGGTGTTAAAACAGTCCCTGTAGGTACGGTTGTCATAGAAGTTGTAGTTGTACCTGTCCCATCAATAGTGTAATACTTGATAGAATCTAAATATCCTTGACCTCCATTAGTTAAAGTAATATTACGACATACATTAGTACCCACCTGGGCAGTAATCGGTCCATCACTGGACATACTAAGTGATGGCGTCATCAAGTCGTAACTATTAAGACTCGGATCATCATCAATTGTACATCCTGCGTCGCCACATACTTCTATTTCATCTTTGAAAGTACCACCATTCATCTGGTGAGCAGTAGCGGCGCAATCTGCCACTCTACAATACTGTATTGTTACCTGATCACCAGCACTAAGGTCACTAGGTTGCAATGTAAAAACTGGAGAATTAAGATCGCTTATATTAGATTCTGTGACTGTAATTCCAGCGTTTGTGTTTAAGACACTCATACAGCCTGGAACATATTCTACGCCTGGAGGCATAGTAATTGTAAAAGAAGAATTGTCCGCTGAATTACTGCCTATGATTATTCTGGCAGTATTGTAAAATACTTCTGACTGACATACGCTAATGTCATCTGTCAGCAATGGGTTATTATTTCCATCAGTATATAAAATGTTATACTGAGCCGATGCATTGGTGGTACATAAGAACAGAATAGCAACATTTAATATTAGACATAAATTGCCTAAATTAACAATTGAACTTTTGGGAAAAGTCATTATCGGTTTTTGCATTTTGATGCTTTTTAATATGTACTGAAGGCACTCCTTTGAGCACCTAATCTGATGGAAATCGCATTCAATTACGAGTGTCATCAGAATGGAAAAAAATTAATAACCGCAGTTATTCTCCTTACGTAATAGGGCAAGAGGAACTGCGCTGCTCCGGGATGAAGAGACATTAATGTGCAAATATATTATAATTATTACTAATATGTTATATGCTGACTACTACTTTTTTAGATAAAAATTCATAGAAGCTAATCAAATGAGTAGGAAAATTAGATAGACACTTTATTATGAAAAAAGTATGGCCTTAGATAGACAATCGTTTAGGCTGCTTCGATTAAAACAAAAAAATGCCGAGGAGTAATCTCCTCGGCATTAATCTAATTCTATAATGATAATAACTAGATCGTCATCTCTTTACAGAAATTCTCTTTGTTATCAATTGCTTACCAATTGTTAAATTCATAAAGTAAAGATTAGAATTAAGAGTACTTATATCGACTTGGAAGATATTGTCATCAATCTTATTAAATGACTTAGACATAACTAATTTCCCTTCGATATTATAAATGCTCATTTCTATATTTTCATTAGTGTCAATTTTATCTATTTCTATATTGATAATATCTGATGATGGAATCGGAAATAAATTAATTATTGGTTCTCTATGAGCGATATCAGTATCATTGACATCTATGGATACTATCTCAGAATATGTGCTTCTTCCATCAGTATCTAAGTGTTGCACTCTATAATAATGTGTGCCGGACACAAGATTATGGAAATTCACATAATTATAATTATTAGAAGGCTCTGAATTTTGCAATGGATCTATGGTTGCTATGGTTTCGAAGTTACTTATTCCATCAGTTGATGATTGTATAATATAATGGCTGATATATTCTTCGCCTCTAACATTCCAAGTAACCTTATGACCATCTCCTTCTTGTGCCACTGATACTCCATTCCATGATAACGACAATACTCCAAAAACAAAACCTGCATTAACTCCATCTGTATCCTCTCCTGGAAGAATAAACTCTGTCGTACCAGGACCATTACTACCATCGAGATCACTATCCACCTCGTTACCGTCTCCCATGTTAGGTAATGTCTGAGTCAGATTATAGACAGGATCAAACTCTAAGTACACAGATTCTGAATCTAAGTCTAAAGCATAAGTCCCGTCTGCATCAGATATAGTCTCTCCCTTCACATCTCCTTCTATATTAATAGCCCTGACAATAACACCTTCCAGTCTTGACTCATCATCTTCCAATATTCCTGTAGCACTATTCGTATCTAACCACACCTTTCCTGCAATTCTATTATTACTCGTTCCATTATCAAATAAGATATCGAAATCTCCAAGTACAGTATTACAGCCTGAGGCATTTTGGATCCTTAGGTTAGAATAAGAGCCATCAGATAATTGAATATTGGCTGTAGGGCTACTCATCTCAGTTAGAAACATTTCTGTACCACTACTCATATCAGTGACATAAACATCTGCTGGGTACATATCTGACATCATATTAACTAATTCTACATCAATCGAACCAAGCACATTGGAGACACGACTATTAATTGTAAAATTAGCTTCAGTGATTGCCCTAGATATTAATGGAAATATGTAGTTAGTTATATTGCCTTGAAAGTCAGTAGATTCTACATTCATTGTCATAGTCTCAGATACTAACACAGTACGAGTCCTGGAGGTAACTCCATCATTCCAAAGGTGTGTGTTGTTAATGTTAGAAGGTGGTGTGAGTGTCGCGAAATTACCGACACATACTTCCAAATCTGGTATGATTATCTCAGAATAGGTAACACCTTCAGTAATGACAAAGCTCCCAAGATAATAACTACAGCCTTCTGCAGACTCAATTCTAAGGTCTGCATATTCTCCGTCACCTAATTGTATAGTACTTGTGGAAGAATACATTAAATCGACCTCTGTCTCTCCAAAACCACCAAGTGGCGTAACGTAAACAGATATAGGAAACATGTCCGTCGTAAATTCTGTCAATAATATATCTACAGAACCCAACACTATACCTATTCTATCATTAACCTGAAACTGTCCTTCTGGAGAATCTAATAATTCAATCGGATACACAAACTGAGATATATTACCATTAAAGTCAACAGCGTATAAAACAACTTCCTCATCTCGAGTTGCTCTAGAAGAATATGTAACATCTGCAGATCCATCGCTCCATGAGAATGAATCGAATCCAGCAGGTCCGGTTAAGGTAAAGTCCTCACCCATACAGTAGTAATTAACATCCATCTCAACTATTCCTACTCCTGAATTCAAAGAACCAAAACTACCTAAGTAGGTCTCACAACCTTGAGCAGTAACAAGTCTCAGGTCTTCATAGTAACTAGCTTCAGTAAAAACAGTCCTATTAGATGCAATTATAGTAGCAATTTGCACTTCTACTCCATTATCATACGCAAATGCATTAATAGGAAACATAGAAGGAACTGCATTAAGTAAATCAATTGTGAGATACCCGCCGCCAAATGGAGCATTTTCTACAAAGTCATGCATGGCAATCGGGTTATCACTAACAACAACAGGGTAATGAACTCTTACACCGCAACCATTACTATCATACATATCGACCGTAAATTCTCCAGTAACTTCTGGACTCACCTCTATACTACCAGATTGGTCACCCGTATTCCAAATATATTCTGCGTATCCCCCTAAAGCGTTCAAGGTCACTGATTCTCCATTACAAATCACTATTGTGCCCATTGTCAATTCCTCTCTTACACCTGTAAAAGATTCTATTACAAACCCATCAAAAGAAAAATTACAATTATTAAATGACTCGAATTCTAGAGATGTATATATACCTGCTGGTAATTCAACTACAGCCATTATATCAGTAAACTGTATATATGAATAGAGAATATTGTCCTTATATACTGATGCCAATATAGGTAAATCTTCGGTACTGATATCCTGAAGTGATATATTCACTTGTCCCTCTTGAGCGCAAGATACTGCATGACTTACTGCATAACTCACTGAAGGCATTTCTGTATGATTGATAGTAAGATCTACTGTATCTGAATCACCAAATATAGTCGATAATGTCAAAGTGTAAGTACTATCTATTTCACCACTTACATCTATCGAAGAAGTAGTCTCACCAGTACTCCAAAGGTTCAAAAATCCTACCACACTTGTACCAATAGTTAATGAATCTTCGGAGCATATAAGGAATGTAGAATCTTGTCCAGCAAAATTATCTTCTAAATAAATGAGACTAAATGTCACATCTGCAATCAAAGAATCCGCAGTATTACTTGCGATATATGAACCTGCCATCTCTTGAGTAAATTCAGATAGCAATATTGCTGCTCCGCTACCCATATATCCGTTAGGACCATTCCATTCCCAATCTTCTGTATTAGGGTAGATTTCTAAAGATATTACAGCATCTTCTAATGCAGGCACTTCAGTGGTAAGTAATGCCATGCTTCCATTAACTGAAGCCATTGGTGACTGAGCAAATGTTGCTATAGTTGTAAGTACAAAAAGTAGGAAAGTTAGTAAATTTTTCATCTCAATTTAATTTAAGTGCAGCCTGTTTTAATTACAGGATATGAAGTAAGGATTTCGAAAAATGGTGGGTGATATATGTTGGTATAAATGAACAATGCAAATGTATTTTAAAAAAAATACGTTGCCGATATTAGGTATCACTATGGCAGCCAAAAAACAAAAATGAGATGATTAATTAATGTTGTAACCTTTTCGAATACTTCTGTAGAGGGTTTGTCATGACTAAGTGATCATAGAAGTAAATTGGGGATTAATGATTGAGATAATTCTGTTCATAAAGCCTTAAGAAACACGAATACGCCTACAGCTACATATGCTTATTAAGCATTGATAATCAATTGATTATTGCTAATTATACAATAAAAAAGGAGATGCCAAATGACACCTCCTATATTATTATCTCGTATTACTTACTTTAAATATTACTGCTTAAGTATAATCAATTTCTTAAATATTGATTGGTTGTCTATGTTAATCTTGAGCGTATATACGCCTTCTGCGATACCACTTACAGTAACTTTAAACTTCGCATTACCTCTTGCAATATCAGTAGCTTGTATTATATCTGCTCTGACTAATCGTCCTAACTTATCTAGTAAGTCTACCTGCAAATTAGAGATATCCTTATCTAAATTAAGATCAATAACTAACTCATCGTACACAGGGTTAGGGTACATGGCAACCTTACTATCTAAGTCCTCTGTAACTTCTATAGAGATAATCTTAGAATAGTCTTCTATTCCATGTATGTCGGTCTGCATTATTCTATAGTAATAGACATTTTCTCCATTTAGATCATAATCTAAATACTCATAGTTAGACAAGTTCTCTTGCTCATTATTATCAGATAATATCTTCCCAATTTCTACGAAATTATCAATACCACCAAGTGATCTTTCTACGGTATAGTGACTGATATCTACATCAGATTGTATCGACCACTGTATATGGTTGTGACTCTGCTTATGCTCTCCTGATAGATTACTTATCTCTATCGCAAGAACCTTAAATGTAACTCCTGCATCGATATGTTCTACATAGTCACCAGGCCACAATGTATAATACTCTGTGGTATTAGGACCGTTACTATGGTCTACGTCGCTATCTCTACTATCATCGCTGCCCATATTAGATTGTGTGATGGCAAATGATGGTGGTAAGTCAAACTCAACATAGTATGAATTCTTACCTAAGTAATCTAACATATACTGACCATTAGAATCAGTCGTATCCGTAGCCACTTCTTCACCATATATTGATATCGCTCTTACCACTACGTTTTCTAACCCTACTTCATTATTCTCTCTCATACCATTTCCATTACTATCCATCCATACATAATCACCTATGGATCCCATCTGATAGAAACCTGCTCCGATATCACACTTATCCTCACCACTACTTACACTGAACTCGTCAGTTGTACCTGAACCAAACATTCCAGTAACATCACTATCAATATTTTCGAATATTCCAAAATTAGGAACGGCAGGAACTAAGGCTAATGGAGGATTAACAAATCTAACATAATAATTACCTGGACTTGTACAGAACTTATAATAACCATCATCAGAAGGAGACCCTGGCTTATGATCAGTATAGGTAATATCCCATAAGATCCATGATCCATTTTCTAATTTATACAACTCGACTTTTATTCCATTGATCCCATTTTCGTTGCTATCATAGAGATCATTTTTATTATAATCAAACCATACAATCTCTCCTATCTTAATACAATCATAATAACCTGCGTCTATAGATAAGTCATCTTCTCCTATACCTAATGTAATGATAGATGTTGTACCTGGCCCGTTACTATTATCTACATCAGAATCTGTAGCATCATCACCTCCTGTATTACTTAATGTCACATCTTGCCCATTAGGAGATTCGAATCTAATGTAGTATTGACCTGGATATAAATTATCAAATAGGTAGTAACCTGTATTATCAGTGTATTGAGTACCTACAAGGAATCCATTGATGTTATACAACTCTACTTTTACACCTTGTATACCTTGCTCGCCACCGTCTTGTACTCCATTACCGTTAGCATCTAACCATACATAATCACCTAGTGATGATAGCTGTACTAAACCTGCATCTATATCAGTATTATTCTCACCTGCTGCTAAGGTTACACAAGCTGTACTTCCTACTGCATTGGCATCAGAATCATTAGTACCATCACCTAAGTTACTATTCGTATATGTACATCCTACAGGTAATCCTGAGATGTCAAATCTTAGCTGATAATTCCCAGGTAATAACCCTTCGAATAAATAATTACCATTAGCATCTGTTACAGTCTGACCTACAATTGTTCCATTGCAATCTTCTAAGATCACAGTGACATTAGCAACTCCTGGCTCACCAGCATCCTGGAGACCGTTACCATTCAGGTCTTTCCATACATAATCTCCTACAGAGGCCACTTCAGAAATACAGAAAT
>Ga0209185_1000407_pt1 | contig 51560 bp, 41 predicted proteins | sample SidtaG_2_FD_187425 | JGI IMG/M metagenome (GOLD analysis project Ga0209185, IMG submission 187425) | Marine algal microbial communities from Sidmouth, United Kingdom - Sidmouth_Asex2 metaG (SPAdes) (version 2) | ecosystem: Host-associated > Algae > Red algae > Unclassified | place: Sidmouth... | reverse complement strand
GTCTGGCTCTGGCTCACTGAGTTCATGTAAATACTTATTTACTGCCCAATATGCTGAAGCGTTACTACCCCCAATTATATCCCTAATAGCTTTATTCAAGTTTGATACATTATCGTAATCCACCAAACCAATAAAAACTTTCTCCAATCGATGTTTGGAAACAGTATATGATCTTGAACCACCTTTATGTTTTATCTCTAAGTTTCCCTTATCTGAAACACTAATGACTTCAATCATATTTCCAGTTTTCAATTCAATTTCAACTGGATCTTTTGATTAAGTAATATTATCCAAAAGCAGACTGTATCTATTATCAAATGACAATAATTCGGAATCACCTTCATCTAAATTTAGCTTAGCGAACTTTGACTCAAAGCATATCCTTTTAAATATTCCATCACGAATCTCATATTTAACATCAGGATTTTCGTCATCATCCATCACAGGCTTTATACCTTCTATAAAATCCTCGTAACTCATACTCTGATGGAAGGTGGTAAACTCTATACGCCCGTTATCTTTATATTGATTATATCTATTTTTGACCTTGTGATAGTCATCCTGTTCTATCTCTTCTAACGACTTATCTTCAATTATAGCAACAGCATAGATTATAGAGTTGTAGGTCTTACCTGTTCCTGGGGGACCGTAGAGTATTGTATTTAGGTGCATCTTTTTTGTTTGAGTGGTAACTAATTCTATAGTTTGTTCTAACTCTTCTGGGATATCTTTATGGATAAATTTTAAATAACAATACACAATATCTTGTGCTATCATGGATGTCTGGTCCCATTCATATTCTTGTTTATGTACTGTCTGAAATATTTCTAAAAGTTCGTCATCGTTCTTGATGAGTTTTTTAAGTGGCTCTAATAATCGCCAAAAATGTTCAAGTTTTTCTCCTGCTTTTTTAGACCGCCTGCCTAAAAACTTACATAATGCATCATACATTCTGGCTTTATAAAAAGAATATTTTTCAGGATACTGAAATGTCAGATATGCTGACACGGCTCCTTCATCTTGAGTGTTTGATAGATTTTGATTGTCTAAGGCATCTTTGACATCTTGTAGTTTTGATTTCGTTTTTTCTATAAACTCTGTAATTCTATCTTTTACGTCTATATTTCCATGTTCATTTAATAAGTCAAGAATTACTTCTTTCTGAAAATCAGGAAAGTATTGACCCAAGGTTTTCATGTATGTAACAAGATTCTGATATATCAGTCTATCATTCTTTTTTATAGCTTCTTTAAAGTTATCAGCAAAAGATGGTGCATCAAAATCGATTGTCTTTCTATAATGAAGGACTGCATTCCATTTAAAAAACTCATTGTATTCTGAAGATTGGATATACTCTTGATAGCTTTTTATTATTGCTATATATTTCAATTTAGTTTCGTCTTTCTCAAGCATCCAGAGAGGTCGCATCTCCTCAGAATAAAAAACATCTGTAATCACTCGAGTAAGATTCTCTGAATTCTTAGGTAGGATACTAAATTGTTCGAAGTAGCCTTTAAGCTTGGCGATGAACTCTTTTTCTTTTATCTCATTATAAGCCTCGCCAAACAAAAACAAAGACAGGTCATTCCTGTGACCTATAGATAACATACATAGCCCTGAATCTGGGTCTTCCAAGTATTTTATGGCATGTTTGACACTATCTGAACTGACAGTATCTGAATTGCAATTATTCAGTTTATATTCTACAAGATTCTTGATCCAATGAGTTTGCCACACCCCAGCTCTTGCAATTACTCTTTTATCTTCATATTGATTCCATTCTTTCTTATTTGCTGCCTTATCATCGCAGTAAGCTGTTAGCTTGCCTATCAAGACTGCAACTTGTTTTTGCCTATCAACACTAAGTTGTTCGCAATAATCCACATACTTAGTCTTGCCGTTATACCCCCTGGATATATCAGATAATAGCTCATTATCGATCTGTACTGATTTGAATTCTAAGAAAAGAGATCTCGCTCTATCAAAATAAAAATCCTCCGCATTTAATAAAGCTTGTATCTTATCTGTAGATAACAATTCCTGTATGAGCTTATCTCTTTTTAATTTATCTGAATCCATTTCTATTCACTCGAATTTAAAGTATCCATAATCTCTCTAAAGCTTGCTAAACCTGACTCTATGTTTTCGATAATTTCATTAGCCAATATATCTGGATCAGGAAGATTGTCTAAATCTGTCAAACTTTTGTCCTTAAGCCAAAATATATCTAAGCTCGTCTTATCTCTTGCAATGATTTCATCATAGGTATACTTTCTCCACCTACCTTCTTCTCCTTCTTTTGTAGATCCATCATTACTCCAAGTTTCTTTTCTCCTATTGATATTTTTAGGATTATAGAGCTTGACAAATTCTTCCAAGTGAGACATCATCAGTGGTTTCTTCTTTAACGTATGATGCACATTGGTTCTGTAGTCATAAATCCAAACCTTTTTAGTCCATGGCTTTTTGCTTGCAGTCTTATTGTTAAAGAAAAGAATATTGGCTTTGACACCTTGTGCATAGAACACACCTGTAGGCAATCTAAGGATAGTATGGAGCTCAGTAGTCATCATCAACTGCTTTCTGACCTCTTCTCCTGCACCTCCTTCAAACAGGACATTATCAGGAAGAACCACTGCAGCTTCTCCAGTAATTTTTAATTGTGTTTTTATATGTTGTAAGAAATTAAGTTGTTTGTTAGACGTGGTTTCCCAGAAGTCTTGACGATTATAACTCAAATCTTCTTTCTGAACCTCACCTTGCTCATTGGTGATGGTCATGCTACTCTTCTTTCCAAAAGGCGGATTAGCTAATACATAATCATAGCGATTGCCATCATCAGCTATCAGTGCATCATTAGCATTGATAAAGCTATTGCCATCTATCTCTCCAATGTTGTGTAAGAACATATTCATCAAGCACATTCGTCTGGTATTCGCTACGATTTCATTACCGTGGAAAGTATTGTTTTTCAGAAAATCCTTTTCTTGTTTGTCTAACTTATTGTTCTCTACTATCCAATCATAAGCTGCTAAAAAGAAACCACCAGTCCCACAAGCTGGATCAGATATCGTCTTCATAGGCTTTGGTTGTACACAAGCGACCATGGTCTTAATTAATGCCCTTGGTGTAAAGTATTGTCCTGCCCCACTCTTAGTATCTTCAGCGTTCTTTTGAAGTAGTCCTTCGTAAATCTTTCCTTTGATATCTGCTCCCATCAATGCCCAATTTTCACGATCGATCATATCTATCACTTTCATCAACTTGGCAGGGTCTTGTATTTTGTTTTGACTCTTGGTGAAAATCTGACCCAAAATGCCTTTCTCGGTAGATAGGGTTCTTAATAACTGGCTGTAAAAAGATTCTAACTCTGCACCTCTTTTGTTGGATAAGGTATCCCAATTACAGACATCACCGCCTACTATCTGTTTGCCTTCCACATCTTTGAGTCTTGGAAAAGCAAGCCCTTTGTTATATGGAGGCTTATTGAGCTCATCTGCCATCTTAAGGAATAGCAAATAGGTGATTTGCTCTAAGTAATCACCATAACCTACGCCATCATCTCTTAAGACATTAGCGAGATTCCATATTTTCGATATAATATTTGAGTCTGTCATTTCAATCTTTTAGTGCATCATTGTAGTCTATCTGGTAATATCTGGCAACTGCATTCATTGTAAATAGCCTAATATTGTTGAGTTTCATTATCCTTTCTGGCAACATCTGGCAATCAATTATCCCAATGAGTATAAATCGCAAATAAGTGATTTGCCTTAAGTAATCACAAAGCTTACATCATCATCTCTAAGGACATTAGCAAGGTTCCATATTTTCGATATTATAGTTGAGTCTGTCATTTTAATCTTTTAGCGCATCATTTTGTCAGTTTAGTGCATCATAGCTTAGTTCTTTAGCGCATCAATTTTGGCTTTTAGCGCATCATTTATGGTGTATTCACGATATTTGTCCGATCCTATAAGGCTTATAAAATTATGACTACTTAAGAGCTTGATATCACGTTGCAAAGTAGCTCTTGACACTGATAATGAGCCAATTAGCTGTAATAGAGTTAAGTCTCCATTAGTATATAAAAGCTTAATTAACTCTTGATAACGGCTTAAGAGCTTAGCTGACGCATGCTTTCTTAGTGCATCATTTACCGCATCATTTACCGCATCATTTTGCTGCTTATTTAGCGCATCAAAATCTATCCTTGGTGCCTCAATCTTATCTTCATTATGATTTTTAGGACCAAAGAAGGTCAATAGAACTTCTGATTTGGTGTTTTTCCATTTAGGAGCAATCAAGCCCTCTTTTTTGCATTGCTCTACGATCTTATTTGTTCCTCTACCTAATTTGTCGATATAGCCTCTTAAGAAGAACAAATGAGCTAAGTCCGGATTATTAGGAAATGATCTATGTTCTTTCTTTAAAGAACCTACACCTCCAAGTTCTTCAGGAAGGGAACCACTATTGGCTATCTCCAACCTATCCGGAAAAATACTGACGGTCAAGTGTGAATTAAATGCTGAGTAATTTCTATGGATTAATGCATTGATAAAACCCTCTCTCAAAGCATAAGGTGGAAAGTTATAATCTATACGTTGCCAGTCATTTTCAACAAATGAACTTCGAGTACCTAAGCTCTCGACAAACTCCTGCAATTGATCAACCAAAGAAAATAAGTTGCCTTCTAAATATTCATCACGTGTAAGCTTATCACTTGTTTTACTTTCAGGATACTCTGTAAGGCGAACCCTTGATTGTGGATACAGCTTCGAAGTGTTTTTTGCGAATAGTAAACCGCAGGCATTAGTGAATGACATATTTGACATAAGTCCATACTGAGTTAAGAATGTGCCTACATCAGTGCCATCATAACTACTTCGATTATTTTTCTTTGCTTCATTAAAAGTCTGAACAATCAGACTTTCATCAAGATCCTCCCATTCCAAACGTAAGTTGATTTGTCTTTCCCAATGCAATTCATCTTCTTGTCTTTGCGATATAAGTGTTGAAACTTGAGCTGAATTTGCCCTTCTAGTTGTTGCTCCAATTCGGTAAAATATAGTACCATCGAAAATATAAGGCTGCTTACTACCTTCTTGCACTTTACAAATAATAAGCTCTTTTCCTTTGACTTCTACGACTTCTACATCAAGAGGACTATCAGGCACTATAGAATTAATTAAATAATTTCTTAAATCATTAGCTTTTGATTCTGCATTTTCAATCCCTTTTATCATTCCATCTTCTTCAAGACCTATAATCAGTCTCCCACCATTGGTATTGAGAAAACTTGCTAATACTTTTCCAATAGACTCTATATTCAAACTTGACTTGAATTCAAGCTTTTCGCTTTCACCTTGTTTAATTAAATCCCTTATAAGTTGATTGTCATTCATATTTACGGATTCATTTAGTTAACAATCTTACGAACTCTATCTACATCCTGAAATTGAGTTTCAATACATCTTAAAATATCACCCATTTTAAAGAACTCATCTACCCAATGACCAACACGATCTTCCGAAGGCACATCATTAAGTATCGCTTCATTATATAAATCAATAACTCTTACATCATCCATAACTGCAGTAGGTCTATAAGTAAATCTTGCAATTGGGTTATCATCTACATCAAATCTATATTGCTTTAATAGTTTTCGAGCAACAGTGATATCTCTGTGAGCAATAAACCATCTTGGCTTTCTTAATTCAATTGATCTTCTTATTTCTTGATGTGTAATGGATATAACGCCATCAATTACAGCACCATATCTTGGTCTTATAATACCAAATAGCAAGTCACAATTTTCAACAGCACTTAGACAATTTTGGGCATTGGATAATTCAGGATTAACCGGTATTGTCTTAAGGTGAGAGTTCCATACCTCATATCCGTCGTATGAATCAATAGTAGCACATATTTGCTCTATTTGATCACTAAATCCATAGACCGTAGAAGCTACCATTATTTTAAGTTTATCTCCTGGCATATCTATTTCTTTTCCTTTCTAATCCGCTCTAATAATACACTGGCTGGCTCATAATCAGCCTCTTGTTTACATTTTTCTATTTCTGCTTTCGTCAACAACTTACCTTCAAAAGCTTTTTTCAATATGCTTTGTCTTAGTGCTGTGGCTTTTACTAAACTGTCTTTGATATCTTTATCTACTTTGTCACAGACTGAGAGGCGGGATTCTATTTCTTTTAAAATTTGCTTTTGATCAAAAATTGGTGGTAATAGAATACTCAATTTACTATAAACCCCAACATTTAAATGCTTTTGGGCTACTCCTCTTGATCCTTTACTAAAAAGACCTTTTGCTAAAGGAGAGTTATTAAAAGCACATAAGAAATTCGGAAGAATTAATTCCAGATTTGGTGTTGCAATTAAAATATCAATTGCATTACAGCCTGCGAAGTCCTTAGTCACGACACATGAAGTTCCTGGATAACCAGATCTAACAATTAAAACATCTCCTTCCGATAGTTGAGTACGCTTATTTACTTTATGACCTTCTTTATTAAAATAAACCCAATTGGTATCATTAATTCTATTCTCTCTAACATTTGCTGACCTAAATGCCTTAATTCCATTCTCACTATCTGTGTAATATTGGGCAGGTTTAATTACTACTCCTACTTTAATATTTTCACAAGCATCCTTTAACTGTAGCAGATTCCAATCTTTGGGGATCCCCTCCTTAGTTAATTCTCTGGAAGTCAACTCCCCCTCAAACGCCTTTTTCAAAACCGCTTGCCGATAAATCTTCAGTTGCGCTTGTGCTTTTTTAAGATCGGCAATACCACTGTCCAAACTGCTGAATAGGCTTTCTATTTTGGAGACTATGGCTCGTTGGATGGGGAGAGGTGGTAGTAAAAAATCTACGTCTTCAACTATTTTTATATTTAAGTTTTTTACGGTAGAACCTTTTGCATTTTTACTGAATTGGTTAAATGTTGTAGGTGATCCTAAAGAATGGTAAATAAAGTCTTTTTCAATATGCCTGTTTTCTCGGAACACCAACCAACCATCATGTATTGCACCCATTATTCCCATAATATAGGGTCTTCCAAAACTCATGGAATTTGACAAAATCAAGTCTCCAGGAAACACCTCTCGACTTTTCTTCAAACCTGATGGCTTAATCTTTTGAATTGTAGATTTAATATATTTTGATGAATTTGTAGCATCTCCAATTTTTATCCAATTAACACCATTTGCATCAGTTGTTACAAACTCTTTTATTGGTCGAGGAGAACCGCCTCTTTCAATGAGAAATACCTCACCCAACTTACATTCCACCCAATCCACCATCATGCCGCTAATACTTCATTCAATTCATTAATAATTTCGTTCATCTGCTCTCCAAACAAGAGATGCATTTTACCTTTTCCTCCTTTGGCATCAAAAGGTGTGTAATCTAAATCATCAATCTGGATATGATAACTGCTCACCACATGATCCTTGATCATACGTAACCAGTCCATCTGTTCAGGAGTGAAGCGATTGTGTTGTCCAGCATTTTGCTGGAATATCCAGTTCTTGAAATTGGCTTCTATCGTGCTGTCGTAGGCTTTAAGCTCTGAGTCTATTCCACATGCTCTTCGGATCAGCGATACCAGAGCTGTCAGTTCATCTTTGGGTCGGTTACCTTTGACTTCTTCTATTGCAGAATAGGCATCCCATACATAATGTGGTGCCAAAGTGGGCTTCTCCATTTTGAGTTTTTCCATCACATCTTGTATCATAGTAAAGGTGACACTTCTTCTATTGTAAGGTTGATTGTAGAATATACTCAAGGCTTTGATCTCGTCCTTATGAAGGGCTAAGTACTCAGAGAAGTCCTTGATGACTTCAGTAGCCTTATCTATTGAGGTGGTATCCCATTCACTTTTAGTGATGGTATCTATATTGACGGTATCTATGATCTGTTCATGTTGCTTTCTGACATTCTCTAAGTAAGTATTCAGCTCACCATTGAATGTGCTGACTGCCTTAAGTGTCAGTGCTTCTTGTGCTTCTTTCTTAGCCTGTTCTGCGAGTGCAGGCGTACGATCTTGTATGGGTACTTTGTCTATTTCTACTTGCGCTAAGCTATCTATAACGTCTTGATCATAAGCAGTGATCAGTTCCTTAGTGATCTGCTTGAGGTTCTTACCTCCTGAGAACTCTAATAACTTCTGCTTCTCCTTTTCTGAAATTTGTTTTTCTAATCGGATGAGTCGATTGGCTAATGATAGGAAGAGATCTTCATCTGTGACACCCATCGTTATCGCACCCAGTAGGTCTTTCATAGGTACAGAAGGCTTACGTTCCAGAGGTCTGCTATCCGTCTTCTTAGACTTGGTAGCTCCTACAGCATCTACTATGACAAAGTGTGTTTTGCTGTTGGCTGTTTTGGATACCATCTTTAAGGTATCACTATTGATAGTACGCGTTCCTCGACCTTTCATTTGTTCGAAGTAGTTGATGCTTTTGACATCTCTCATAAACAATAGGACTTCAAGAGGTTTGACATCAGTACCTGTAGCGATCATATCTACAGTAACCGCTATCCTCGGATTGTACCCATTTCTAAAACGATTCAAGACAGATTTAGGATCTTCTCCTTTTACGATCACATTTCCATCTGCATCTTTCTTATCAATTTTTACCTTATAAGTTACCTTCTTACAGAAGTCATTCCCTTCATCAAATTCTTCTCTGATAATCTTTATTATATCATCAGCATGGCTATCTGTTTTGGCAAAGACCAAGGTTTTAGGCACTTCATATTCTCCATTCTCATCTATTCGATTCGGAAATATTGATGTTTTTAGAGCTCGCTTATATTCACGTATTATGTTTCGGATTTGACTTGGATTGACTACCTTTTTATCGAGATCATTTCTTTGATAGTTGACATCCTCATCCAACTGTTCCCATCTTTTCTTTCTCGTCAGTTTATCTCTTTTGTCTATAAAGACTTCAGCTTTTAGTTCTCCACCTTGTTGAGAGATTTCTGTATCTATCGTGTATACATCATATGGGACATTAACCCCATCTATGACTGACTCTTCATAAGTGTACTCACTGACGACGTTCTCATTAAAGAAGCCAAAAGTTCTCTTATCTGGTGTGGCTGTGAGTCCTATAAGGAATGCATCAAAGTAATCCAATACTTGTTTCCATAAGTTGTAGATAGAGCGATGACACTCATCTATAACTACAAAATCAAATTGCTCTATAGGTACTTTAGCAGAGTACTCGACAGGTAATGCTTTTTTCTTAGTACGTTGTTTTTTTAGCCATGTGTTCTCATTGGGGTTCTCTTCTTCTGCGCTTTCTTCCAGTTCTTCACCTTTCAGAATGGAGTACAACCTTTGTATGGTAGAGATACATACTTGACTATCTGAGGCGATATAACTTGAAGACAGCCTTTGGACATTGTATAATTCTGTGAACTTTCGGTTATCGTCATTGGGTTGGAAAGTCAAAAATTCCTGTTCTGCTTGCTCCCCTAAGTTTTTAGTGTCGACAAGAAAGAGTATTCTTTTAGCATCAGCATGTTTCAGCAGTCGATAGACGAATGTGCAAGCTGTAAATGTCTTACCTGCACCAGTAGCCATTTGGATCAGTGCTTTTGGTCTATTCTTAGCAAATGACTTTTCTAAATTCTCAACAGCGACTATCTGTGCAGGCCTTAGGCCTGTAGTGTCCAATTGAGGTGTTGTTAGCAACCTTTCTCTGAGGCTTTGACCTTTCTTAATTCGATCAGCAATCGTCTCAGGTCTATGAAAAGTAAATACATTTCTGCCTCTTGGTTTGGGGTCACGATAATCTGTAAATCGAGTTACAGTACCTGTACTTTCATATACAAAAGGCAAAGGATCGTTATTTAGATATTTCAATTTTGCTGAAGCATATCCCTTGGATTGATCTTCTACCACAGTTAGACGATGACCTTCATCTTCTCTCTTAGCCTCGATAATTCCAACTGGCTTTCTATCAACGAATAGCACATAATCTGCTGGACCTACATCTGTCTGGTATTCTCTTACCGCCACACCTTTACTTTCTCCTAAATCAACTTTCTTTTTTGATTGCACAACCCATCCTGCCAAAACCAACATTTTGTCGATTTTGTCTCGTGCTATTTGTTCAGGATTTTGGTTGATGATTGTCATTGATTTTCTCTAAGTAAATGTAGTTTAATTACGATAAAATTTTTTTTTCCACCAACTTAAATCGATCCTTAACATCCTCAGCCATATAGAAATCCATTAAGTCTTTATTAGATAAGCTACCTTCACTTAAAAACTTAGTCAGATACTCTTGATTGAACTCCATGAGCATATATGACTTTTCCAGTTGAGCTAATATTTTTTGATTGGTACTGATATTGGTTTCTACCAGCTTCTTGATTGTCTTGAAGTCATCTATAGTCCTCAATAGTCTCTTAACTATAATACTGAGCGTATTGATATCTACTTCTTCATCTTTATTATTGATGGCAATATCGCGTGACAGATTATAGGCTATGACAAGATTAGAATAATCTCCTCTCTGGGAATCTACGACACATATAAATCCTACCCCAGGGACATAGCCCACATGTTCTGTAAACGTTAGGATAGATTTATCTACCAACGATCTGTCAAATACTATGATAGCTACTTTGCCATTACGATTAGCATTAGATTCTATAAGTTGGGACCAAGCTGTGTCAGACTTCTTAATGAAAACATCCTTAGATGCTATATCCCCCAATTTGATGCTTTTGTCAAACTTACATTCCAATACAATTTTGAGATCTTCACCCCCATCTACATGTATTACGATATCCCCTGTTTTATTCTTAGGCAATGCACCGGCTTCATTACCAGTAGTGAAGGCATCATCTTTGATTTTCTTATCTTGGAAGTACTGATTGAGAAATGAGGCAATGTCATCTTCTGCTATGGTTCCTTTAGCAGTACTTGTATAGAATAGCTCTTGCTTGAAGTCAAACATACGCTTGAGGTTCTCGAGTTCTACACCCAACTCATTCTGAGTCTTAGCGAGAAATGCCGAGAGCCTATCTTCCATTAGTGCTAATACGCCTATATACAGGGCTTTAAGGAACGTATCGTTATAATCTTCTTTGGCGACTTTCTTGTCGAAGTAATTAAATACGATTTCATTCTGGATATTAATCTTAGATAATTCCAGTTGTTGGAGTTGTTGGTTCAGTTTTATCATACTTAAGCTTAAAATTTAAGATATGATTGTTCTTTTGATTGATTACTAATGGCGTTCCTCTAATATCTTTAAATAGTTAATTAACTTATAATCAAACCCAAACTAAATTAGATGCTTTCAAATCTTTCTCCCCACCCCATCGATAAGCCACCAAATAACCATTCTTGGCAACTGAATAATCAAGGCAGCATACGTTTTTCTTTAACAGCTTAGGCGTACCGTTAAGCCAATAATGCCCAAAGAACACTGGCACTTGATCAGGAGAATAATACTCAAGAGATGTCTCAAATATTTTCTCTTCCATTTCTATATCCGTAACAACACTCATTTGCTCATAAGTCTTACCTCTAGGTTCTCCCACCATTTTACTCTTATGTCAAAACGCTCCGTGCCATCTTTGTCACGAAAGCTTGATCCCCAGTAAGTAGCTTATGAAAAATGAGCTGATATCATGCCCTATAAAATAGTCTTGCGTACTCTCCAATCTTAAAGAGATTAAATAGTTTGCTAAGTAGCGATCTTATCCTTGCTATAGCCAAAGAGGCCCATCTCAACTAAATTAATAAATTAGTAATGCATTTTTCTTTTAGAACATGCCTACCTATGCATTTTTATTGATTAGCCTATAAATTTGATCTTCCTAATAACTCGAACAGGAACTGAGTTGATGAAGCAAGTCAGTACGCAGATCAACCAATTCTTTAATCTAAATGTATAAATTGAATGCTTTGAAAATAGAATAACCTTAGCTCAAAAATGCCTTAATCCAGAATAGGAAAGATCTTACTTAGTTAAGATGCGTAATCAAAAAGACAAATCAATACAACTGCATACTAAGCTTTTAAAAATAAGGAAGTATACATGGTTCTCTAAATCCATTATAGATATTAATGCCTTATGGATACTAATGCTATCGCATTAACAGTAGTACACAATAGACTAGTAGTATAGGCTAGTAGTATAGAATAGGGCTACAGAATAGAATAGGAAAATCTAATTGATAGGAATCATCTGAGTATTAGTACCTCCAAACACGCCTATTCCATTTTCGATATTAAAAATGATTTTACCGGGCTGAGAATTAGAAGAGGTAATATTATTTTGCTGATTATAAATCTCATAAGATTTGATATAATCAAATAAATCAGAAGATACTGCCATAATTCTGATTGCATAAGCCTGAACATACCTATCACCAGATGTAGTCTCCGCTTCAGACGATTGATCGATTACGCCATTAGGTCTCTTATCTCCGAATAACATATCTTCTCTACCGAAATTGAATGAAGTAGAAATATTCTTTCCATCATATCCAATATCCGAGAATAAATTAAAGTTTTTAGATTTAAAATCTGAAGGTATCTCACTAAATTGAGGTAAATCACTTGATACAAATTCAAGTGGAGTAGATTCACCTATAAAGGAGTCTTGCCGAGTTACTATTTTTCTATAGGGCAACAATTCAAACGTATAATAGTTATCTCTATTTGGATCATTGGCTATTTCTACGCCTATACTTAATTCATTTATGTATCTCTCATCATCATAGAGTGTATCTATAGATACATCTAATATAATATCTTGGGGAATACATGTCTGAGCAGTCATTTCTTTATTATCATAAGTTGTTACTAACAAGCTATACTCATGAGATTTAACTCCTTTATTAGGGTTCTTATAGTGACCGTCTGTACTATGGATTAATGCATACTGTCTACCTGAAGTAAGATCTATTACGGAAACTTGAGCATCTTCCACAGCTTCTACATTAGTATCATTAAAAAAGCTACTGTAAGAAAGATCAACGGTAAGTATAGAATCAGAACTTAATATTGAATTAACGACTACTTCCTTTTTAAAATTGGAATCATCTATTGTAAGATCACTTTCGCAAGAGATTATAGAAAAAAGGATAATTATAAAGATGTAATACTTCATATGATTCTTCTAAGTTATTATATAATCCTCACAAAAACAAACTATTAAATCGATATCACCACGAAAGTGAGCAATTTAGTTGTGGCAGAATAGGATATATTGAAATCTGCTTTACAACGCTATCCCCTGCACTACTCTGTTGCAGATACAAATAGAAGGGATTGAGACGATTATATATATTATATACGCCTACATTGACCTGTATGGTTTTCTCATCCCATAGATGCTTGATGTTATACATAATATCAAGATGATGGAAAGAAGGCACGCGGTACTGATTCCTTGCTATTGCATCTAAGATATCTTCTCCACGAGGTCCACGTATACGTCGATCAGTCAAGGTATAAGCATTACCCGTTCCGTAGGCAAAATTTAGCATTATGGATTGCGAACGGCTCAGCACGTACTTGACTTGAAACTGAATATCATGAGTTCTATCAAACTTAAATGGGAATGCTTCTCCGTCATCAACTTCTGCAAATGACCGCGTCGATCTCGATAGTGCATAAGCACCATTGAGTTTCCATTTATCGAGAGCATAAGCGAAATCAAACTCAACACCATAGGCTTCACCATCGCCAATTATAGCCCTTTCTTCCCAGCTTTCATTATTAACTTCTACTCTATAAAGTTCAGTATCTATTATGAATGAATAAATTACATCACTCGGATTATCGTACTCTATTGTTGACTTAAATTGTTTGTAATAACTACTCATACCAAAACTTAACTTCTCTCTATCGTATCTATAACTTAAATTATAATTTGTAGAACGTTGTGGGCTGAATCTATCCGTGCTCGGCACCCATAAATCAGAAGGCAATCCTGGGCCTGGATTAGACAGTAGATGTATGAACTGGCTCATACGTGAGTATGACGCTGACAATGAAAAAAACTTACGATTATATTGTAACTGCAGTCTTGGATTAAGATGATTATAACTGGTATTGCCAGTCTGATAATTATTATATCTGAGTCCAGAAAATAAAGTAAACTTAGATCCCAAATCCAACTCATATTCTAAGAAAGTAGAAAACTCTTCTGTATTATAAACGCTATCAATTACTGATATAGTAGAATCTATATTAAGAAAAGTTTCATCTTCCAAGATCGAAGGAGAATTTGTATGATCAGTGTAATAGAGTCCTATCTTGAATTTTCCAAAATCATCAGAGTAGTAATCCAAAGTACTATTAAAGCTTAAGTCTTGTAGATATGATTCTGTAAGAATAGTAAAGCTTCTGACTTCTGGTAAGCCATCTTTTATAAAATTAATTCTATACGATCCTAAGGAATTAAAGAGGTATTCTGAGTATCCTACACTCGTTGTAAGAAAGAATCGATCTTCGAATGCTCTATTCCATTGTATCCCAAGAACCTTGTTACCCCAATTAATCTTATTAAAATCTTGAAATGAATCTGTAGACTCTACGGTATTACGTTGTATAGCTATCCTATCACCACCAGTATATCCAGTAAGGCTTATCCTATTAGAAGGGCTAAACCAATGTGTCAACTTAGCATATAAATCATGATATCCTAAATCAGCTTCTAACAAGTCTAATCTTTCTTGTAGAAGGGGTTTAGCGATTTCAGAAAACAGGCTCTTCTTACCAGTTATATTAATAGAAGTAGATGCACTGAGAGGACCTTCCAGTTGGCCTTGTATTCCTTCGATACCGAGACTTAGCTTACGAGCTATTTGATGCCTATTGCCTTCCTTTAACCTTACATCTACGACACTGGATAATCTGCCGTCATATCTTGCTGGAAATGCAGAGTCATAGAACTCTACATTCTTAATAGCATCTGTGAGAAATATAGATGATAATCCACCTAAATGACTGGCTTCGTATACAGGGAATCCGTCCAAAAGAATCAAATTCTGCTCTATCCCTCCACCTCTTACATTAAAACCACTCTGCCCTTCTGAACCTGTAGATACAGAAGGCATTGTCTTAAGATAACTTAATAAATCTGATGTCCCTGATATGCTTACACTTTCTTCTATATCCTGCTGAGAGTGCTTGTAATAAAGCTTAAATTGATCTTTCTTAAGCGGAGTATCCAGTATTGTAATATCTAAGTTGCTATCTCTGTAGCTCAGGGGGATTATCATAGAAGTTCCTCCTAACTTTGAGGTAGGGATATAACTTACACTATACCCTACGTGACTTATGATTACCTGATCCATACCATCGAGATCTACATCGATCGAGAAGTAACCATCTTCATTAGTGTATGTGCTATTTTCAGCTGATAGAAATACGTGAACATCCTGCATCGTTTCTCCCGAAAATGAGTCTATCACTACCCCACTTATTCTAAACTTTGCAGCACTCGAAAGTTGTATTTTCTTAGAAGCTTCGTCTATTACAAAATCGTATGGATAATATTGATCCCATTCATCTAATAGGTCAGATAAACTGAGTTCTCTCTTAGAGAAATATAAAGTGGGAATGTCAGATACAAGATCTGAATTGTAGGCAAAGAAATAATCTGTAAGTGCTTCTATTTGTTGGATTAATTGGCTCGTAGATATGGAACCTGCTTCGATTTGAATCTGAGGGTTTTGATTTTGACTATACGATACAGAATTGCAATACAGTAGGATGATACCTATGAGGAGTACTGTATAGCAAATACGCATTATCCACAGTTTATACTTTGTATGCTGATAATGTTATTTTCTTTGGTATATACAAGATTAAAGTGGTTAACTAATTCTGACAAAACTTTATCTATAGACTCATTATCAAAACGTGACCTTAATCTACAGCTATTAATATCTAAGTCAGCAAGCCCATTAAACTCTACGCTATAATAGTCTTCAAGCTCATTAAAGACATCAGACAATTTATCATTATCAAAAACCAAAATCTTATTTTTCCAACTCAATGTGTTCTTATTACTATTTTTTACTTTAACATAAGCTCCATTCAATAAAGTGACTCTATCGTTCTTATATAAATCTAATGTTCTACCAAGCACATTTAATTGAACGTGACCAGTATACACTACTAAGTCAAAATCATCTCCAGAATTCAACACATTAAAACTTGTACCTAACACAGTTATAAAATCTGTGTCATTTAACTCGATAGTGAAAGGCACTTCAGGATTACGTGTAATATCAAAAAAAGCTTCGCCCCCTAAGCTTACTTTTCTTTCTGATATAAAATCAGATAGCTCTACAACTGTAGATTCATTGTTAAGCCATATCTGAGAATCGTCCTGTAATGCAAAATTGATCATCTCATCGTTGGATTCATGGATATGATCAGTATTTGGCGTATTTCCATTTGTAGAAAAGTAAACGACAGCTACAAATGCAAGAATAGCTATGACCGACATCCACAGATAAGATTTAGACTTAGGTGGGTGATCTAACTTTGATTCTACTTTATCCCAAGCTTTACTCTTATCGAATTCAATATAATCTTTTACAGTAATCTGCTTTTCCATCATCTTATTGAGGAATTCAATATTCTGCTGCGACTCAGCCTTCCACGCTTGTAATGCTTCGTACTCCTGAGTACTTGCTTTGCTGTTAATAGTTTTTAATATGATCTTATTAATATCCATTAAGTCTATTTGCTAATTTTATTTGACATTGCTTCTCTTAATCTTTTCATTGCTTTGACCATATGATTTTCTACTGTATTTATAGATATAGTCTCCTGCTCTGCTATCTCGGCGTAAGATAGGCCATTAAATTTGTGTAACTCAAACACTTTCCTGCATTTAGGAGGCAAATGTCGTATTGAGCGATGTAATTCCTCCAACCTACTGTATTGAGACGACATTTCTGCAGGCTTCGTCACTTGTAATCTCGATAATGCCGCTTCTTGTATGTGTTTTTTATATGATTTCTGTGATCTTATATGCTCAAGCGCTTTATTCTTACTGCTTTTATAAGCAAAAGCTTCTAAGGAGTGTGGCATATCGTAATCATTGCGTTTCTGCCATAGATTTAAGAAAGTCTCCTGTACTATATCCTCAGCTATTACAGCATCATTCAGATAACTATATATATAATTACATATCGCATTATAATGCTCATCGAAGAAAGTCTTGAAAGCTGCTTTATCCTTAAATAGCAATGTGTAAGTATAGAGTTTAGTTGGTAATGCTCATAAAAATACAAATTATGGCTTATTCTATATGCGTAGTCTAACAAGAAGACTTGCTATCATGCTAATATCATTATTATAGATGAAAGAAAATATCATATATAGATGCAAGAACGCCTACAGAAATTACGATTGGAGATGGTATCATCCCTTTAGGCTTTGCGATCTTTGCTCAAGATCAAGCAAATCATAGGGCTTTTTTATACTTTTGCCGTCGATTAGAAAAATTTATAAAACACAAAAAATAATGAGCGGTAAATTAACATTCACAATGATCAAGCCTGATGCTGTACGTAATGGTCACATCGGTGCTATACTTAATAAGATCAATGAAGGTGGCTTCAAGATTGTAGCCCTTAAGTACACTAAATTAAGCAAAGAAAAAGCTGGTGAATTCTACGCTGTGCATAAAGAAAGACCATTCTATGGTGAGTTAGTTGACTTCATGTCCTCTGGACCTATTGTGGCGGCTGTACTTTCTGGTGATAACGCTGTAGAAAGCTTCAGAACACTAATCGGTGCTACTAACCCCGCGGAAGCAGCTGAAGGTACTATAAGAAAGCTATACGCTACGAGTATAGGTGAGAACGCTGTACACGGTTCTGACAGTGATGAGAATGCTCTTATTGAAGCGAATTTCCACTTCAGCGGTACTGAGATGTTTATGTAAATAGAATATTGATAAGAATATTATGTGGCACTGTTCTTCTTAGGATGGTGCCATTTCAATTTATACTCGCATATAAGCTGGCCTAACAACAAGTTCTATTTATTTAGAACGAAATAAACGTCACGCCTTGCCCTCCAAAGTCATCTGTCGGATGCCACATTTTCTTAATGTCTTTGTATTCTTTAGCTTTTTTCCAGACGACCTTCTTAAGCACTCCAGACCCTTTACCATGTACAACTTTTAACTGCAGCACACTGGCCATCAAAGCATTATCTATGAACTCTTGCATAGAATCTTCAGCCTCTTGCTTAGAATATCCTCTTATGTCAAGACTCGTATCTATCGTCTGAGGATTGACAACTGTATCTGTAGTTATTGTTTTCTTTATCCTATGGATAGGTTCATTAGCCATGATTATTTCTGATCGAGGCACTTCAAATTTCATAATACCCATCTCCAGCTTAACCTTCTTGTCAGTGAACCCGACGACCTTACCTGACTCTCCACCAGACCTTAGTTTGACATACTGCCCTACTTGGAGGTCTTTTACTTCTTGTATCTGCTCTTTGAATACTTCTTGAGCTATTTCTTTAATGCCAGTTTTCGATTCCCTTCTTTTTTCTTTGACCTCTTTGAGTGTAGACTTTGCTTTCTCTACATTCTTTTCTTTCTTTAGATTACCGATAAGCTTCTGTAGTTCTCTCTCATAATCTGAAAGGTTTAGATAAGTCTTCTCTTTAGCTTCTAGCTTTAATCTCTTTCTTCTAATTGACAACTCCTCTTTCATAGACTCATAGTTTTTAATGAGTTTATTAAGCCTATAGGACTCATCATAGTTCTCTAAGAGCTTTTCTTCTAATACTTTCTTCTCGTGCTGTAGATCTATCAGAAGCCTATCTACTTTATTATTATCCTTACCTGTGAGATTCTTAGCATACTTTAATATGGCTTTTGGGAGACCTATTTTATTAGCTATTTCAAATGCAAAAGAACTTCCCGGTTGTCCTACCTTAAGTTTAAATGTCGGTTGTAATTCATCCTTATCAAACTGCATTGCACCATTGAGGATATTGACACATTTGTATGCATAGTTCTTGATATTAGAATAATGGGTTGTTATGATGCCCATACACTTACGCTTAATGATCGTATCTAATACTGCCTCAGCTATAGCACCACCCATCTTAGGGTCAGAACCACTCCCAAATTCATCTATTAATATCAAAGTTTTTCTATCACTCTTCTCTGCAAAATATTTCATGTTGAGCAATCGAGAACTGTAAGTACTCAGGTCACCTTCTATAGATTGTTGATCACCGATATCAATCATTATTTTATTGAATATCATGAGCTTACTATCATCTCTCACAGGTATAAGCATCCCTGACTGTAACATGAGTTGATTAAGGCCCAGTGCTTTCAGTGTGACTGTCTTACCACCTGCATTAGGTCCGCTGATAACAAGAAACCTTTTCTCTGCATCAAGACTTAGATCATATGGCACAGTGCTTCTGCGCATTTCTTGATTCATGATGTAGAGTAATGGATGGTATACATCCTTAAGAACCATCTCTTTCTCCTCTGTGAGGATAGGCTTATTGCCATCATGTGTTTTAGCAAATTTTGCTTTAGCTCTTATAAGATCAAATCTAACAATGATTCTCTGAGCTAATAAGATATCGTCCAGGTGAGGTCGTAACTGATCACTCAGACTCTTAAGTATCTTATAGACTTCATGACGTTTACTGGCTTCAAGTTCATACAAGTCATTATTTAACTCAGTCAACTCTGCAGGCTCTATAAATACCGTTTTGCCAGTCGTACTTTCATCATGGATAATACCCTTAATTTTCCGCTTATTCTCAGCATTGACACTGAGCACTCTACGACTATTTTTGACACTCTCCACATTCTCTGTGAGATATCCTGATTGCTTATACTTAGTAGCGAGTTGATTAAAAACACGTTCAATCTCTCGTTCCTTAGATCTGATCGAATCAAAGATTTTCTTAAGCTCAGGCGAGGCATTAGGCTTGATCTTACCGTCCTCTGTAAATACTTTATAGAAACTTTTAAGCAATACTTCATCGAGAGATATTTGAGAAGAGATCTTGTAAAGGATAGGAAACTCTGCTTGTCGGTCTGTATCAAAGAAAAGATCCATCTCATGAATCATTCTGATATGATTGTACACTAAGAAGTACTCTTCTATTTCTAATACATACCCTTCCTTACGCAATAAACTTAGTTGGTCAATAATAGACTCATAATGGCTCAAGGGAAAGTCAGCACCAAGATCTATCGTCTTTTGGAATTCAAGAATCTCATCAAGCATCAGCGAGATCTTCTCTCTATGATTGAAAAGCCTGATTCTATTTACTTGCTGCTTAGCAGGCACACCCATGCAGAAGGAACTCAACCGTTCCAAGATCTTATCAAATTCTAATTTCTCGTATAGATCGTCTGGGTATAAAAGCATAGTGCAAAGATAAAACTGTCAATCAATAATATAGTTTAGAATTAATGCTTAGGTTTGATTTTTTGGCGATAATTTGATTAATATGGCAGGTAATACATTCGGACAAATATTTAGAATAACAACATACGGTGAATCTCATGGGCCTGGCATTGGCGTCGTTATAGATGGATGTCCAGCAGGAATTAATATTGATATTGACATGATTCAGAATGACTTAGACAGACGTAAGCCAGGACAATCAAGAGTTACGACGCAAAGAAAAGAAGAAGATCAAGCTATTATCCAATCTGGCATATTCGAAGGTAAGTCCACTGGAATGCCTATTTCTATTTATATAAAAAATAAAGATCAAAAATCTAAAGACTACAGCCATATCGCTGATACGTATAGGCCTTCTCATGCTGATATGGTCTATGATAAAAAGTATGGAATTAGAGACTATCGTGGTGGAGGCAGATCTTCAGCAAGAGAGACAGCTGCAAGAGTTGCGGCTGGGGCCATAGCTAAGATGATCCTCAATCAATCAGGAATTGTAATCAATGCTGGTGTCACACAAGTAGGTCATATCAAGTTAGACAAGAAAGTTAGCGACATTAAATGGGCAGAGACTGAAAACAATATTGTAAGATGTCCTGATAGCCATACTGCACAGAAAATGGAAGATTACATTATGCAAATCAAAAAAGATGGAGACACCATCGGTGGTGTTATAAGTTGTAATATTGAAAATGTACCTGTGGGCTTAGGAGAACCTGTATTTGATAAATTACATGCAGACTTAGCCAAAGCCATGTTATCTATAAATGCGGTAAAAGGATTCGAATATGGGTCGGGATTCAGCTCTGTAAGTATGAAAGGATCTGAGCATAATGACAAATGGAATAATGTAGATGGCAATCTAAGAACATCAACAAATTACAGTGGCGGTATACAAGGCGGAATAAGTAACGGAATGCCTATATACTTCAATGTTGGATTCAAACCTGTCGCTACAATAATGAAAGATCAGGAGTCAGTAAATTCTTCTGGAGAAGCGAGTACCGTATCTGGCAAAGGTCGTCATGATCCATGTGTTGTGCCGAGAGCGGTTCCTATAGTGGAGGCTATGGCGGCATTGGTTATGGCTGATCATTTGTTGAGATCTAAGGTTAGTCGACTATAGGCAAGTAATACGATTTAACCATTTGCTTTTAGTACAGTGAAAGGTAAATCTATTTATCATTCATGGATAATATAGAATTTATCATTTCTGATGTTTTCTCTCCTTGTCCCGAATTGGAAATTAATGAAATATAATGATTACCATTGTCGGCATCAATAATTTCAGCAGTTCTAAGAATGTAGTTAAATGGTTTTTCTTCTATCTTAGATTGATGCTTTAGTTTTTCAAATAGCGCAGTAAAAATTTTACTTCTGAATTGTTGATTAGACAGATGATTACTTTTTTTGCTTTTCTTAATTGGTGCAAAATCACAGTAAAAGTAAATTATGCAATCATGATCCTCCAAAAATGAAAAAACAAGTTTTGTCAAATGCATTAATACTTCGTAGTTATTATTACCACAGTCTTTAACCTGTTTAAGAATTAAGTCAAAAACGTCGATATCGATGTCAAGAATATCTGCCTTAAATAACGAAAATGAAATGGAGTAAACTGAGCCATCTATAGTTGTAAAACTATGTAAGAAATCGGACAAGGTATGATCAGGATTTATGATTAAGTCAAATCCTTTTTTTTAGCTTCTTTTCTAACCTTCAAAGCACGAACGAACTTCAGGAGAGTTTTAGATGGATACTCGACCTTAATAGTTAAGTTTGAATTTATATGTTTCGTATTCTTTTTCATTTAATACAAAGGTAACTAATTACTTTTGAAATAAGTTCCGACACTTGTCTCATCTTAAAGCATAATTTTTCTACTTATTAAAATTTAATACTGGTTTGACGTATATTTATTCAACAATAATTGCTATTAATTAACTGATAACCAGCCATATAAGTCAAGCAAAAAAATTGCACGCCCTACTTCAACACCATACCCTCCTTAGAGAACTGCTTATAACTAATAAATACAGCGACTATTGCTATAACCACAAGACTTGCTACAATAAAAAAGTAGTGTCCCATATTTATAGTTCCTGCTACAATTTCTTTAGTAGCTAATGCAATATTAAGAATAGGAATCGCCGCAGTGGCCCAAGTCAATTCTATACCTGGCATCATACCAATCAATGCAGGCATAATTATAACAAAGGATATCGGCGTCAGTATACTCTGCGCTTCTTTAAAGCTTTTAGCTTTTACTACCATAGCTGATATCATCCCTGCAAAGAAAAAACTCAATGGAAATATCATGATGAACAACATCATGACATACTTAAATTGAATGATATTAGATATGGTTTCCAGAAGATCTTCTGGGATATCTGGCAAGAATTTAAGTGCTGCAACAAGTCCTAATATTGTCATAACAGCTGCGGCGAGACCTACCAATGCAATTGTAATAACCTTACCAAGAAGTATCTTAAATCTTGAAGCAGGTACTGTAAGTAAAGTCTCTATCGTACCTCTTTCTTTCTCACCTGTTATCAAGTCTAAGCCCGGATACATGCAACCTGTAAAACAGAATATGATAAATAAATATGGTAATATTCCTCCTGCCAATTTACCTAGCTGTTCTTTCTTAGGAGCAATGTCATATTGGTATAATTCTATAGGGTTAATAGCTTCTTTGGTTAATGAAAGGTCTACAATTCTTGTATCTAAAATGCCTTGTTCATAATCATCTACAATAGTTGACAATCTATCTTTTACAGATAGGTTAGTAGACTTATACCACATATTAACTTTTCCAGTACCAGAATTATTTACTTTATTAGCATAGCCATCTACAAACGCTACCATAGCGTCCAAGCTATCATTAAGAATCGCATCTCTACCCTCTTCTATAGATACATCACTGAGTAACTGATACTTAGAAGTATCGAAAGTAGTCGCAAACATAGCAGGTGCATCTAAGAGTGCTACTTTCAGTTTCTTAGATTCTTCTTTTTTCATTATGGTCGTCTGAAGCTTAGTAAATCCGTACAACATAATCGGCAGCAGCAATGCCGGCATAATGATCGCCGATATAAGTGTACGCCTATCTCTTAATGTATCTATGAGTTCTTTCTTAATGACAGTTAATATAGTGTGCATGTTGGTGTTGCTTTGTTGATGTAGGAATTATAGGAAATTTAGACAGTAGCCATTTGTCCATGATCTTGGACAATTGATATAAACGCTTCTGTCAATGACACATCCTTGTAAGCAGCTCTGAAATCTTCCATAGTGCTATTGTAGATTAAGTCACCCTTAGCTATAATCGCAAGATCATCACATAGAAGGTCTACCTCACTCATAATGTGAGAAGAGAAAATGACCGTTTTTTGCTGCAGCTTACATTCTTTTATAAGCTCTATTATACTATTGGCTGTAATGACATCGAGTCCTGAAGTAGGCTCATCAAATATGACTACTTCTGGATCATGGATCATAGATCTTGCTATAGACACTTTTTGCTTCATACCAGTAGACATCTGACCTATTCTTTTTTTAGAGAATTCATGGATGCCCATTTTAGTAAATAACTGATCCTTTCGCCTCTCTATATCTGTCTTATTCATATTATGAAGTCTGCCAAAATAATCAACGATCTCTCCAGGAGATAGGCGGTCATAGAGATTAGTAGATCCTGTAAGGAATCCGATCTTAGCTCTTACTCTTTCTGGATGTTGCGTTACACTTTCTCCTCCTATAAGAATATCTCCAGAAGTTGGTTTTAATATGGTAGACATCATTCTCAAAGTCGTCGTCTTCCCAGCACCGTTAGGTCCTAATAGAGAATATACCCTTCCTGGTTTGCACTCGAAGGTGATATTGTTGACAGCATTTATAGAAGAGGCTGTCGTTTGAAGCTCCTTCTTTTGCTGTTTGTTAAGATTATAGGTCTTTTGAATATTTTGGACTTGAATCATGCCATTAGCTATTTATATAACAATCCTCTAATCTACCATTATATCGTAATCTGAGGCAGGATTTCATACAAAACTTATAGTCTATCAGACGAAATCATTGTAATATTGGAGTATGTATAAAGTAGGTATCACAGGAGGCATAGGATCAGGTAAGTCTACCGTGGCTGCGATATTTGAAAGTATCGGGATAGCTGTCTATTATGCAGATGCTGAGGCCAAGCGACTTATGAATAGAAATAAGCAGCTTAAGCAACAAATTAAAGCCCTACTATCTGATAAATCTTATCATAGAAATGGAAGATTGAACAGACGATATATAGCATCTAAAGTATTCAAGGACAAACTACTTTTAAAGAAATTGAATAACATAGTACACCCTGCTGTAAGGGTGGATTTTGAAGAATGGTCGACAATTCAGAAGAGTCCATACGTGATAGAAGAGTCTGCTTTAATATTCGAAATTAAAGCTCAAGATTTTTTTGATGCGACGATACTGGTTACTGCAGATACTGAAATCAAGATAACAAGATTACTTAAAAGAGACAAATCTAATAGAAAGGCCATATTACAAAGGATGAAGAACCAATTATCTGATAAAATTAAAATACCTTTGGCCGATCATATTATAAATAATAACGGTGACGAAAGCCTTATAAAGCAAGTCATGGGCATTCATAAAAAGATATTAAAACAAGTATAAATGGAAACATCAACATTAGGATCACACGATCTCATGGCACTGGAAGATAAGTATGGAGCTCATAATTATCACCCGCTCCCTGTCGTCCTTGCTAAAGGCGAAGGCGTACATGTATGGGATTCTGAAGGAAAGAAATACTACGATTTCTTAAGTGCATATTCTGCCATCAATCAAGGGCATTGTCACCCTAAGATTATCGAAGCGTTGAAGTCCCAAGCAGAAACACTCACACTGACATCACGTGCATTCTATAATGACATGCTTGGACCTTTTGAAAAATACATTACAGAGTATTTTAAGTTCGACAAAGTACTCGCCATGAATTCTGGAGTAGAAGCCGTAGAGACTGCATTAAAGTTATGCAGAAAATGGGCGTACGAAAAGAAAGGTGTAGAACAATACAAAGCAAAGATTATTTTCGCTTCAGGCAACTTTCATGGAAGAACACTGGCAGTGATATCTGCATCTGTAGATCCTGATAGTACTAAAGGATTCGGACCTTATATGCCAGGACTACAAGTTATCCCATATGATGACTTAGCAGCTCTGGAAGAAGCACTTCAAGATCCACACGTTGCAGGATTTATAGTAGAACCTATACAGGGTGAAGCTGGTGTTAAAGTTCCTAAGGATGGATATCTTTCTGGTGCTTATGACTTATGCAAAAAGAACAATGTACTCTTCATAGCCGATGAGGTGCAAACAGGTATTGCTCGTACAGGTAGATTACTCGCAACATGTGGTAACTGTAGCTGCGAAAAAAGCTGTGGACACCAACCAGAAGTTAAGCCAGATATTTTGATATTAGGGAAGGCATTATCTGGCGGCGTATTTCCTGTTTCTGCAGTATTAGCTAATGATGACATCATGTTATGTATAAAGCCTGGAGAACATGGCTCTACATTCGGTGGTAATCCACTGGCTTGTGCTGTCGCTATGGCTGCATTAGAAGTGGTAAAAGATGAAGAACTTGCAGAAAATGCTTCTCGATTAGGAGAGATATTTAGAGCTCGCATGCAAGACCTTTGTGACAAATCAGACCTTGTTAATCTTGTAAGAGGAAGAGGCTTACTCAACGCCATCGTCATCAATGATACTGAAGACAGTAAAACTGCATGGAACTTATGTGTAGAACTTAAAGACAATGGTCTATTAGCTAAGCCTACTCACGGTAACATTATCAGATTTGCGCCGCCACTCGTAATGACAGAAGAACAATTACATGAATGTTGTGATATCATTGATAAGACAATATTGGCTCACAAAAAGAGTTAGAATTAAGAAATATATTAAATTCAAAAAGCATGATGACCTATGGTCTTCATGCTTTTTTTCTATCTATTCTTTTATTATCCTTTGGATATTTGTGCCAACTTGCAGAAAGTAAGTACCTGAATTAAGGTCAGTTATATCTATCTCGCCGTTCTTGATTAGTTGACTTCTGATCAGACGTCCAGAAGGATCATAGATTGTAACTTCATTAGTATTAGAATTCTCTTGTATATATAGAATTCCATATGTTGGGTTCGGATATAATGGACTCTCTTCTTCTGTTATGTACGAATTAGAACTTATGAAATCGGACAAGTCAAATACCTTAACTAAGCTTTTACCTGATAAACCATAAGCTACAGCTATTACTCCGTTATCTGAAACACTGATAATATCTCTGGTAAGTAATTCATTTTCTGTTGATTTAAATAAAAAATTTTGCTCCCAGTCATTATTAATGTATTCGTATATGTAACAGTAGTTATTAACAGTGACAATTGTATTGGTAATGGTGTCTTTAATAACATTATATGCTGTCATTGCAATCTTACTACCATCAGAATTAAGAAACACTGCTTGCGAATGCCATACAGAATCTATTGCAATTCTACTTCCTTTTGGGCCCCATCCATTTTCATTAGAATAAACTTGTAGTTCTCTACGAGGATTAGAGCGATCAAAAGATATTAAAGAAGTACCATCATTAGAAAAACTTAAACCTCTCGCTGATCCTTTCGGCTCCAGAAAAGTTGCTTGTTCTTCCCATTCATTAGTATTACTTAAACTATAAAAAAGCATTGTAACACTTCCGTAAAATACCAATTGATTGCCATCAGTAGAAAAAGCAACATCCCAAATAAACTCACTACTCACAATATCAGAACCAACTTGAATCCATTCGTCATCGACAATATCAAAGACTTGTACCCGTCCTCCAAACTCAGTAGAATTAGGTCGATAATTTCTTTCAAGTACAACGATGCGATTACCATCTTCACTAATAAGGACTTTTATTCCGAATTCTCCATTCAATGACCCAGATAAATCCTGTCCTATCTGAGTCCAATCATCATCAACAAACTCATAAACTCTAACAAGTCCATACCTTAAACTATCTGGTCTTGTATAGTATGGAATACCAGTTACAAGCCTATTTCCATTAGCGGATAAGTTAACACTACACTCAGAGGAAGTTCCATTTTCTTCATACTCTATGGGTTTTCCCATTAATTGCCAATCATTATTTTCTAATTTATAAACAAGAGATTTCCCTACTATTGAATCACCAGCATGTCTACCAATAGCAAGTATTGACCCGTCAGAGGAAAGATCGGTTGAGAAGAAACCTCCATACTCTTCTCCGATAATATCATTACCTATTTGTACCTGATTATATGCCGCATGAGTCGTACATATGAATGCTAATAATAGCAGTTTTGATTTTAATTTATGTTTCATTGATCATGAATTAAATGACATTAAAGAATATCCTACAGTACCAAATAGTAAAATTTTATAAAAGCTAATTATATAAATTTGAGGAATCATGTATTATAAAAATACATAATATAATGTTATGGCTTGATATACATTTAGGAATAAAATTATATTTTGATGTGAAGGCGTGAGGGTATTAGTCTGTACGGTGTAAAATTTAAGGGTGTAAGGGTTTAAGGGTTCAAGGTGCAAGGTGCAAAGGTTCAAGGGTGTAAAGGTTCAAGGTTCAAGGTTGTGAAGGCGTGAGGGTGTTAGTCTGTACGGTGTGAAATTTAAGGGTGTAAGGGTGTAAGGGTGTAAGGGAGTTACAAATACTTGGATGCTTCCCGGACAGTTAAGGGAGCTAAATTCTGACCTTGTAGATCGAGATACTCTGCAACAAATTGAGGATTGACTCTTGAGAATTGTCTTAAAGCCCAGCCCGAAGCTTTATTAATAAAAAACTCTTTTGACCCTATCGTTTTATCTATTAATGCCGCTAATAAATGAGCATCTGTTTTCTCCTTATAAAATAATTGGAATATCAATGCTGTCCTCTGTAGCCACATATTGTTAGAATTAATATAGCGTTCTACGGTATCAGAAAGAAGGTTTTCATCTTGCTGAAGTATAGTTCCAACACTATGACTCGCAAGAAAATCTACCGTATCCCACCACGACTTTTCTACAATCAGTTTTTCTATTATTGGAAGATCATCGACAACTAATTTTTTCTCAATTTTTCGGATGATATCCATTGCAATATATTGATACTCTCGATAATTTTTGTCCCATAATATAATAACTATCTCTCTCCATTGAGCTTCAAAATCATCCTTATGTGCAGACCATAAAAATTTAAATAATTCCTTCCTTACAGGTGCTGTTAATCCAAGATAATCGTATTGATCTTTCATGTAAGCTTTCATACCGATAGCCTTATCCTTATTAGTTGCAGCCGATAGAGTGGTTATAATTTTCGATGTTAATTCTTTGGCGGTCATATTATGATATGTGTAGCTAAGATAACCATATATAAATACTGATAAAATAAATAATACTGTAGCGAATAATTAAGATAAGTATTACTTTAGTGATCAAATAAATGAATCTACAATAAGCCTATTATATTGACTAATATCAAACGACTCTCCATATATATATTCTCCTTCTTGATCATGATGATGGTACTCCCTATCATAGCACATGCACACGGTGTATCACCTGAAGATCAAGCAACATTAGCTAATGGAGGACTTCTATCTTATATTATTGTAGGTGCTAAGCATATGATAACAGGTTATGACCATCTGCTATTCTTAGTAGGTGTTATATTCTTCCTTAAAGATTTTAAAGATATCGTCAAGTTCGTGTCCGTTTTCACAATAGGACATAGTATAACACTCATCTTTGCAACCTACTTTGGGATCAAAGCCGATGAGCACCTCATAGATGCTGTTATCGCATTAAGTGTGCTCTATAAAGGATTTGAAAACTTAGGTGGCTTCTCAAAAATCCTAAAAACAAAATCCCCAAATTTACTTTTGATGGTTTTCATATTTGGTCTCATTCACGGCTTTGGCTTATCGACAAGATTGCAATCTTTTGATCTCGGAGAAGGCAGCTTCTTAGCTAAGATTATCTGCTTTAACGTAGGTGTTGAGGTAGGCCAGATTACTGCACTGATTCCTATTATATTTATCATTAACTTTTGGAAGAATAAATCGGGATATAAGAGCTTTTATAATATCACTAACTGGTTTTTAGTATTCGCAGGCATCGCTTTGTTTATATTTCAGTTGTATATGTATTATTCCCATATGGGCTGATATATCTATATGTTTTATACTAATCTGACAGAGACTACATTCTAAAGAAGTAAAGCCTGGTAGATAGTATTTTTGATATACATAGTATAAAACATGTATACCTAAAAATTCAATTCTGCCACTATTCTGACTTAGTCAATACCATTCTATAATGAGCGGGTATTTACAGATATAGAATAGACACCTACGTCCACAAAGCGAACATTCCAGCCCAATTTCATGTATGTCTAATAAACAATAAATATTAAACAATGAAATATATAATCTTTACAATAGCATTATGTTCAATTATCTCATTATCAGCTCAGACATTAAGCTATACAGATGATTACATAACATATGACGACCAGCATATACAGACTGTAGCGGCTACGCTTGAGCCAGACGTATCTACAATTAAAGACAAATTTGAAGATTGGATGAACGACAATTATAATGTCGACCTTGATGGAAAAAAACTATTGTTTTTTAATAAAGATGTTATGACTGCAGAGAATGTAGTAATTCCTCAGGTTAGTGATTACATGATACAGTTAAATGTAAAGGTGGATGAGACTCATAAAGGAAAAACAAGATTATATGTTTTTGCTAAGAAGATGAATGGAGTGTATATCAGTCAGTCAACAGATGAGCAAGCCTTCAGCGGTCTGAAAGGCATAGTCCATGAGTTTATAGCAGATTATCTCCCAGAATATTACATGGAACAAATAGAAGATACAAAAGACGACTTAGGTAATCTCAACGATGATATAAATGACATGGAGGATAAAATTAAGAAGAATGAAGAAAAAATAATTGATATTAAAAAAGAGAATAAAGAATTAAGAGAGAAAATAGATTCGAAAAATAGAGATATTAAAAAGACAGAATCAGAATTAAAAACTGATAAAAAAGAGTTTAAAACTATAAAGAAAAAAGTAAATAAGAACTCTAAAAAATAATAAAAATATGAAGAACGAAAGATTTAGTAAAAAGGAACTTAGTACATTTAAGACAATGCTAAAAGAAGGATATAAGGAGTCTAAAGAAGAATTGGCTACATTAAATGGACTAATTTCAGATCAGAAAGAATACATCAAAAATTCGGAAATGAATTATGATGCCGATGCTTCTAAGATAAGAAATAGAGAGATGCTTAAGAATATGAAGCGTCGAACTAAAGCCAAAGTCAAAAATTATAAAGCAGCTATAGACAAACTTAAGAACGGTTCTTATGGTATATGTGAAGATAGCGGTAAAAAAATATCCAAAGAAAGTCTCTTAGCTATGCCTCAAGTTAAGACAAGAAACCTGCGAAAATAAGAGGAATTATAACAAGGCAATTTTGTTAAGAGATGTCAGCTAACGCTGACATCTTTTTTTATTTATGAATTGTGCCGTTATAGAATAGCGATTCACGACGAGTAGTTTTATTGCGATGAATTTATTGAATCACAGTCGAAGCTATTAAGTTGATAATCTTATTTTTGTATATACAATAGATTTATAGACTATGGAGCCATTGGCAGAAAGAATGAGACCTCGTAAATTAGACGACTATATAGGGCAGGAAGATCTTCTTGGTACCAATGGCACACTACGTAAAGTCATAGAAGCTGGCAGAGTGCCGTCACTCATTTTATGGGGCCCTCCGGGTGTAGGTAAGACAACTTTGGCACAGATAATTGCTGAAAATTCTGGTAAGAAATTCTATAAACTAAGTGCTATCAATGCTGGTGTCAAAGATATCAGAGAAGTTATCAAGAGTGCTGAGAGTCAGAAGTTTTTTGATACTGTCTCTCCTATTCTATTCATAGATGAGATCCATAGATTCAGTAAGTCACAGCAGGATGCATTGTTGGGAGCTGTAGAGAAAGGGACGATTACATTAATAGGTGCCACAACAGAGAATCCATCGTTTGAAGTTATATCAGCATTGCTTTCAAGGTGTCAAGTATACATCCTTAAGCATCTCAGTAAGGAGCATCTTATCTCTATGATCGATAATGCCATCTCTAAAGATTCCCAATTAAAGGAATTAGACATTAGCATCACAGAATATGAAGCATTACTAAAGTTCAGTTCAGGCGATGGGAGGAAGTTGTACAACCTACTTGAGATTATCATTAACAGCAATGACCTTACTCAGAAAATAACCATTGATAATGCGATGGTAGAGAATAGCATCCAAGCTAACATTGCCATCTATGATAAGACTGGTGAGATGCACTATGATATCATATCAGCATTTATAAAATCAATAAGAGGTAGTGATCCTAATGCTACGGTGTATTATCTCGCAAGAATGATAGCTGGTGGTGAAGACCCAAAATTCATCTGTCGTCGGATGATAATATTAGCCTCAGAAGATATAGGCTTAGCTAACCCTAATGCACTGCTACTTGCTAACAGTTGCTTCCAAGCAGTACATAACATCGGTATGCCTGAAGGTCGGATTATAATGAGTCAGTGTGCAGTATACTTAGCAGTGTCAGCTAAGAGTAACTCTACTTATGTGGCTATAGATGCAGCACTTGCTAAAATCCGAGAAACTGGCAACCTAAGCATACCACTACACCTAAGGAATGCACCTACAGAACTTATGAAGAAACTGGATTATGGCAAAAACTATCAGTATGCACATGACCACAAATCTAACTTTGTAGCTCAAGAATTCTTACCGGATGAAATCAGTAAAAGCAATTTTTACAATCCCGGACAGAATGCCAGTGAGCAAAAAATACAACAACATCTCATGCAATTATGGAAAGGTAAATACGGTTCTTTCTAAGTCCTATACATTGTAAATACTCATATATCAAATTTTATTAGTTTTGCGTTATTATCTAAACTAAAAACTAATTAAAACATGGGACTATTTTCATTTATCAAAGGAGCTGGAAAGAAGTTATTCGGCGGAAAAAAAGAGACGGCAACAACTAATACGACATCACAAGAAATGGTGGGGCCAAGCAAAGAAGAATTGCTCAAATCAGAAATCACAAGCCTTGGTTTACCTATATCTAACCTAGATGTAGACCTATCAGAAAAGGTTACTGTATACGGCACTACAGAGACTAATGCTGATAGAGAAAAAGTAATTTTAGCATTGGGTAATGTTGATTGTGTGGGATGTGTAGAAGATATGATTACTGTTACAAATCCTGAGCCAGAAGCAACTTTCCATGTTGTAAAATCAGGTGATACCTTATCTAAGATATCAAAAGAAGTATATGGTGATCCAATGAAATACAATGCTATATTCGAAGCGAATAAGCCAATGTTAAGTCACCCTGATAAAATCTATCCTGGTCAGACATTAAGAATACCTAACATGGCATAATCACCATAAAAGAAATTAACTTTAAAGGCTGCTATCATAGCAGCCTTTTTTATACCCTATACTCATTGACTATAGACTTGACACTTAACAAAGAAATATTCCGGATAGCAATACCTAATATCATTGCTAATATATCCATACCTCTATTAGGTATTGTCGATACAGCACTAATGGGTCGTATGGATGATCCTGCATATATAGGAGCGATTGCGTTAGGTGGTATTATTTTTAATATTCTTTATTGGGGCTTAGGATTTCTAAGACCAGGAACGACAGGACTTACAGCGCAGTCTTATGGCAAAGATAATTTTCAGGAATGCTACAGATTGCTATATAGGTCCTCAATAATTGGTTTCTCATTGGGGCTTATAATTCTAATATTCCATGAGCAACTTGGTCAGATTTGTTTCGGTTTATTAAGTGGATCAGAGCAAGTAGAGGCGCTTGCTTATGAGTACTTCTCTATTAGAGTATTGGCAGCTCCAGCAGTCATCTGCATATTTGCATTGAGAGGATGGTTCTTTGGTATGCAGGACGCGATATCACCAATGATCCTAACAATATCATCTAATGTTCTCAATATTATATTCAGCTGGTATTTGGTTATGGAGTTAGATATGTCAGTTGCAGGAGTCGCCTATGGCACTATGGCAGCCCAGCTAATTACATTCTTAGTAGCGATAATTATCGTAGTCGTCAAATATAAAAGCGATGTTATAAAGTACTTCGATAGCGCTGTATTCAAAGCAAAAGAAATGCTCAGGTTTTTGAGTGTCAATCGGGATATGTTTATCAGAAATCTATGTATGATATTAGTATTCAGCTTCTATACTAATTATTCTTCTCAGATAGATGATGATTACTTAGCTATTAATCAGATGCTGCTGCAGTTGTTCTACTTTATGGCGTATGCAGTCGATGGGTTTGCTTACGCATCAGAGAGTCTTGTAGGTAAGTATCTTGGAGCTCGATCGATAACCACGGTCAAGGATGTCATTAAGAAGTGCTTAATTTATGGACTTGGATTTGGAGCATTATTCTCTGTAGGATTTATTCTATCTGGGAGTTCTATTCTCCGCATTATGACTACTAATGAGCAGCTAATAAAAGATGCACAACCCTACTTCATATGGTTGGCATTAGTATCTATATCAGGAGCATTGGCATTTATATGGGATGGTGTATATAGCGGTGCTACGGCTGCTAAGGAGTTACGTGATTCTATGCTTATATCTACGATATTTTTCTTCGCAGTTTTCTATTGTACAAGATCTGCCTACCCAAAATTATCCATATGGGCAGCTATGGTTGCATTTATGTTATCAAGATCTATATTTCAGATTATTTTATATAAGATCAGAATAGTAAAACAATGGCACTTACAGTATGAGAGCTAATATGCTTGCTATTTACCGCTAACAGAACTTGCTTCTCAAGAATGCCTAAGTGTGTATCCAGAGCATTATTATTATAAAAGCATCACGTATTTATTATATATCTACTGCTCTATAGCAGACAAATATCTACTGCTCTATAGCGGACAAGCTTTCGAGCGCTAAGGTCAAGGCCTGTGTACCCTTTCTTCCATATCCCTGCGCCTCGACGGCTTTATATAACTGATGTACCAATGATAATCCAGGTAAGGACAAATTCATAGATCGACATTCATCGAGAGCTATTTCCATATCTTTTATAAAATGCTCAACATAGAATCCTGGCTCAAAATCTCTTTCTATAATTCGAGGCGCAAGATTATTAAGCGTCCAACAACCCGCTGCACCACCACTAATCGCTTCTAATACAGTGGTTGGATTAAGCCCTGCTTTATGAGCATACAGAAGGCTCTCGCATACTCCTGACATAGTGCCTGCAATAGTTATCTGATTACACATTTTAGTATGCTGACCAGAACCAGCAGGTCCCTCATAGACAATATTAGCTCCCATGATAACAAACAAAGGCATAATAGAATCTACAGAAGATTCTTCTCCACCTACCATAATAGATAATTTTCCATTTTTAGCACCTACATCTCCACCCGACACAGGAGCGTCTATACTTGTAGCGTTACAAGCTTTAGCCGCTTCATATATCTTAACTGCTAAGCTTGGCTTAGTTGTGGTCATGTCTACAAGAACCATATCCTTCTTGCAAGCCTTCATTATTCCATAATCACCAAAGTACACTTCCTCAACATCATTCGGATAACCAACTATGGTAAATACGATATCACATTGCTGAGCTACAGCTTGTGGAGAATCACACCACTTTGCACCTGCTTCAATTAATGCATCAGCTTTAGATTTTGTACGATTATAAATGTGGAGTTCGTAGCCTTCGTTCATCAATCGACTACACATGGAAGCACCCATTACTCCGGTACCTATCCAGCCTATCTTAGATTCTTTAGTTATTGTTATCATTGATAATTCTTATGTTACCGTGTTTATGGGATTACCATTAATATATGATTCAATATTCTTAGCGACTATATTGATCAATCTCTTGCGACTCTGCAGACTTGCCCACGATATATGAGGTGTAATAATGCAGTTTTTAATATTAAACAAAGGATTACCCTTATTCGGTGGCTCGTCCGATAACACATCCAATGCAGCTCCTCTGATAGTTTCATTACGTAATGCATCTGCAAGATCTGCTTCATTAATCAGAGGACCTCTTGCAGTATTGATGATTATGGCTTCCGCTTTCATCTTAGATAAGCTGTCTCTACTTATAAAATGAGTATTCTCTTTACTCAATGCGGCATTAAGGCTGAGGTAATCACTTTGCTGCAATAGCTCATCCTCTGAAATTAACTTCACATTATTATAAGAGAAACCTTCCATCTTTCGCTTAGTCGCAATTATGTTCATACCAAACGCTAAGCCTATATCCGCAACTTTCTGACCTATAGTACCGAAGCCATAGATTCCTAATACTTTACCATGCAATTCCTCTAATGGACCTAAGCGATAACTCCAATCTTCAGAGTCAGACCACTTGCTATCGTGTACACTGACATTATGCTCAGCTACTTTATTAGTAATAGCTAATATAAGCGCAAATACATGTTGTGCTACTGATGTCGTACTATACCCGACCGCATTACTGACTGTTATACCTTGTGCTGTCGCAGCTTTGATATCTACGTTATTATAACCTGTCGCTAATAAGCATATGCACTTAAGAGAAGGCAGGGACGCCATGACCTCTTTTGTAAATACACATTTGTTAGTTACGATTATCTCAGCGTTCTTTGCTCTACTTACAATATCCTCAGAAGCAGTTCTATCATATATCTCAACAGAACCTAATGACTCTATCTCCTTCCATGATAGCTCTCCGGGATTGGTAACATACCCATCTAATATTACAATATTTCTCATCGTTTCTAATTATTAGTTAAAGAGTGATATGAGCATTCTGATCTTTGACTAAGTCAATATAATCTTCGATCTTAAATCCTTCAGGTCGAAATGTTTTTGCTCTAATAAGAGACTCTTTCTTACGCTGCATACTCCGAGCAAAACGACGGATACTTTCTTCCGTCTCCAAGATCAGCCCAGGAACTTTTACTTTAGTTCCAGAATCATCTCTTGCCACCATAGTAAAGTATGAAGAGTTACAATGCTTAACACTACGCTGCTGGATATTCTCAGATTCTACCCTTAGACCTACAAGCATAGAACTGTTACCGGTATAATTAATAGAGGCTTTAAGCGTCAGTAATTCCCCCACTTCTATCGGATTAAGAAAATCAACTTTATTGACAGAAGCTGTAACACAGTATACGCCTGAGTGCTTAGAAGCACAAGCAAAAGCAACTTGATCCATAAGATTAAGCACGTAGCCTCCATGTATCTTACCACTAAAATTGGAATGAGAAGGCAGCATCAGCTGTGTCATGACTATCTGAGAATCCTTGGCAGATTTAAATTTATTCATAGAAATATATGTATTGTAAAATCTAAATATATGGAAGAATAAATCTTAAGCTAATTTTATAATCGTATATTTTCTAAAACTTCTCTATGATGTCCAAATATTTCTATTTCCTTATGATAACTATCGTAACACTTAGTTGTAGTAACTCAGAAATAATGGAAGCTCCTACAGAATCTGAAGCGGAGAATCTCCAAGCAGGTAATAATAGCTTCTTAGCCTTGGGAGATTCTTATACAATAGGAGAAAATGTTAGCTATAAATCCAATTGGCCAAATCAATTAATAGACTCACTACAAAGTAATAACATCCCGATAGAAAACCTCCAAATTATAGCTAAGACTGGCTGGACAACGACTAATCTCATTGATGCTATCGACTCACAACAACCAGAAAAAAGTAATCTTGTCTCATTGTCTATAGGTGTCAATAACCAGTATCGGCGCAGGCCTTTCTCAATATTTGAAGATGAGTTTAATGAGTTACTTAATGCGGCAATAGAACTTAGTATTGATAGTTCAGTATTTGTTGTTTCTATTCCAGATTACGGCGTTACACCCTTCGGCATGAGCAATGGAGATAGTCTTAGTATTGCAAGAGATATAGACAATTATAATGACTATATGAGACAGCTATGCCGTATGCATAACCTTACTTTTATCGATGTAACCGAAATCTCCAGAGCACTACAATCTGAGTCCAATAGTCTCACTTCTGATAATCTCCATCCGAGTAGTTATCAATATAGCTTATGGGTTTCTGAAATGTTAGACGAAGTAATAACTGTCATATCGAATTAGCATTCTTATGTGTTAGATAATCGTAACTTTGCCTTATAACAAAGTCAACCAATCAGAATGAATACAGAGCAGATAGCAGAACTACTACGAAAATCTTACTCAGACAAAAAGACTATAGCCCCCATTAGTCAATACATTGGCGACTCTGATATAGCAACAGCATATGCAATTCAAAACATCAACACAAAGCATAGGGTCGATCAAGGAGCACGAATTATAGGTAAAAAAATTGGACTGACAAGTATAGCCATCCAGAAACAGCTTGGCGTAGACCAACCAGATTATGGGATGCTGTTTGATGACATGGAAGTACTTAACGGATTAAGTGTAAGCGCTTCTTTATTGATGCAACCTAAAGCAGAAACAGAAATAGCTTTTATCCTATCTGAAGATCTTGATCATGACAGCCTGACGATCATTGATCTCATATCTTGTATAGACTATGCTCTCCCAGCTATAGAAATTGTAGGAAGTAGAATTGCTGACTGGAAAATAAAACTCACAGACACAATAGCGGATAATGCCTCAGCCAGTAAGATAGTATTAGGCCACACACCTAAGACCTTAGACGAATTTGATGTTGTTAATTGCAAAATGGAAATGTCTAAAAATGGAGAGGTTGTCTCTGAGGGCATCGGTGCTAACTGTATGGGTTCTCCTCTAAATGCTACATTATGGTTAGCTAAGAAAATGATAGAGTTAGGACAACCATTACAAGCAGGAGAATTGGTTTTCTCTGGAGCATTAGGACCTATGGCATCAGTAGAGTCGGGAGATCGATTAGAGGCACAGATTGATGGGCTTGGAAGTGTATCAGTTTCTTTTGACTAAACAAGACAATGTATAATAAATATATATTCGGTTTAATAGCAGTTGTAGGAATCTACTGGCTTAGCATGTCAAAAATTCCTGATTTACTAAGCTTTATAGAAGTCAACTACAAACCAGATGATAATCCACCATGATATTTTATTCTTAATGATCTTGAAAAGAGTATTGCTACTAAAATTGGCATTATTTTTAGCCTCTTATATATTTTAATTTTCTCAAATAGGAACTACAAAGGCTTCTATTCTCTCATATTATTTTGTCTCATATTTTTTGGGAAAAGCATTGGAGATGGCATCAATATATTGATTAATACAACAAATATTTTCAATATAGAATTAGCACAAACCAGCTGGGAAACTCAAGCAGCCTATCTAAGCAGCCCTTGGAATTCTTACCTGTACATTGTTATGTTAATAATTGCTTTATTGATCTTTATGCCATTGGAACGAAAAGTTAACAAAAGGTTCGTAAGCTAATATCTTATTTACTCATACAACATATTACACCCTCTCAGATCACTATTTGTTATCCTACCCATTAATTCAAAATGACCATCTTCATAACATAAGCCTATATCATCAGTTTGTATAAATGAGATCGTATCGATATTAGCTAAGTCGATAATACCGAGTTGGCCAGTTTTTCCAGATTTCGTAGGGCAAGTGAGATCATTGAAGTCTTTAGTGAGTACATGCATAGTCTTAGCAGGACGATACAGTGAAGTATCTTTAGTGTAAGCTTGCGAGAATAACTCAGTCATCCCATACTCTGCAGCAATATCAGAAGAAGGGAATCCCAATTTCAACTTTTCTACTACGGTGTTATACTCTAACTCTTCTCCCCTTCTTTTCATACCGCCAGTGAAAATAATCTTAAGCCGATGATTATCAATCTTAAACTGTTCTACAAAATCTAATAAAGCAAAAGTCACTCCCCATAACAAAACTTGATTATCATGATCGGTTGATAATTTTTCTTTTATCTGAGCATTCAATTTTTCAAAATCGTAGAGATGAAAACGATTAGGATCTTGATCCTTAGTCAGATGCTTAACCATTTGCACTAAAGAAGAATCTCCATTCTCAAGATAGGAAGGCAACAGTGCAAGCATATCATAATCACCATCATAGAATGATGTAAAAATACGCTCGCTAATGTCTCCGTACCATTCCTGGTCTTTGACAAGATGCTGACTTCTTACCATTCCTGATGTGCCACTACTTTTAAATATCTTTTGCGGATTCCACCTACCAGTCTTGATATCATATTGCTTAAAGAAGCTGATGGGCATCAATGGAAAATCATCTATAGTCGTACATATTTTATCCTCATAACCCATAAGCTCAAGATAGCGCTTGTACACAGGGTTATGCACACGCTGATACTGATAGACAGATAGAGCGACCTCAAGAAAGTTAATCTCGGATCCCTCTTCTAATAAGCGATGCACATTATCTCTAATATCAGATGTCATATAGAATTCAAAAATAGAGTTAATCTCGGTATAAATTCATACTGCAGAGATATCTACTATTTTTATATCATTAGTTTGATATATTACGTTTATCTTTAGACTGAATAAATTTCAAATTTGATAAAGAAGCATTACATACTCTCATTTTTTACTATCGGCATTCTTGTAATTAGCTGTACGAATAATCCAGGTTTCGATAAGATACCTGAGATAGAGTTCGTAGGTTTTACGGGATCGGAGATGGACCAAGGAGATCTCAATACAGATTCTCTGTTTATGACATTTTCTTTTAAAGATGGAGACGGAGATTTAGGAAGTGGCAGAGGCAATATTAGAGAGAACATAATAATCACTGATAATAGAACTGGCGATGTCTACGACTTCTTTAAGATTCCGGACATCCCTAATCCCGGTGTACAGAATGGCCTACAAGGAGAGATTACTATTAAGTTATTTACGACTTGCTGCATTTTTCCTGATAGCATACCACCCTGCCAAAGTCCTCCCCAGTTTCCTAGTAATGATCTTAGCTTTGATATCGTGCTTAAGGATGATGCAGGTAATGAAAGTGAGGCCGTTACTACTCCTACGATTAATCTCAACTGTAACTAAAACAGATAACTATCATAGTTTAATTTACCTTTTTACTTTACACCCAACTCAGCCTTCAAGGCCTCTACAGTTTTCTTAGCATTACCAACAAAACTTTTATTACCGACGATAAAGACTGGTCGCTTAAGAAAAGTATACTCTTTTAGTATCCAAGTTTTAAATTCTTGATCAGTTAAGCCTTGCTCTTTGAGTCCCATACTTCTGTACTTTATAGCTCTCTTATTGAATAATGCTTCGTAAGAACCATGTTCTTTTTTGAGTGCTGTCAGTGTCTTAGAATCTATATTCTTTTCTTTGACATCTTGGATTTCATCTGTCCAGTTTACTTCACCGATAATACGCTGACAAGTGTTACAAGTTGATAATATAAATGCTTTGTTCATAATTTTTATAATCTTTGATTTTACTATGGCAAAAATACACTAAGCTATGACTATTCCAGAATCAGAGCTCATCATAAATTCAGATGGCTCCGTTTATCATCTTCACCTTTGTCCTGGTGATGTCGCTCGTGATATAATCACTGTCGGTGACCCAGATAGAGTTGATGCTATCACTAAGCATTTTGATAAGATTCACCTTACTAAATCCAATCGAGAATTTAAAACAGTTACAGGAAGTATTGGCTCTAAAGATATTACGGTCATAGCGACCGGAATCGGTACAGATAATATCGATATTGTATTCAATGAGTTAGATGCACTTTTTAATATTGACTTCTCAACTCGACAAGTAAAACCAGATACGACTTCACTTAGTTTCGTTAGAATAGGAACCTCGGGAGCGATAAGAAAAGATATCGCCATCGATAGCATCATTGCCTCACAATATGCATGTGGGATAGATGGCTTATTGAATCATTATGCATCAGATCACATCAGAGAGATAGACTTAGAACATCTCTTATCGGAATCTACATCTCTGTCCTCTACTTATGCTGTATCTGCTGACAATACAATGCTTAGCAAGTTCAAAGAAATATCTAAACTGGGTATTACACTTACAGCTAATGGCTTCTATGGCCCGCAATCGAGATCCCTTCGTATAAATGCTAAGTACGATATACCTAAGATGATGAAAGACCTCTCTTACCAAGGATTAAAGTTCACGAATTTAGAAATGGAGACTGCCGGAATCTATGGAATGGCTAAGTTACTTGGGCACAAAGCCATTTCCTTAAATGCGATATTAGCTAATAGAGTAACTGGAGAGTTCTCAGATCAAGCTGTTAAGACAGTAGATAAGTTAATAGAAGGTTCCTTAGAAGTACTAACAAATTCTAAGTGATGAAGCTCGCTTTCTGATCTTGAATACATCTTAGATTGTTTTACCCTTCTAAGAATTTCCCTTCTCATAGTCAGCTAGAAACTTAGCTAATCCGATATCTGTTAGTGGATGCTTCAGTAATCCGAGAATTGTATGCAACGGACATGTTGCGATATCTGCACCTGCTTTTGCCGCTTGTACAATGTGGCGAGCATTTCTGATAGATGCTGCAAGGATCTCAGTATCATACATCTGTATAGCATATAATTCTGCGATCTCTTCGATAAGACCGATACCATCCCAGTTAATATCATCTACTCTACCTACAAATGGGCTTATGTAAGTAGCCCCGGCCTTGGCTGCAAGAATCGCTTGACCAGCTGAGAATACTAAAGTACAATTTGTCTTTATGCCCTTACCAGAGAAGTAACTTATCGCTTTGATACCTTCTTTGATCATAGGCACTTTGACAACAATATTAGGAGCTAATTCTGCCAGATATTCTCCTTCTGATATGATACCTTTATAGTCCGTAGCTATGACCTCAGCACTTACGTCGCCTTCAACGATAGCAGCTATCTTCTTATAATGATCTTCTATATTCTTTGCTCCAGTAATACCGGCTTTTGCCATTAGAGATGGATTAGTAGTGACACCATCGAGTACACCTAAGTCATGTGCTTCTTTGATCTGATCTAAATCTGCTGTATCAATAAAAAATCTCATAATTAATTAAGGATTGGACATGAAAGAAAGGAGAAAAAAAAGTGAGGAAACAAACCTAGCCGCTCAACCATCTACCCTTGCTGCGTTTCCGCCCTGGGGGAGTTCAACAGGAGCATGCCGTTTGCCCCTCACCACTACAAAAATAGAAAGAATAACAATACGACATAATCTTTCGTACGTGTTATGGAATATTAATTGTCAGAAGGTTTTCCACCACGGCTTATTAGGGTATGGTGCTTTGACAGATATGGGTAATTGAGATACGGGATGTGTAAATGAAAGATGGTATGCATGTAGAGCTATTGACTTGTCAGACAAGGGCTTAGCATAACCGTACTTGAGATCTCCTGCAATCGGATGACCTATGTGAGCCAGCTGAGATCTGATCTGATGTGGTCTTCCTGTCTCGAGATCTATCTCAAGTAATGACTGAGAACCGACGTGACGGAGCACTTTATAATTAAGTATAGCCTCTTTAGATTCATTAAACTGGTGATCCATTACCTTGACTTTATTCTTAGCTGGATTCTTCCTTATATATGAAACTAACTTGGCACTCTCAGGATTAGGTCTGCCATCTACGATTGCATGATAGGTTTTAATAATAGACCTCTTCTTTATCATCTCATTCATACGAGTAAGAGATTTACTGGTTCTGCACAATATTATAGCTCCACTTACTGGCCTATCAAGCCGATGAGGCAATCCCAAGAAGACATCACCAGGCTTATCATACTTAACTTTTATGTAGGCTTTACAGAGCTCGATTATAGAATCATCATTCGTTTTATCCTTCTGACTAAGCACACCAACAGGTTTACATACAATCAATAAGTGGTTGTCTTCTAGTAAAATATGAAGTTTATTTTTTTTGATAATGTTAAAGTTTATATCTAATAATATATGTAAATACCTGATATTCAGTCAGAATAAAAGTTATTGAATGAAATTTGGTGTAAATAATTGCAAATGAATAAAATACATATTATAAATATTCATAATATGTTATATATTTGCGTTGTGTAAGTTTTGGTTATTAAATTGTAAAATTCGTTATGCTCGTGAAATGTCACGAGCATTTTTTTTGTCCGTATACCAACACATCCATCCTTCTATCTACTGCATTACAGATTAATGAATGCTAATTAACAATATATTACGAATTAAATTAATGTTTGGCATATTCTTTGCTTCAATTTAGTCAAATGAGTTTTGGTTATTAAATTGAGTATGCCCGTGAATGGTTTTCACGGGTTTTTTTTTGTTGTATATCCATATTATTCCGTTGTTAAATATTATTATTACAGCGTTATACTTTACAACATTAATGTCAAACCAAAACATATGATCGTAGGCGTTCCTAAGGAAATTAAAAATAATGAAAACCGAGTAGCACTCACCCCTGCTGGTGCACTTGAACTCACCAAAAGAGGACACAAAGTAATTGTCCAAAAAACAGCTGGTATCGGATCTGGATTTCCCGATGTAGAATACAGAAAATCCGGTGCCAAACTTGTATCCAATATAGAAAGCGTCTATAGTAAGGCCCAGATGATTATCAAAGTAAAGGAACCAATCAAGTCTGAATACAAACTTGCCAAAGAAGGCCAGTTGATATTTACCTATTTCCATTTTGCATCATCTAAGCCACTGACCAATGCGATGATAAAAAGTAAGTCGACTTGCTTAGCATACGAGACTGTTACTAATAAAGATGGTTCATTGCCGCTACTGGTTCCTATGTCAGAAGTTGCAGGAAGAATGGCCATACAGCAAGGAGCAAAGTATCTCGAGAAACCTATGAAAGGTAGAGGGATACTTCTTGGTGGTGTACCAGGAGTAACACCAGCTAATGTACTCATATTAGGAGGAGGAATTGTAGGTACTCAAGCTGCTAAGATGGCCGCAGGATTAGGAGCTAATGTTACGATCATGGATGTCAGCCTTAAGAGACTGAGGTATCTTGCAGACATCATGCCTGCTAACGTAATGACACAATACTCTAATGAATACAATATCAGAAAAGCCATCACATATAGTGACCTTATAGTAGGTGCCGTATTATTACCTGGCGCTAAAGCTCCAAACTTAATAACTAGAGGTATGTTATCCATGATGAATCCAGGAACTGTGTTAGTCGACGTTGCTGTAGATCAAGGTGGATGTATAGAGACTTGTAAACCAACGACACATCAGAAGCCAACTTACATTGTAGATGATATTGTACATTATTGCGTGGCCAATATGCCTGGTGCAGTACCCTACACAAGTACGATAGCACTTACTAATGCGACACTACCCTATGCCATAATGCTGACAGAAATGGGCTGGGAGAAAGCAGTGGAGCATGATGATGGTCTCAAGAATGGATTGAATATCATAAATGGAAAAGTTGTCCATCCAGGAGTAGCAGAAGCATTCAACTTAAAGCTACACAGCATATAAATTATCCAACAACAAGTTGCAATTGATATACTAAAAGGTCTAAATTATTAACAGAATTTAGACCTTTTTATTTATAATACCATTTAAACATTAGAATGTCTGAAATATTATAAGATAATTAGTCAATCTCTGCGTTAAATACTGGTTATAACGTGTGCCGCCCACGGCGGTAGCTACAGCTATGAGTCAGCCCACCCACTTTCGTGGTTCACTTTTTTAGAGTATTATCATACTCGATTCGTCTGCAACGAAATCATTCGTTCATGCCTTAATCTTAACAAATTCTATTCTATAATCTTAACCGACATCTTAAAATTTAAATGGTATAAATTAATGTAAAAAATCATTAACTCTATATATCATCGCAAAGCAGAAAATTTCTTCTCTGTCTGTATTATAGATGATTTATAATCTACACAATTAAGAAAGGAGCGAATTCTAGTAGCCGCCCCTTTCTATAAAACATTGCAATAAATTACCTGACCAAGGTAATTGTACCTTTTAAAATATCGAGGTCTCCATTTAAGTATGTAACTTTTGCATAATACGTGTAGACCCCTTGCTCTGCATTCGCATCATTAAATCTTCCATCCCATCCTTCTGAACCATCGAAAGGTATATTTTCAGATAAGTATACTAACTCACCCCATCTATCGAATATGGCAAACTCGTCGACACTCTGCAAAGCATTAGAATAAATTCCAAAAATTCTTTCTAAGGCGTCTCCATCTGGCGTGAAAACATTAGGTATGTATACACTCTTATCTAGTTCTACGGTAATAACTATTGATGCAACTTTAATACATCCATTTATGTCTACCACTTCTGCCGTATATGTTGTTGTAACGGTAGGGGCGACTGTTATTGTCTCACAACCCTCACAAGATTCAGGAGACCATGTAATACTGTCTATGTCTATTAAATCGATATCGGTTACAATTTCTATAGTTACCGTTTCACCTGGTTCTATAAGCTGCTCATCAGTTGATAAAGATAAGGTGAAAGTTCCTTGTTCTTCGATATCAATAATTACCGGTGCACTGTTGCAACCGTTTTCGTCCGTAATAAACAGCGTGTACATTCCTCCTTCACAAACACTTATCTGATTTTCTGAGGTAACATTTTGCGTAACTCCAGGTCCACTCCAGATAAATGTGGCGTTGGCGAGATTGGTATCCCCTACTAAGTTGACACATGGATTATCACATGTTATTATACCGTCTGAACTTAAAATCACCTCTGGTAAATCATCATTACTAATGATAAATGTATCAGACCCACTACACCCAAACATATCAGTTACCGTTACAGAATATGTTCCAGGGACTGTTATTGTCTGCATAACAATACCATCCATTAATTCTGGATCTGGTCCAGTCCATTCTATAATTGCATCATCCATATCTACTCCTGTAAAATCTACTGTAATCTCCTGAGTACTATTAGTACAATTAAGTGTTGTACCCCCTGAAATCATCGCAGTAATATTACAATCCGAACAGGCAGATGGTGCTGCAGCCGCTACATCTGTGTCACATGCACTATCTAAGATATCTGAAATAGTAAAACTAATGTCGCCAGAAATTATTGGGTAAGGTCCGAATATAACAACTTGGTTATAAGCCCCTGTGGTATTATTTGGATCATTTGCAATCCAAGAATTACCATTACCTTGACCAGTTACCGTTACTTCAAATGTAAAGGTATCATCACTATTATCTGTTCCCGTACCATTATCATCACAGAGAATATTATTTACACTATTCTGAATCATACATGCATCAGAACATGTCATTGGCGGCATTACCATAACGTTAGTAATGCATGTATTATCGTCAATATCTGTAATATCAAAACTCAGATCTACACTACTAATATCATATGGGCCGAAGCTTACGATCGTACCATAATTGCCAGTCGTTCCATTAGGATCATTGGCTGTCCATGATACGCCCGTATTACTTCCTACTACTTCTACATCAAACGTGAATGTATCATCACTCGGATCTAATGGCGTACCATTATCATCGCAAAGTATGTTGGAAATTGTATTCCCGATACTACATGTTCCTGAACAAGTATTAGGTGGTGTCACAGTTACATCAGTGCTACAGTTCCCATCATCGTTATCAGTTATTGTGAAGGATAGTATTCCAGCACTTATATCGTAAGGTCCGAAAGTAATAGGCTGATTATAATTACCAGATGTTCCATTAGGTTCATCGGCTGTCCACCCACTACCTACGCCCATGCCTTCTACTGTAACTTCAAATGTGTAAGTATCATCACTCGGATCTAATGGTGTTCCATTATCATCACAGAGAATATTATTTACGGTATTCTGAATCATACATGCATCAGAACATGTCATTGGCGGCGTTACCGTTACGTTAGTAACGCATGCATTGTCGTCAATATCTGTGATATCAAAACTCAGATCTCCGCTATTGATATCATATGGACCGAAGCTCATGATCGTACCATAATTGCCAGTCGTTCCATTAGGATCATTCGCTGACCATGATACGCCCGTATTACTTCCTACTACCTCTATATCAAACGTGAAGGTATCATCACTCGGATCTAATGGCGTACCATTATCATCGCAAAGTATGTTGGAAATTGTATTTCCAATACTACATGTTCCTGAACAAGTATTAGGTGGTGTCACAGTTACATCAGTGCTACAGTTCCCATCATCATTATCAGTTATTGTGAAGGATAGTATTCCAGCACTTATATCGTAAGGACCAAAAGTAATAGGCTGATTATAATTACCAGCTGTTCCATTAGGTTCATCGGCTGTCCACCCACTACCTATACCCATGCCATCTACTGTTACTTCAAATGTGTAAGTATCATCACTCGGATCTAATGGCGTACCATTATCATCACATAAAATATTATTTACAGTATTCTGAATCATACATGCATCAGAACATGTCATTGGCGGCGTTACCGTTACGTTAGTAACGCATGCATTGTCGTCAATATCTGTGATATCAAAACTCAGATCTCCGCTATTGATATCATATGGACCGAAGCTCATGATCGTACCATAATTGCCAGTCGTTCCATTAGGATCATTCGCTGACCATGATACGCCCGTATTACTTCCTACTACCTCTATATCAAACGTGAAGGTATCATCACTCGGATCTAATGGCGTACCATTATCATCGCAAAGTATGTTGGAAATTGTATTTCCAATACTACATGTTCCTGAACAAGTATTAGGTGGTGTCACAGTTACATCAGTGCTACAGTTCCCATCATCATTATCAGTTATTGTGAAGGATAGTATTCCAGCACTTATATCGTAAGGACCAAAAGTAATAGGCTGATTATAATTACCAGCTGTTCCATTAGGTTCATCGGCTGTCCACCCACTACCTATACCCATGCCATCTACTGTTACTTCAAATGTGTAAGTATCATCACTCGGATCTAATGGCGTACCATTATCATCACATAAAATATTATTTACAGTATTCTGAATCATGCATGCATCAGAACATGTCATTGGCGGCGTTACCGTTACGTTAGTAACGCATGCATTGTCGTCACTATCTGTAATATCAAAACTCAGATCTCCACTACTAATATCATATGGGCCGAAGCTTACAACAGTACCGTAATTGCCAGTCGTTCCATTAGGATCATTGGCTGTCCATGATACGCCCGTATTACTTCCTACTACTTCTATATCAAACGTGAATGTATCATCACTCGGATCTAATGGCGTACCATTATCATCACAGAGAATATTGGAAATTGTATTCCCGATACTACATGTTCCTGAACAAGTATTAGGTGGTGTCACATTTACATCAGTGCTACAGTTCCCATCATCATTATCAGTTATTGTGAAGGATAGTATTCCAGCACTTATATCGTAAGGTCCGAAAGTAATAGGCTGATTATAATTACCAGCTGTTCCATTAGGTTCATCGGCTGTCCAACCACTACCTATACCCATGCCATCTACTGTAACTTCGAATGTGTAAGTATCATCACTCGCATCTAATGGTGTTCCATTATCATCACAGAGAATATTATTTACACTATTCTGAATCATGCATGCATCAGAACATGTCATTGGTGCAATTACAGAAACTGAGGTAGAACACCCATTATTTAAATTATCTGAAATAATGAAACTTAAGTCTCCATTACTTATATCGTAAGGACCAAATAATACGGAAATATCATATGAACCAGATGTATTATTAGCATCGTTCGCAATCCAAGAAGAACCAGTATTTAGGCCCGTCGTAATAACTTCAAAAGTAAAGGTATCGTCACTCGGATCAGTTGGCGTATTATTATCATTACAAAGTATACTACTGACAGTATGTTCTATCGTGCATGCATCGGAACATGGTGCAGGTGGCGCCACAAAGATATTAGTCACACAATTGGGATCGTCATTATCTGTGATAATAAAATTGACGTCTCCATTACTTATATTAAACGGACCAAAACTTGTATTTACATCATAATTTCCAGAAGCGGAATTTGCATCCGAGGCTGTCCACGCTGCAGCCGTATTACTACCTGTTACAAAAACATCAAATGTAAATGTATCATCATCTGGATCTGTAGGTGTTCCATTATCATCACATTCAATATTAGAAATCATATTTCCAATATTACATGTACCTGAGCATGGTGCTGATGCCATGACGTTGACATCAGTTTGACAACTTGGATCAGACTGATCAGTGATCGTAAAAGTCAAGTCCCCATTGGATATATCAAATGGTCCAAATAAAACATTGTTACCATAATTATCTGAAGTGCCATTTGGATCATTAGCAATCCAACTACCACTTGTATTGTCTCCTGTCACATTTACTGTAAATGTGAAAGTATCATCATTTGGATCATTAGGTGTTCCATTATCATCACAGAGGATGCTGGATACCTGTGAGGTTATCTCACATGCATTCGAGCAAGTAGCTGGAACAGTTACCATAACGTTTTGAGAGCATACAGGATCATCATCATCGGAAATAGAAAAACTCAAATCACCGCCACTTATATCAAAGGGTCCAAAATTTACGGCAGCGCCGTAAGCTCCACTTGTGCCATCAGGATCATTAGCTGTCCATGAAGCACCTGTATTATCTCCATCTACCGTCACTGTAAATGTAAATGTATCATCACTCGGATCGGTTGGCGTACCATTATCGTCACATTCAATACCTGCTACTGCAGATGTTATCTCACAAGCATCAGAACAGGTAGGTGGTGCTACTACCGTTACAGCAGCAGTACACATATTATCTACGTTATCACTTATTGTAAACGATAGATCTCCGCCACTTATATCGTATGGTCCAAACGAAGTTACGCCTCCATATGACCCAGTTGTATTATTGGCATCATCTGCCGTCCATGACGATCCTGTATTGTCTCCACTTACTGTTACATTGAATGTATATGTATCATCACTTGGATCAGTTGGTGATCCATTATTATCGCATACAATATTTCCTACTACCGCTTCTAAATCACATAAATCAGAACATGGTGCAGGGGCAGTCACCATGACATCAGTAGTACATCCACTATCATCTATATCTGTTATCGTAAATGATAAGTCTCCGCTACTTATATCATATGGTCCAAAACTTACGGCTGTTCCATAAGTTCCAGTCGTATTATTGGCATCATTGGCTGTCCATGAAGCACCCGTATTACTTCCATTTACTGTCACCGTAAATGTATATGTATCATCACTCGGATCGGTTGCTGTTCCATTATCATCACATACAATATCTGCTACTGCATTACCGATACTACACGTTCCTGAACATGGTGCCGGAGCAGTTACTGTCACATTAGTCGTACATCCACTATCGTCTATATCAGTTATTGTAAACGATAGATTCCCATCGCTTATATCATATGGACCAAAACTTACAGCAGTGCCATAAGCTCCAGTCGTTGCATCAGGATCATCTGCTGACCATGAAGCACCTGTATTGTCTCCATCTACCGTCACTGTAAATGTATATGTATCATCACTCGGATCGGTTGGTGATCCATTATCATCACAGATAATATTCCCTACTGAAGATGTTATCTCACATGCATCAGAACAAGTAGGTGGTGCCGTTACCGTTACAGCAGTGGTACATCCACTATCATCTATATCTGTTATTGTAAATGATAGATCTCCGCCACTTATATCATATGGTCCAAAATTTACGGCAGCGCCATAAGCTCCACTTGTGCCATCAGGATCATTAGCTGTCCATGAAGCACCTGTATTATCTCCATCTACCGTCACCGTAAATGTATATGTATCATCACTCGGATCGGTTGGCGTACCATTATCGTCACATTCAATACCTGCTACTGCAGATGTTATCTCACATGCATCAGAACA
>Ga0209185_1000405_pt1 | contig 51817 bp, 37 predicted proteins | sample SidtaG_2_FD_187425 | JGI IMG/M metagenome (GOLD analysis project Ga0209185, IMG submission 187425) | Marine algal microbial communities from Sidmouth, United Kingdom - Sidmouth_Asex2 metaG (SPAdes) (version 2) | ecosystem: Host-associated > Algae > Red algae > Unclassified | place: Sidmouth... | reverse complement strand
AAAGAATTCAAAAAATCGTTGCATAGCCATAGCTACGGAACTATTTTTTGTGTTTTTTAGAAGGGAAAAGAACAAGCATAATGGGGCAAGTTATTTATTTTCTTTCACTAAGGAAGATTTAGTGAAACATATAAGAAAAAGAACAATTCAGACGGGTAGATTATTTTTTTCGTCTTCCCTCAACTAAAACACACATAAATAACTGATAATCAAGTTCTTTTAGAGTCTTAATGTAGAATTAGGAACAGGATTTTAATAAGTGGCTAAGTGTAAATAATTGACATCATTAGACGATATATTTTTTTCCTTTTCAAAGCATGAAAACCGTGCATAGCCAAGCTATACAAGGATTTTCATAACGCAGAAAAAGGGAAAAAGAAAAAGTCAAAATCTGCATTTATTGAAGCCCTGTTCCTTAGCCGCTTATTATGACCTATGGACTACCGACTACCGACTTCTTCATTTAATAATTCAAATTAATTTATGAGACAATCAATTACAAAAATCACCATGATACTTTTGGCGATTTGTTTTGCAGCAATTACGGCGAATGCTCAACGTGTGGTCAGTGGCACAGTCACAGATGATAGCGGTGCGACTGTGCCTTATGCCAATGTATATGTAAAAGGTACAACAATTGGAACGACAACAGACCTTAGCGGAAACTACAGCTTCAAAATACCCGAAGGCGCGAGTACTTTGGTGGTCAATTATGTGGGTATGAAAACCCGTGAAATTGATATTTCGGGCGGTGATACTAGCTTTAACATCAGCATATCCGAGGGTACGGAATTGGACGAGGTAGTGGTCACAGGAACAAGAGGAAAGCCACGTACAGTGATTGGTTCTGCCGTGCCTATTGACAATATCAATGCAGCTGATTTGCGCGCAAGCGGTCAAAAAACCGTTGACCAAATGCTCAATTTTAAAGTGCCTTCTTATAATTCGAGTAACCAAACGATTTCGGATGCTACGGCGCACTTTGACCCTAGCGAATTGCGTAATCTCGGTCCTTCGCGTACCCTCGTACTCGTCAATGGCAAGCGCAAAAACCAAAGCGCACTTGTCTACGTCAACGATACGCCAGGCAAGGGCGAAGTCGGTACAGATATGAAAAGTATTCCGCAGGAATCCATCGAACGCATCGAAGTCCTCCGCGACGGCGCAGCAGCTCAATACGGTTCGGATGCCATAGCAGGAGTGATCAATATTGTTTTGAAAGAAAGAACCGACGGCGAAGTATCGCTCGGAACGGGCATCACAACACAAGGCGACGGCTTCACTTACGATGCAGCAGTCAACAAAGGTTTTGCTATCGGCAATGGAGGTTCTATCAATCTGACCGGTAGTTTTTACCACCAAGACCAAACCAATCGCGCAGGAGAACCCGGCGGTGACGGCTTGTTTGGAGTTGTTTTTGGCAATGATGATATTTTGAATGGAACACTTCCCTGGATTCAAGAAAACCCCGACCTGGGCATGACCATTGGGCAGCCAGAATACAACAAAATATCGGCACTTGCCAATCTCGCGCTCCCTTACGGCACAAACAGTGAGGCTTACCTGACGGCAGGTTACACACGTCGCGACGGTACCTCTTTCGCGCTTTATCGCGCACCTTATTGGGTAGGCGAAGAGTATGGCGGCAATCTCGAACCCGGCGGTACAGGACTAGATTATCAAGGCTTCCAACCCACTTTTGAAACAGGCATCAATGACATCACCCTACTCGCAGGTACACGCAATGATTTCAACGGTTGGAAAACCGACCTCAGTGTAGCTTTTGGTAGCAATGATGTAGATTATGTTATCGGAAACACTGTCAATACCGACTTGGTAGATTCGACGGGTACAAGCCCTTCTGAGTTTGACGCAGGAGCTTACGCTTTCAGCAATATCGTAGGAAATTTTGATGTTTCAAAAAGCTTTTTAAATGATGATTTGACCGTTTTTGCAGGTACAGAAGCACGTCAGGAAAGATTCGTCGTCACGGCAGGACAAGAAGAATCTTACTACGGCGGCGGCGCACAATCCTTCCCCGGTTTGCAACCAAGCAATGAATTGGATGAGTCAAGAACCAACGTCGGTGTATACCTCGGTGCGGATTATGACGCAAGCGAAAATACACTCGTAGGCGGTGCTTTGCGCTTTGAGAACTACACAGATTTCGGTAGCAATTTATCATGGAAACTCAACGCTCGTCAGTTTTTTGCAGATAAAAAAGCAGCAGTCAGAGCCTCAGTTAGCACAGGTTTTCGCGCACCTTCTTTGCATCAGATCTATTTGAGTAATATCCAAACCCTCGTATCGGGCGGTACGATTTCTAATCAAGGTACTTTCAATAATGTCAGCGAAGTCATACGCGGTTTGGGCGTACCGGCTTTGGATGCCGAAACTTCGCTCAACTTCACCGCAGGTCTGACCTATCGCATCACGGATAATTTCTCTATTTCGGGTGATTACTATAACATTAAAATAGATAATCGCGTCCTTTTCACAGGCGAAATCGGCTTTGACGGTGACCAAACCACCACCAATCCGGTAGAACAAGTTTTGATTGAGAACAGCGTTACGAGTATCAAATACTTCGTAAATGCACTTGATACTCGCACCAGTGGATTTGATTTGGTGGCAGATTACAGCGGAATACCTTTGGGTGACGCAACAAGTAAAAACAAAATTGACGCAGTGCTTTCTTTGAATTTAAATAATACAAGTATTGAAAATGATGAAATTACATCTCCCGGAGTTGTGGGTGATGTAGGTTACGAAATTTTCAATAGAAAAGAACAATCGAGAATTACTTCTGCACGTCCAAACACAAAAGCCTTATTAGGATTGACCTTCAGAAATGACCGCCTTAGAGTCGGTTTGAATAATACCTATTTTGGTTCGGTCACTTGGCAGCATGCCGAAAATCCTGATTTTGACCAAACTTTCGACGCCAGATTGGTTACAGACTTATTGGTAGGTGTAGAATTGGTAGAAGGACTAAATTTCGATTTGACAATAAATAATATATTCGATGTCTATCCCGAAGTCATTGACCCACAAGATGACTTTGTAACCGATTTGGGCGGCAGATTCCAATATCCATGGGAAGTCAATCAATTTGGCTTCTTAGGAACGATAGTAAAACTTGGTCTGTCTTATAAGTTCTAAACGTAACCCACGCATTCCTGTCTGGTCTATTTAAGAACTTTACACATAACAGTCGCAAGGCATTTTTAAAATGCCTTGCGACTATTTTTTATCGATTAAGGGCAATAAAACGTACTCCTATATCATTTTTTTCGTCTAAAAATAATACAACAAATTATACGTTATTAGAACATTAAGTAGTGGGACAAAAATAGGCTTACAATTTTGACGTGGTTATTTTTTCGGTATTTTTTCTTACAAAAACCGCACATAGCCTACGCTACGTAAGGATTTTTGCAGGGAAAAATAGCGGAAAAAGAAACCGTCAAAAAGTAAGGATATTTTTATCTCACTACTTATACCTTCCAATTCGTATAACATTTATCTGAATTAAATGTTTCCTTGACAAATCCCGTGAAATGAATAATAATTTGGGCGTATCCCCCTCCTTATCAGTCGGGGGTCGGGCTATCCGGCACTCTCTCCACTCCGCTATCGCTACGTTACGTTCAAACAACACCTCCTATCCCTTACGCAAAAAACGAGCAGTCACGAAACTTGTCAAACAAGCAAATAAATCAAAAGAGTGTATAAAACATTAGGAGTAATTATATATAAAAGGTGCAGCGCACCGTCCCCGTTTGTAGCAAGAAAGCTCCTCCCAAACTCATAAGGTGCGTTAGCACCGACTCCGTTTATACGCACCAACGGGGTCTCCCGATAGCTATACGGGATAACGTACCTCTAATACCACGAACTTATGATACATTCAAACAAATTAAAGTTCCCCTAATATTTTACACACTCAAATCAATTCCAATCCAAGCACAACTTCAAATTCAATAAAGAAAATTTGCCGCAGGCAAATCAAAAAAAACAGTTGAGTTTGTAGTTAAAAATGAAAATTATTTTACAACACTACCAACCATTTATACATTACACTGCGTTATAGTAAATGTAGTTAATTGGTGAATCAGAAAAATAGTTAATTCGTTTTTGTTTTGCTACGCAAAAATAAAGTCCAATCAACTAATTAACCGATTACCCAATTAACCAAAAAATAAAATGAAATACTCGCAACATAGCACGGAAAGCGAACTCATCGAAGGCTGTCGTAAAAAAGACCGCCTTGCGCAAGAGTACCTGTATCGCAGGTATTACGGCAAGATGATGAGTGTAGCCATGCGCTATGCAGACAGTCAAGATGAAGCACTTGACGTTCTAAATGCGGCATTTTTGAAGGTCTTTCATGGCATTGATAAATACCGCCAACGCGAGCAAAGTTCTTTTAGCGGTTGGGTAGCCACTATCGTCACCAATGCGTCAATAGACCACATTCGGAGACATACCAACTACCGCAACCGTATGGATTTCAACATCGAAAAAGAACCCGCGATAAGCAACATGGCACTCGAACATTTGGTCGAAGAAGACCTCTTTCGATTGATTCAAAAATTGCCAAAAGCATCGCGCACCGTCTTTTCGATGTATGCCATTGATGGCTATAAGCACCGCGAAATTGCCGACATACTCGGCATCAGCGAGGGAACATCAAAATGGCATTATTCCAGTGCAAAAAAAGAACTACAACGATTGATTCTTAAGCAGAATAAGCATTTAAAAGCAGTGTAATGAACCACTCCAACGATCTAGAAAAATTCGATTGGGAAAATTTAAAAGGCTACGAATTTGAGTACAAAGAAGGTGCATGGCAAGACATGGAAAACCGCATCAATGCCACTGAATCGCCCTTTAATTTCCTGCAAAATATTCAGACCTTTTTGGGACTGGCAACGGCATTTTATTTCCTTGTCATAGTGGCTCTGGTCTATCAAGTCGTGCAAAAAACTAATCATCTAAGCACAAATCAAAGTTTTTCTCAGGAAATCAACAGTGCCTTGTGGCTCCCTTTTTTAGAAAGCAATACTCCTCAAGCTTCCAATTCAACTTACCTCTGGAACTTGACCGCATCGAATACTTACTTTGGCGAAGACCTGCCCGTTTTAGTGGCAGGCGACGCTAAAGTTAATGCCCCAATTTTTGTCCCCAACCTCACCCAACGCCTTGATGACTACGCTGCTTTTACGAACCCAGACAAAGTATACTTGCAAACAGACCGCACCCTTTACCATCCCGGAGATGATGTCTGGTTCAAGGCTTATGTACGTGACGCGAGCACGCTACGTGCAAGCAATATGAGTGACATGTTGTATGTCGAATTAATTGATACAGAGGGAGAAATCGTACACAAACGCAAACTCATCGCACTCGGAGGACATGCAAAAGGTGACTTTTATATCAATGAAAGCTTGGCGGATGGCATTTATGCGATTAAAGCCTATACCAATTGGCAACGCAATTTTAAAGACTATTTTTCTAAAGAAATAATCGTTAAGACAATTGATGAATCCGATAAAAAAACAAAAACACCAAGAGCTAAAAAGGACGAAAATATTAGCCTCCAATTTTTTCCCGAAGGTGGCGAACTTATCGCCGATATGCCTGCCCGTGTTGCATTCAAAGCACTCTACGAATCAGGGCAATCTGCCGATGTAGAAGGTATTATAGTAGATTCAAATGATGAAAAAGTTCTTGCTTTTCAGAGCTACCACAAAGGCATGGGTTTATTAGAGTTTACGCCTAAATTTGGCGAAACCTATACCGCTAAAATCACCCGACCCAAAAATAAAGAACAAACTTATCGACTTCCACCTGCCAACGGAACAGGCTTCGCGCTCAAAATCAACCTGCAAAAAACAGCTTCTCTTGATGTAAGCGTTATTGCGACTCAAAAAACCAAACTGACCTTACTCGTACAATCGCGTGGTAAAATTTGCTTGGAGAAAAAGATAAACGTCAAACCCGGCATCAACCCCGTGACGATTTCTACGGCTAAATTTCCGATAGGTATCGCCCAAATCACGCTACTAAAACAAGATGAAACCGAACTCGCCGAGCGACTTGTTTTTATGAATCAACACAAGCAGCTTGATGTCGAAATTAGTACAGACAAAGAACAATATGAACCGCGCGAAACTGTCGAAATGACCGTCAAAGTGAAAGACGAAAACGGTAAGCCTGTGCAGGGAAATTTCTCCCTTGCTGTGGTTGATAATTCACAAGAATATACGGACAACGAACAATCGAATGTATTGGCATACACCTTATTAACCTCTGATATTAAAGGAAATATAGAAGACCCTAATTTCTACTTTGAAAAAGATAATCCGAAAGCAGACCAAGCACTTGACTTACTATTGATGACGCAAGGCTGGCGCAAATTTGAGTGGGAAAAAATCAATATCGCACCTAATATCGCTGTTGAGTATTCCAATGAAAAAGCAGGATTAGCAGGCGTACTTATAGATGAAAATAGTCAACCTGTCATTGATGCACTTATCCGGGTTTCGGGTACTTCCCAACGCCAACGTACTGATAAAAGTGGTTATTTTGACTTCGAAAATGTAGATATATCCAATGGAACTTATCTGCAAATTCAGGCGGAAGGCTACCCCGAAAATTGGGCAAAAATAAGAGAATGTAGCAGTCAACTCGCCTTCAGAATTAGTAAGGATGCGGCGACTGCTCGCGATTTGAGTTATTATGAAAACATCGGTAAAGGCGTACGTATTCAATACGTACCACCAATATATGATACGATTGTAGAAAAATACGAAGTACAACCTCCCACAAGTCAGATGATCGCCATTGAGCCTGTATTTGAAAAACTGATGGATAGCACTCTTGTAAAACCTGCGGAGAATGGGGAAATAGCTGAATATCAGCTTTTTATACGCGATACTTTGATGTCAGCGGCAGGTTATGAAGAGATAGAAATCCCTGCCGAATATGTGACGAATACACGAATAGTACTCAAATCTCCGGCTACGACACGCGAGGTCGTTGTTCCGGCGTTATACGCTACCCGAGTACGCAGAGTCGTGAAAACTCCAGCAAGTACAAGGCAACTTAAAGACGGTATAAACCAAACAACTCCTGCGACCTACGAAACCATCACGGAGACTTATGACGTAGGGCTTCCGAACATCTCCGAGAAGGATTATTTGAAATTGGGACAAGGCATCGCACGAAAAAAATCTGGCGGTAAACGCTTATTTCCCAACCTGGATTTCAGCCAATTTTCTGCTACAGGAGTTAGTGTGAAAAATATAGAGCAAGCGGAAAACACAGGTTTGGAAAACTACATCATGTATTACCTCAAAGAGATAGAAGCTGCTCAGGCAGAGGAAGTTAAGATACCGTCACAATACATTACGCAAGAAAAACGAGTATTGGTAGAAGCTCCGAAAGCCGAAAAAATACAAGTATCCGCAGAGTTTATAGAAGTGGAGAAATGGGTAAAAAACGAGGCAGGAGATTATGAGATTGAAGTGGAGAAAATAGAGGTTGTACCAGTGCACTTTGTGTATGCGGTGCGTCCGGCGCGGTTGGATACGATACAGGAACAGGTCAAAATATCTTCGCCCGTAGAGCAAGTCGAATTTACGCCAGCTAAATATGAAATTCGCTCCAAGACCATTAGCAAACCAACCACCGAAGATTTGGTGATGAATGGTTTTTATCGCGCTCGTTCGTTTTACGTACCAAAATACGATAAACCGACTCCTGACGATAGCAAAGATTTTCGCCCGACCATCTATTGGAAAACCAATGTGGACATCGGCAAAAACGGCACGACGACTTTCACGTTTTACAACTCCGATGCCAAGACGACCTTCCATACAGTGTTAGAAGGTTTTTCTGAAAATGGCGGTGTAGGTTACGCAAGACATGAGCATACGACAGAGTAATTAAGTTCAGGCTCATCCCGATAGTTATCGTAGGCAAATTCAAGTTCAATAACTAATTCGTTTTCAACAAATTATGAAGATATAGCTATTGTTAATGTTCTGTTAGGAACAAAACTAAATTTTTATAACTAACTCTTAGTATCAGGAACAAAATAAGTGTACATTCTCGACTTGTTTTTTCACCCTTACCTGACTTTGGACAAAATGGGAATTAGAAAATTGGGAAATTAATCTCAAATTCGTAATATATTGATTATCAATTACTTAATTTTATTTTATTTTGTAAAAAATTAAATAACGGGATTTTACCTGATTCCGAATACCTCCAGTTCCCTAATATCCAAAGTCCATTCAGAGTTTTATACCAGCATTTAATTTGAAAAAATCAAGATTTATTCGTTTTTTGCGGAATATCTCAACAACTGTTATTGTTGTGTTGTCATATTTTTTATGTTTAAAGGGTTTTTGCGAAGCAAAATATTATAACAATAAAGCAATTCAACAATCACAAATTTAAACATGCTCTAAGTGCGAGCATCAAATTTTCCTAAAAGGAAATAAAAGTTGAGAGCGTAGTTACTAAATTTTATTGATTTTTCAAATTTTGATTTATGAAATACATTGTATTGGCAGTTACTTTATGCCTGATGACATTAGTCCCACAAGAAAACTTTGCTGCGGTCGCGGTTTCCAAAGCAAAAACACCCACCTATCAAGAAATGGACAAAGCCGAAAAAAGGGCTTTTCGAAAAGACCTTCGCAAAAAAATTAAAGCTGCTAAAAAGACACCACCAAAGGGGAATTTTGACAATTATTGGGTCATGGGAGTTTCCTTCGCGCTTATTGGTTTGGTAGGTGTCGTTTTGGGTAGCATACTCAATCTGTGGATTATTTATTCTTTGGGCGGCTTGTTTTTGACAGCAGGTTTGGTACTTATGATTTTGTATTGGCTGGATGTCATTTAGGCAGTAAGTAGTGGGACAAAAATAGGCTTAGATTGTACAATTTATTCATGAGAATTGCCCAAGAATGAATTGAGGTGTTGAGGTGTTGATGAATTAATATTAAGATTTTCGCAAAGTAAAAATAAAATTCATCAACACATTAACACCTCAACACATTAACACCTCAACACATTAACACCTCAACACATTAACACATTAACACATCAACCTCACCATCAAATACTGCTTATGAGTGTCAAGTATTATGTGTTATTTGGCTTCGTTCTGCTTGCGCTTTCCTTCTACTTTGATTATCATAAAATCATATCTCTAAAACCCTGCTCAACGCATACCTGGCGGCAAGCAGACGGGGCTTCTATCGCCGCAAATTACTACCGCGACGACCTCAAATTTTTTAAACCACGCATACATAATCGACAAACGGGTAGTGAGGGTTATACCGCCGGAGAATTTACTGGAACATACTGGTTAGCAGGACTTTGCTATAAGATATTTGGCGGTGTGAATGACGCTTTTTTGCGTGGTATTCACCTGTTGATTTTCTTTGGCGGCTTGTTTGGACTGCTCAAAATGAGTTGTTATTTTCTGGAAGATATTTGGCTGTCCTTTTGTGTGGCTTTGCTATTTTTTGCTGCGCCTGTGCTGACTTTTTATGCCAATAATTTCTTGCCGGATGCGCCTGCCTTCGGCTTTTTGCTGATGGGATGGGCGGCGTTTTTTGATTATGCAAAAACAAGGAAAAGTAATCGTTTTTGGTGGGCTTTTGTATTGTTCGCACTGGCGGGTTTGATGAAAATAACGATGCTGATGAGTGTGACGGCATTGGGTTTGCTGTTTGTATTGGAGTGGTCGGGGTGGGTACGATTCGACGTGTCGAGTCAACGCGAAGTCTTCCCGCCAGCCTATCCCAAAATGAGTCCGGGACAGGCTTTCGAAAGGGAAGGTGTAGACGTGCGAAAACTCTTTCCTAAGCCTATTCAAACTGCGTTAGGTTTTGCATTGGTGTTAGTCTTGGTGGGAAGTTGGTATGTATATCTGCGTTGGTATAAGGCGCATCATGGCAATGTTTATTTCTTTGCCCAATTGAAGGCGATTTGGTCGGGCGAGGATATGAATTTGCTGGTTTATACGCTGTATCGGACGGTGTTTTTTTGGTCGAAATATTACTTTCTCCCTTTGGTTCATTTGCTTGTACTGCCACTGATTTTTGTGGTGTTTTTAGGGCGACGTTCGCCGGGAAATCTATTGTACGCACTTTCTTTTTTTACTTTCGCCGGGACTTTGAGCATTTATTTGATGTGGTTTTATCAATTTATTGACCATGATTATTATGTGATTAGCTTGTATATTTTTCCTGTATTTTTGTTGTTGTCAGGATTAGTTATTCTAAAAAAATATTTTATACACATTTATAATTCCTTATTTTTCAAAATAATAATTATAATATTTTTGTGTATAAATATTTTTTATGCAAAACAAACGATGAACGACCGCTACGGTGGCTACATGGATTATCGCTTGAATGAGCAGTTGGCAGAGCCGGAATTTCACATTTATTTGAATGAATTGGGCATCACACGCGATACGTGGGTCATCAGCGTACCGGGCAATGCACCCAATGCGACTTTGTACTTGCTTGATAGACCGGGTTTTACGGAATGGATAGACCGCACAGGCAGCCGCCCAAATGTGGAGGTGATACGCGATTGGCAGGCACGGGGAGCGCGATATTTGATTGTCAATAAGCGTGATTATCTGGAAAAACCTGTGATGCAGCCCTTTTTGGATAAGGAAATCGGGCGATATAAGGAGGTGACGATTTTTGATATGAGCAAATGATGAGGACAAGTATTTCTCCTCGTAAATCACTTGGTTGTGTCAATTCATTCATTTTCACGTAAGTTTTCAATGAATGAATTTTGAATGAAAGAATGAATGAATGAGTGAGTGAGTGAGTGAGTGAGTGAGTGAGTCAAGAGGTTTTAATCTTATAATTTTTAGATAGTATTTGTAGTTTTGATGGGAGATAATTTATTCATTCATTGGTAATTCACTTTTCACCATTAAAATCAGTTCGGGGAAAAAGCGGTTAAACTCGTCATTATATAGGTCGTAATCCGCTTCCAGTTGGAGGTGTGCTTGCGAAATGTCAATGCTTGTGATACGTTTGGCGAAGTAGTGGAATGTGGTCGCAATGCCTTCCATCCGGCGATAGCCGATAAGCCAATTATGTTGTATCATTGAGGGGATGCGTTGTCGGAGTTTTAGGGGTAGATGGGCTTCGTATTTTTCGAATATTTTATAATTTCTTTGTGTGAAATCTTCCAATGACTCGTCCGAATATTTGTCCCAATTTCGCGCCAGCAAATGGTCGTAATAAATATCTACGATGGCGGATGAATATTTAGAATAAAGCGGATACAACCGCCGTTTGCTTTCCTTCACGACTTCGTGTGTATCCGTAAACGAATCTATCAAACGATGGGTACGAATGCCTGCCTGTATGCCTTCAGGTAGCTCTTTTATGCCTTTATTTCCTTTTATAAAATCAGCGGAAAGATTGCCAACGGCATGTGCTTCATCGTCAAAAGAAAGGTATAAATGTGCGAGGTAATTCATGTTGCGCTTATCCGTTATTCGTGTATTCGTTATTCGTGGATTCGTTATTCGTTATTCGTTAATTCGTTATTCGTGGGAATTTTTTGCTTCGCAAAATACAAATAAAACGAATAACGAGTCTACGAATAACGAATCTACGATTAACGAGTCTACGAATAACGATTAACGATTAACGAGTCTACGAATAACGAATAACGAATCCACGAATAACGAAACCCGATAACTCGAAACAAAAAAAGCCACTCCATTACGGAGTGACTTCAAATAATTTACTGATGGAGAAAATTTTTATTAACCGAGATAAGAGCGCAGGTCGTTTCGGTTATACGATTTGCGTAATCTGCGGATGGCTCTTTCTTTGATTTGGCGTACTCGCTCGCGAGTGAGTCCGTACATTTCGCCGATTTCTTCGAGTGTCATAGATTGTCTGCCATTCAAGCCGTAGTAAGCAGAAAGTACTTCATTTTCACGCGTGGTGAGCATACGCAATCCTTCGTCTACCTCTACTTTGAGCGATTGCTTGAGCAATACGCTGTCAGGTGTGCTACTTTTGTCCGGCGTCAAATCAAGCATGGTTGAGTCACCGTCATCACTTTTGATGGGTGCATCGAAAGAGACGTGTTTGCTGTTGCCTTTGCTCATGTCTCGCACTTCTTTGGGCGTGATACCGAGTGCTTCAGCAAGCTCCTCTGTGGTCGGCTCGCGCTCATATTCTTGTATGAAAGTCATGTAAGCCTCATTCACTTTGTTGTACGAACCGACTTTATTGAGCGGTAGACGGACGATGCGTGAGTACTCAACTATCGACTGCAATATGGATTGTCGAATCCACCAGACGGCGTAGGAGATGAATTTAAAGCCTTTTGTTTCATCAAATCTTTTGGCAGCCTTCATCAGTCCAACATTACCTTCATTGATAAGGTCGCTGAGTGAAAGTCCCTGATTTTGATATTGTTTTGCAACAGATACGACGAAGCGAAGATTGGATTTTGTGAGTTTTTCCAATGCAGTCTCGTCACCTGCCCGAATTTTGCGAGCCAAATCGGCTTCTTCTTCAGGCGTGAGCAAATCAATTTTGCCTATATCGCTAAGATATTTATCTAGCGCTAAGCTTTCTCTTGCTGTTATTTTGTTCGTTATCTTGAGCTGTCTCATAATATTTCCCTATTTTTTGTACTTATAATACGTCTAAAAAGTAAAAAAAGTTGCATCGGCTATAAAAAAAACTTGACTTTTTGGAAAAAAAGTGTAGTAAGATATTATATCGTATAAGTCAAGCCCTACCTAAAAGCCTGAAAAACAGTCATTTGTGTAAAATAGTGCCTTTTTATGCAGAAATGAAAAATTTTGATACAATGATTTTGGTTTTTGATTGATTCTGTATAAATTTTTAACTTCAATTGATAAATATCAAATTAAGGTTAATTGCTATTTAAGGTTAATCTATTCTGTAAACAGTTGATAATTAATTTGTAAGGCAATTGAATTAGTATCAGGAATTAAATAAATGTACGTTCTTCGCGTCGTTATTTTTTTCTTTTTCGAGGGATGAAAAGATATTTTGCATTATGGAACAAGTTATTTATTTTTTTTCACTTAGTGAAACATATAAGAAAAAGAACAATTCAGACGGGTAGATTATTTTTTTCGTCTTCCCTAATAACCCGTTACGAGCAATTTTCTTGCACTATTGATACCACATTTTTGATAGCGGTGGTAGGCTTGTGCGGCGCGTTCTTGTATAGCTTGATTGCTTTCGCGCTTGACCCAGCCTTTGAGTGCGGCTTCGAGTGTATAGGCTTCGGGTGCCATCAGGTGGGTAGACCAGACGACTGGCGTGACTCTAAGTGGCAACATAATATCCGTAAAATACCTTTGAGTAATACAGCCTAACATGATGATTTCCCGATGTTTATCATTGCGAGGAAGGAGCGTACCCGCCTCAGCATAGTGAAAATCCATCAAGCCATTATGTCCGATATATACCAACATATCCGCTGCGCCACCGACGGGCAAAAGCCTGCCATCTTTCTTGAGTGTTTTACCATTGTAACCGCCGCTTGCATAGATAAAATCCATTGTGGTTTGGCGAATGTGTGCGCCGTCGTAAGCATCGGCTACGAGGTAGGTGTTTTTGCTCGTGTGGCGGAAGATGACTCTTTCGAGTACGTGGTTGGGCAGTTTGGTGGTCTGTGTTTCGATGAGTTGCCAATCTGCGCTTTTCTTAAAATGCGTTTTTAAGCCGTAGAGTGCGCCCCAATAGAGGTTGTTGTGAGTAGATTGACCGTTGCCAATTTTGGCGGGTACTTTGGCGATACCCTGATATTTATTGTCACATAATGCGACCATGACGTGTATGGTGCGCAGTTCATTCTGGGCAAATATTTTGAGGGCAAGCAGTATAAATACCGTGAGTACAAAGCCTGTTTTTCTCATGATAATGTTGATTAAATAAGTGGAAGTACAAGTTTAAAAGTAAGTTTAAGTTCAAATAAACAATTCACTTTCAGTGAATTATACCAACTTGAAGTGTCGCTTAGTTACGTCCATTCACTTATCAGGAACACACAAACATATTTTTATTTATATTAGACTTTATTTAGAAATATTTTGTATGCAGCTAACATTGTCTTTTTCCGATACTCTTCTCCTATTTTTCGCTCCGTACCGTAGGGTATGCAGCTCAAAATGAGGCTCAATTATCGAAAAAATACAAAATTCCATGCATACAAAATATTCCTAAATAAAGTCTAATGTTACCACTTTATGAAAATTTTATAAAAATTTAATATGGCTTTGCAGCTATCATAGAAAATATATAAAAATCAAATCTTCAATAAGGAACGACGCAAAAATAAATTCAGATTTTAAGTTGTTCTTTTTCCCTTTTTCTGCGTTGTAAAAATCCTTATATTACTCGCTATACGCAGTTTTTACGCCTTAAAAAAGAAAAAAATAACGGCGTCAAAAAACTGAATTTATTTATGCCTTGTTCCTTAGTAGTAAGTCAATCTAATTATGATATGTTGCTTTGAGTGAAATTTTTTCGAGTACGAGGCGGAGGTTATTCAGCATAGCCGTAGCTACGCTGGATGTTCTCCAACAAAGTAATCGGACAAATTTCGCCAAATGAACTTATCATAATTAGTTTGACTTACTACTTAGTGAAAGAAAATAAATAACTTGCCCCATTATGCTTGTTCTTTTCCCTTCTAAAAAACACAAAAAATAGTTCCGTAGCTATGGCTATGCAACGATTTTTTGAATTCTTTAGAAGAAAAAATTACGGCGCATTATGGAACAATTTATTTAATTTCTTTCACTTAGTACACTGTTTTATAAATTTATTTACATTTTTTGACGTTTATTTTGAAATGAATCGAATCAAAAATGACGCGAATACTCACTGTATTTAAGGATTTTTTGGTGAAGAGTCATTTTAAAAGAAATACTCAAAAAAGTAAATAAATTTGTGAAACAGTGTACTAAGTGAAAGAACAATTTAAACGGGTAGGTTATTTTTTCGTCTTCTCTTAACAACCAGACTTTGGACATTGGGGAACTGGGTAGTGAGGTAAATCGCTCATTATCAATAATTTACGTTGGTTTGCATTTTATTTAAAATTAACTTTATTACAATTTTTATTATGCTGATAAATAGCGAATTATGCTTTCGTCTTTCCTTACCTAATTTCCCAGTTACTTAATGTTCAAAATCCAGTAACAAACATTCTTACCTATGAAATGGACACCATTAATGTTTTTCTATTTGCTCTGCGCCGTCGCGGGTATGATAGTGCCGTGGTATTATAACCTGCAATTTATGATGCACGGCGACGAGCCGTTTACTATCCGCAGATTTATAGCCGACGGTATGGCTACGCCGCTTTCGTCTTCGCTCACGATGGATTTTTTAATAGGTGCGTCGGCGGCATTTATGTGGATGATAGTCGAAGGTATTCGATTGAAAATGAAGCGATTGTGGCTGTATATGATTGTGACGTTTTTGGTGGCTTTTGCCTTTTCGTTTCCTTTATTTTTGTTTTTTCGCGAGCGGAAATTGCAGTCAAATATAAGATAATAGGCATTTTGAAAACGCCTGTTATCTTCTCATTCGCTGTTCCAGAAAACGCTGAACAGCATCGCGCACCGACTCATCCATACGAAATATTTCGTAGTGAATATTCATCCCCAACATCTTTTCACGAATGTTTTTCAAGTGATTTTGAAGGCGAATACCATAGTCGGCTTTCGCTTGTCGGGTGTGGACTTGGGTGGTTTTCCCTGTCTCCAAATCTTGAAAAGTGAGCGTTCCTTTAAAATTAAAATCCAACTCATTGGCTGCCATCAAATGAAAAAGTAGCACCTCATTTCCCATCGAATTAAGCTGCTTCAGTGTGTCGAATAATTCATTATTCGACTGGTACATATCAGTCAGAAAAATAATTATTTCGCGGCGCGGACGAATATCAAATAAAGCGTGTATATTTTTATTTTCGGGAAATTTTCCCGTAGGGGAAATATTAATTAATTCGTGTAAAAAATATTGGTAAAATTGTCGGTGAGGTCGAGGTGTGCATTGATATAATTCGTTGTCATTCAGTGCGTAGAGTCCGATTTCGTCGCCTTGTCGCTGCGCCAGCCATGCTAATGTCGCGGCAATATATCGTGCAAATTGAATCTTAGAAATTTCCTCATCTTCATGCAGCATCGAAGCACTAGCGTCTATGATAAATCGCACTGTCACTTGCGTTTGTATCTCTGCTTGTCGCACGTAGAAGCGGTCTGTACGGGCGTAGAGTTTCCAATCTAAGAGGCGCAAATCATCTCCCGTTTCGTAGTTGCGATAATGGCTAAACTCTTGCCCGAAACCCGTTTTTCGGCTTTGGTGCAAGCCCAAGTGTAAGCCCTCTACCGCTTGGCGTGCGAGTAGTTCCAAACCTTCTACGGTGTCAATGCTTAAATGTTGAAATGCTTTAATGCCTAAATATTAAATGAGTGAACGAGTGAATTTTCATTGTATGTACTCCTATTAATTTGTCAGCCATCTCGCCCTAAAACTCACCTTGCATTTTCAAAATGCAAGGTGAGTTTTAGGGCATAACGTAACTCAGACGTTCCTGTCTGGGAGTCTATATGTTTTCGCCAGACAGGAATGTCTGGGTTACGATTATATCAATCATATCATCTGTCGTGATACGCTCGGCTTCGGCTTTGAAATTGAGTAAAATACGGTGGCGCAAGGTCGGATAAGTCATCGTGCGTACATCATCATGCGTGACAGCGAAACGTCCATTCAATAAAGCAAAGGCTTTGGCAGCGAGGATGATACTTTGTCCGGCGCGAGGTCCTGCGCCCCATTGCACATTCATTTTAATTTCCTCAATATCAGTTGTTTGTGGGCGTGTATTACGTATCAGTCGCGTTATCCAGTCGAGTGTATCGTCATTCAAATGAACATCGCGAACGAGGGTCTGAAGTTGCTTAATTTCGCTGGCACTAATGACGGGGTTTATTTTTTGTGTCATATTGGTTGTCGTACTTTTTAAGATGTTTTTTTCCTCATTTTCACTTGGATAATTAATTTTCACAAACAACATAAAGCGGTCGGTTTGCGCCTCCGGCAAAGGGAAAGTTCCGGCTTGTTCGATGGGGTTTTGCGTAGCTAAAATAAAAAAAGGCGTATCGAGCGGATAAGTCGTACCAGCATAACTGACCGAGCGTTCTTGCATAGCTTCGAGTAGGGCAGCTTGGGTCTTGGGTGGCGTGCGGTTGATTTCGTCGGCGAGTACGATATTGGCGAAAATCGGTCCTTTATTGAATCGAAATTGGCGTTGACCGTTAGGGTTTTCTTGCAAAATTTCTGTGCCGATGATGTCGGTAGGCATGAGGTCGGGCGTAAATTGGATGCGCTTAAATTCGAGGTCAGTGGCTTGCGCCAAAACACTGACCATGAGCGTCTTAGCAAGCCCCGGCACGCCTTCGAGTAGCGTATGACCACCCGCAATAAATGTCACTAGCAATTGGTCTATCACCTCTTCCTGACCAATGATAACCTTGCGAATCTCTTTTTTAAGTTCCTGTAATTTGGTGAGAAGCGGCTGGATTTCGTTCATTCGTTATTCGTTGATTCGTGTATTCGTTATTCGTTGACTCGTTATTCGTGTATTCGTTATTCGTTAACTCGTGTATTCGTTATTCGTGTGTATTTTGCTTGCGCAAAATATAAATATTTTTACAAAAAACGAGTACCAAATCAACGAATAACGAATATACGAATAACGAACAACGAATACACGAATAACGAGTCAACGAATACACGAATAACGAACTCACAATTTCCGTACAGACCTCTCGAGTTGTTTTATTTTGTCGGTGAGCTTGAGGCTGGTGAGTTTTTGTTGTACGTCAAGGAGTCGTTTAGTGACGGGATTGTGAGGCGATTCGGCGGTTTTCATGCTGATGCGATTGTCTAAATCACGTATAAATTTATTGAGTTTTTTGCTGGATTGAAGGACTTTTGCGACAAATTCTTTGGCATCTACTTTGAGTGCGCGAAGTTTGTTGCTACTGGATTTATGTTCTATGGTGAGGCGGTTTTTCTTGTCGATTTCGAGGCGTGTGGCATCTTTATCCAACCAAGAAAAAGAGGTTTCATGCTCCTCATAATCAATGACTTCTGAAAGTGCTGTTAGCCATTGGGCGGTATGGTGAAGGTCATCGTAGAGGTAGGTTGCCTCTTTTTTCCGACGTGGTACGTTCCAAGGTTTTTCGTTTTGGCTGATAGCAAAACCACCTCTAAATTCGGTGTATTCGTCGGCAGAGCGACGGGTAATCATGTTCAGCACTTGCGACGAATTAAGTTCATCAAGAAAGACTTGCTTCTGTGTGCCATCTTTCTGTGCTTCGTTGATAGTGGTAACAAATTTTACGTCAATCATAGGTATAAGTGTTTGTAGTGTGTGTGCGAGTTATGAGTTGCGAGTTTTCGAGTTACAAGTTTCCAACCCGTAACGCAATAACTCGCAACTCGCCTTACGCAGTCATCGCATATACGATGATATTTATGGCAAATTGTGTGTTATCTTTTGCGAGCCAGCGTTTGTTTTTGAACTCATAATCCCATTCGCAACCGTAATCTTTATTGCTGTACAAAACGCCGATTCTTCCGTTTATTTTGATGGCTTTGAGGTAGTCGTGTACGAGGTCGTCGCCCCAACCGTTTAGCTCGTAAGATGTGGTGGGTGGTCCGTCGTTAAATTCAAAAAAACTGCTGTATAATTCGTGGTCGTTCGGTATTTTTTCCAGCGCATCTGCGCCAAAAATCGTCGCCATCTGTTGTTCAAAGGATTTGGCAAATAAGCCGTCTATGTCGTGGTTGCAGTCGTCCGCGAAGACGAAACCACCATTTCTGACATACTTTTCAAAGTTGCTGCGTTCTTTATCGTCAAACTCTACCAGTTTGTGTCCGCTGATATAACAAAACGGGCAGTCAAATATCTCGTCGCTGCTCAATGCGACCACGCGCTCCTGCGTATCCACAGGTATAGTGGTGTATTCTACCAACGAATTGAGAATGTTGGAGGGCATTCGTTGGTCAGTATTCCAATCGCCGGAGCGATACTGTAAACGAGTAAAAAAAAACTTCTCCATAACTGAGGTAAAATTCTAAATGCCAAGATGACCGTCAACGGCACAAAGTCAATTCTTCGGTTTTTTCATTAGAATACTCAAATGTAGGTATTTTATTTCGGGTTAGAAGTCAGATAAATGTCATTTATTTGATACGAGGCTTAATATATTCACAAGTCAGCTTATACATCCGCGAAATATACTAAATTAAAATTTTTATTTTGCACCAAAGAATAACCTCAACATATTTTCTTAGTTTTATTACAAAATGCTTACATTTTTAATTTGAGTAAAATGATGTGGTGGGGCTTATTTGGTGGGGAATTTGATGGAGAAAAAACCTACACCCTCTGCTGATATACACTTCTTCCACCACCATAGTTTACGTATACTAAAAATTTGACATTAGTTATTTCTTTAACTTTCTACTGGTCTCAGTATCAGGAATTGGTAGTCCTATACATGTAATGCTGAAACCACTAAGCGCACTAAGAACATGAACTAAATTAGCGAAAAAAGAAAACTAAGTTAATGTAAAATCCTCATTATTAATTACTTATATGAACTTCGTTTCCTCTACGTTTGTTTAGTTTTCGAGTCCTTGGTGTCCTTAGTGATTCAGTAGCATTACATTTGCAGCACCAATAAGCAAATTTATCCGTACAAACTATATGGGTTCTTTGACAAATCCAGTAAAGTAAATGAAAATTTGGGCGTATCCCCCTCCTTATCAGTCGGGGGTCGGGCTATCCGGCACTCTCTCCACTCCGCTATCGCTACGTTAGGGAAGAGGAAGAAAATAATCTACCCCAAATGAAGCCGTTATTTTTTTTATATGTTTGGCTAAATTTGACGCGCATAGCTGGGCTACGTAAGGAGAATTTAGTGAAACATATAAGAAAAAGAACAATTCAGACGGGTAGATTATTTTTTTCGTCTTCCCTTAAGTTCAAACAACACCTACTATCCCTTACGCAAGAGACGAACAATCGCGAGGCAGAAAAACGAACAATCACGGGATTTGTCAAAGAACCTTTTTTATTTGCTCGTTACTTAGTTAAAGAAATTAAATAAGATGTCCCATAATGCGAAGTATTTTTTTTGTCTAAGGATTTCTTGAAAGCCGCACATAGCCTTAGCTACATAAGGATTTCAAAGGATTCTTAGACGGAAAAAAGACGAGTATAATGGCACATCTTATTTAATTTCTTTCACTAAAGGAAAAAACAAGTCAAGATGTAGCATTTATTCTTTTTCACCCCTTATTGTTTTAATCTAAGCATTTTTTTAAGTGGGAAAAAATGCGTTATTTTGTTGCAAAGTATTAGGAATTAAATAAAACATATGAAACAATCAGTTATTCTATTTTTCATCTTCTTGGGTTTCACACTCAGTTTACAAGCTCAAAACAGCATACACGATAAATTTAAGCCCAAATCTTTGAAAATCAATGGCTATGATATCAATGTAGAAAGCAAAGGCAAAGGCAACCCGGTGGTATTCATCGCAGGTGGTCCGGGCAATTCACATGACTATTTGCAAGGCAATTTTGGTAAATATCATAAAAACATGCAAGTTATATTTTTTGATGCCCTGGGGCGTGGTTTGTCAGATGATGCCAAAGATAAAAATGAATATTCTATTGATAACGATGTCGAATTATTGGAGGCAATTCGCAAGAAATTGAAGCTCAAAAAATGGTCTGTTATGGGGCATTCGTATGGTACGGTGGTCGCACAGGCTTACGCGCTCAAATATCCAGATTCTACTGATAAAATCATCTTAATCAATGGCTTTCATAGTGGATTAATGTGGCAAGCGAATTGCGATAGCTATAATCATTATGCCCAAACGCATTTCCCTGAAAAATGGGAATTGGTAGATTCGTTGCGTGCAGAAGGTTACGTATCAAGCGACCCTGTTTTTAGCAAATTATATGGGAGCTTTCCCATAAAATACATCTATTATCACAATACAAAACTCAACCAACCGATGCCCGACCAAAGAGTGCGCTCGTGGAGTAATGATGTGTATTATACGATAGTCGGCAGAGATGCAGATTTTCACGTAACGGGTAGCATGGGCGATTGGGATGTCAGGCGAGAACTGAAAAATATAAAGTCTCCGACACTCATAGTCGCAGGGCGTTATGATGGTGTTTCGACACCAGAATGGGTCGTGCAATACAAAAAATACATGCCGCAAGCTCAATTTGAGATGTTTGAAAATAGCGGTCATAATCCGTATCTTGAAGAACCAGAGAAGTTTTTTGACTTATTTGAACAGTTTTTGGAAATTGAGTGATTTGCAACTTCAACTTCAACCACAACCACAACCACAACTTCAACTTCAACTTCAAGAATAAGAATAAATTGAAGTATTTCAACGAAGTTGAAATACTTTTTGAATTTGAATTTGAATTTGAGGTTGCGGTTGCGGTTGCGGTTGAAGTTGTTACCTTTACAGTAATGGAAGAAAAATTGATGTCGAAGAAAAAGCCGAATTTTCCTATCAATTTGAAGTTGAATGAATATTTGACGGTATATAATCGCAATACAAAAATTTCAATTTTTTATGACGATTTGTTACGATTTTCGGGGTCAATGGTGGTGTATGATAAAAAGGGAAATGATACACTCTGGGTACGCGCACATTACGATGAATATGAGCGCGGTGAGATTGAATTGAGCCTAAAAAAAGTTTATACGTTACTTCATTCGGATGGAAATGAGGAGACAATCCCGTTTTTGAGTATTGATACGATTGATTATTGTACCTTCGGAAATTCAAAGCCGTTTCGAGTGCGAGTACGAAATGTTTTGAATGACAATTATACTTATTTATATCTGAAAAAAGCAGATGCCTCAAGGGTGTACGGTTTAGAACTGGAGCATATTCTCTCGCCCAATCGCATCAATTTTTTAGTATATAATGAGACATTAATTGAAGAACATATTGCTGGAATACCGGGCGATGACTTTATTCGTGATTATTTTCTTGCGCTATCCGAAAACGCTAAGTCACAGATAGCCAAGGAGTTCGTAAAGTTCAACGAGCGTTGTATGATGCGACTTTTAGGCGATATGCGTTCGTATAATTATGTCGTTGTACCGATTCATGATTTTGATAATGTGATATATAAAATTCGTGCGATTGATTTTGACCAACAATGTTTTGAAGGCAATTTGAAGGTTTATCGCCCCTATTTTTTTAAGGAGAATAGAGAAATGGTGAATTTGGTGCAGGAAAAATTACAAGAAAATTCGATAGAGCAATACCGAAAAGAGGAGCGTTCTATTCTCGCTAAACGGATTTTGAGCGTTGATGAACAAATATGGGCATTGATTGATTGTATGGAAAATGATACGATTTCGCTACCCGAAAAAGTGAAATCACTCCGCAAAGATATTTTTGAATTTACAACAGACCCAAAGTTCAAACGCTGCAAAAATATGGGCAATATCGTGCGTAGCGTTCTACAATTTGTTAAAAGAAATTACGAAAATGTCAAAACACATTGATGATCAAATAGCTGACCCCAACGATGACTACATTGGCAATATGTGGGGCTGGAAATTTTCGATATTTAGTCTCGGCTTAATTTTGCTGACGTTCGGATTACTGATTTATAGAGGTGAAGATGCTTTTAAAGATGCTCAACAGGAAAATTTGCTCGAAATAAAAACCCTCCATCACGATAAAATCGACTCACTAAAATAAACGAGTTTCGAGTTATGTAAGGGAAGAAAAAAAAAATAATCTACCTGTCTGAATTGTTCTTTTTCTTATATGTTTCACTAAATCTTCCTTACGTAGCTCGGCTATGCGCATCAAATTTAGCCAAACATATAAAAAAATAACTTCTTCATTTGGGATAGATTATTTTCTTCCTCTTCCCTAACTCCAAACTCGCAACCTATAATTCGCTCACTCCTATGAATTTTACAAAATATCAAGGTACAGGCAATGATTTTGTTATTATAGATGACCGTAAGGAAGAATTTCCAGCGCAAAATACGGTACTCATTGCGCATATCTGCAACCGCAAATTTGGTGTCGGTGCAGATGGTTTGATTTTACTACGCAATCACACCGATTACGATTTTCAGATGATTTATTTCAATGCCGACGGGCGCGAAAGTAGCATGTGCGGCAATGGCGGACGATGCATTGTTGCCTTTGCGAAGAACTTGCAAGTCATTGAAAATCAAGCGACTTTCTTAGCGATTGACGGCGCACACGAAGCACGTATTGTAGGTAAAATAGTAGAACTAAAAATGAGCGATGTCCAACAAACCCAATCTGGCGAAGGTTTCTATACGCTCAATACAGGTTCGCCGCATTACGTCAAATTTGTGGATAGTGTCGCGGAAGTTGATGTATTTGCTGAAGGCAAAACGATACGAAATAGCCCAACTTTCAAAGCGGAAGGTATTAACGTTAATTTTGTCGAAGCCATAGGCAGGGGCATCCGCGTAGCCACCTACGAGCGTGGCGTAGAAAACGAAACACTCTCTTGCGGAACGGGTGTAACTGCCGCAGCCTTAGCGTATTATCTTGAAAATGGATATAGTGTAGGTCATACCATTCCGGTGGAGACGAAAGGGGGAAATTTGGAAGTACGTTTTCAGCCGAGTGAGGAGGGTTTTTCGGATATTTGGTTGTGTGGAGCGGCGGAATTGGTGTTTGAGGGCATTTGGAAGTCCAGCTAAAATTTTGTATTTTTAAATATTCTTGAATAATTCAATTAGAGAATTAATATGAGTACAATATTTATTGAAATTGATAATAATTATGTCGCTAATCATTATCCGAGAGATATGACAGATGAGGAGTTTTTCCAATTTTGTATGGATAATAAAAACACTCGTATTGAGCGTGATAAAAATAGAAATATAATCATTACGCCTCCAGTTAATTTTGACTCCGGTAAACGCGAAAGCGATATTATTGCAGACGTAAAATTTTGGTGTAGAAAAAATGGTGGAAAAGCACTTAGCTCCGCTGCCGGATTCACCTTACCGAATGGTGCCATACGTTCCCCCGATGCTTCATGGATAAGCCCTGAACGACTCGCCAAAATGCCTGCGTCCGAAAAGTCAAAATTTGCGGCTATCGTACCCGACTTCATAGTAGAAGTTCGCTCCAAGTCAGATCGACTTAATTTACTGAAAGACAAGATGTTGGAATGGATAGAAAATGGCGTGCGCCTTGCATGGCTCATCGACCCGAAAGCAGAAATGACTTACATTTATCGCGAAAATGGCAGCATTGAAATACTCGAAAACTTTGACCGCGTATTGACGGGCGAGGATGTGATGGAGGGCTTTAAATTTAACTTGACTATGCTGAAGAACGAGTAATTCGCAATAGAACACGGATTAAGCGGATTGAACGGATAACGCGGATTTTTTTCTAATGTAACGTGAAAGTAGTACGTATTTTTTATTAAATTAATAATTATTTATATCCGACTGAAAATAAACCTTATAGGTTTTGAAAACCTATAAGGTTTCACGCGAATTTAGTCGTAAAAAAATCCGCATTATCCGCTCAATCCGCATTATCCGTGTTCTATTCACGTTAAAAAAACGCACTAATCCGTGTCTAACCTAATTTTCCGAAAAATATCCCAACACACCACACCTACACACACCGAAATATTCAGCGAATGCTTCGTTCCAAACTGCGGCACTTCGATACAAGCATCAATCATCTGCATCACCTCCTCTCCTACTCCTTTCACCTCATTTCCAAATACAACAGCATATTTCCCATTCGTATCTACCTCAAAATCTTGGAGTTGTATGCTGCCTTCCGCTTGTTCGACGGCGAGTATCGTGTAGCCTTGTTTGCGTAAATATTGAATCGCGTCCGTCGTTTTTTCAAAATATTGCCAATCCATTGACTCGGTCGCACCAATGGCGGTTTTCAAGATTTCCCGATGTGGTGGCTGCGCCGTGATACCGCACAAGTACACACTCGCACACGCAAAAGCATCGCCCGTGCGAAAGGCAGAACCAACATTTAACCCACTTCGTACATTGTCCAAGACGATGACGAGCGGCGTTTTTTCCTGTAATTTGAACTCGGTAGGTGAGGCGCGATTGAGTTCTTTTAATGATAATTTTCTCACGTTACGTTATTTCATTTCCGCATAATATTTGAAGAAATGCGGTATCGTTTCGATGCCTTTATAATAATTAAAAACGCCATAATGCTCGTCGGGCGAATGGATATTATCCGAATCCAAACCGAAGCCCATTAAGACTGTTTTTACATTTAAAATTGTTTCAAATAAAGAGACAATCGGGATGCTACCGCCGCTGCGTTGTGGTAGCGGAGCTTTGCCGAAGGCTTCTTTCATAGCTGCGGCTGCGGCTTTATATTCGACTGAATCTGTGGGCGTTACCGCCGGCAAACCGCCGTGATGTGGCGTCACTTTGACTGTCACCGAGTCGGGCGCGATGCTCTCAAAATGCTTAGTAAAAAGTTCCGTAATTTTCTCGTCGGTTTGATTCGGAACGAGGCGCATACTGATTTTGGCGAATGCCTTTGAAGGCAAAACCGTTTTCGCCCCTTCTCCGATATATCCTCCCCAGATACCGTTCACATCGAGCGTCGGACGTATGGAAGTGCGCTCTAAGGTCGTGTAACCTTTTTCACCGCGTATATCGTTGATTTTCAGGTCATTTTTATAATATTCGAGGTCAAATGGAGCTTTGTTCATTTCCGTGCGTTCGGCGTCGCTGACCGTCTCCACGTCATCGTAAAAACCCGGTATGGTGATGCGATTATCTTCGTCCTGCATCGAAGCAATCATTTTCGCCAAGACATTAATCGGATTGGCTACTGCGCCGCCATATACACCTGAGTGCAGGTCGCGGTCTGCGCCCGTCACTTCGACTTGCACATAACTCAAACCACGCAAGCCCGTTGTAATTGACGGTACATCATTGGCAATAATTGACGTATCAGAAACCAAGCAAACATCCGCCGCAAGTCGCTCCTGATTGGCTTCGATAAACGCACCGAGATTGTCCGAGCCGACCTCTTCTTCGCCCTCTATCATAAACTTGACATTGCAAGGCAGCGCATCATTTTTCATCATCATTTCAAACGCCTTGATGTGCATGTACATCTGCCCTTTGTCGTCACATGCGCCGCGTGCGAAAATCGCGCCGTCGGGATGCAATTTGGTCTTTTTAATCACCGGTTCGAAGGGCGGCGAAGTCCACAAATCGAGTGGGTCGGGCGGCTGCACATCGTAATGCCCATAGACCAAAACGGTGGGCAGCGCATCGTCCACGAGTTTTTCGCCATATACGATAGGATGTCCCGGCGTAGCGCAAATTTCGACCTTATCCGCACCCGCAGCCACGAGCGCATCGCGCACAAACTCCGCAGCACGCGCCACATCCGCCGAAAAAGCAGAGTCCGCACTAACGGACGGAATCCGAAGCAGGTCGAGTAATTCGTTTAAGAAACGGTCTTTGTGGGTGTCAAGGTAGGTATTTAGTGCTTGCATTTTTTTATGTTGAATGAGTGAATTTTGAATGAGTGAATATTTGAACGACGTAAACTACTGTAAATCAATTCCTTTCAAACCTCACATTTCCAAAAGGAAATTGTCATTCCGTCTCCGTTGAACCGAGAGAATCTGTGATGGCTTGGCACGATGTCAGACATGTAGAGAAAATTCATGAATTTTCTCTACATGTCTGAATGATGATATATTCAATTTAAATCGGAGAGCGAAGATAGGGAATTTTGTGGGGAATTTAAGGCGTCTTTTTTATGCTTTTCGTAGTATTGTTTGAGCCAGCAGTGGGCGACGTCGTGGTTTTCGTTTAGGTAGGATTCAAATTTATTATTTAAATCTGCAATACGGTTTTGTGAATATAACATTTCAACATAGTCATTCATTCCGACTTTCTTAATTGTATCATTTTCAAATATAATTGTATACGAGTATTTTCCTCTTAACTTTTGAAGAAATCCATGCTGTTCCGTTCGTGGAAAGAATGTCAGTCTAATTTCCCTCTCTTTTTTATAAATTGTAGAAGAATCCATATCAAATGGTTCTAAACCACATTCGATATACTTAACTACTTTATCATCCCCAACTGCCTTTCTTAATGCTTTTTCATCTTCATATTTAGGGTTGAATGTCCAGTATTTTTCGTTGGAAGGTTTGTAGGATGCTATTTTGTTAAATTCGTCATCATTATAAACCAAATAATCAGGCTCTAACATACAATTAAGCACGTAAAGTTCCCATTTTGCCGTATCATACTTCCCCTCCAAATGATACTTTTTGATAATTTCAGGATAATCCTCCAAGCAATTTTTTTCTTTAAAAAAGGTATTTTTTACTACGAAAATTAACAAGAGAAAAACGACGATTGCGAGTGTAATTTGAATGATATTTTTCATGGAAATTGGTTTCATGAACGTTAAAAATGTAGGGTGCAGTTCTAAATTGTTCCCATACCTTAAAAAGTCCAAAAGCTCTAAAAGCAACCGTCTTGCTGAATTTATTTCAGTATCTCCCATGCGACAAGGCACAATGTCATTGCGTAGCCTTCAATTTTAGTATTTTCAGCAACACACAGGATTTATAGTTTTTGTTTGAGTTCAGTTTTTCATAGCATGGGAGATACTGAAACGAGTTCAGCAAGACGGTTGATTTTTGGGTTTTTTATTTTCTATGGTAGCCACCGATTTGTGACACACTCAAATAAATTTAGAAAGACGTTTTCGTTTGAGAGGATGATCGTATTTAGGAACAGTTTAGAACTTCGCACAAAATATCTCATTCTAAACACCTCTCTCAAATATTTTATTGTTACTTTGATAGCCAAAACAGCCGCTACACGCTATAAACGTTGCAAATCTGACAATAAACCTTTAAATTAAGGGCTTTAATTACAATATGTTCGCCAAATTAGATGTTGAGCGTTTTTTGATTACAAGTTAATTGAAAATTAATTTATAATTACCTAAAATTCAAACATTTAAAAAAATAAAAATAAATAAATTACTCGCGTTCAATTTGTAATTTTGAATTTGGCGAACATATTGTAATTAGACTTTATTCAACAAATAAATTGGCTACTCAATGAAAAGTATTGCTCAAAGCATACCAAAATCGCTCATCTACGAAGTCGTGGACGGTCAACCCATATATTACAAGGGTTACAAAGATTATTTGAATGGTGAAAAACAAATAGAAGAAATCATGGGATGTAGTTATATACAATCCTTAATTGTTACGGCTTTGGTATGTCTCTTAGGTACACAATTAGATAAAAAATACCAAGTATTGACCAGCGAGGTCGGGCTGCAATTCAAGGAGAAAAGAAGACGAGCAGCAGATATTGCGATTTTTGAAAAAGCAGAATTAAAAAAGGTAAAAGACCCGAATAAATACCTGAATATACCGCCTAAAATCGTTATCGAAGTGGACATAAAAGCAGAGCCAGAAAAAGCGATGGATACGCTCAGTTATTTCCATAAAAAAACCGATGAATTATTGAATAATGGCGTAGAAAAAGTCATTTGGATATTTACCGATTCGCGAAAAGTAATGATAGCTGAAGAAGCCGCATCATGGCAAATCTCAGACTGGTCAGTAGATGTCGAAATCATTGATAGCATAAAAGTTAACATCGAAAAATTGATTGATATTGATTGAGGAACGCGTCAAATTTAGCCAATCGTATAAAAAAAATAACTTCTTCATTTGAGGTAGATTATTTTCTTCCTCTTCCCTAAACTTATTTATGCCGCGTTCCTAACACCGAAATATCGAAGCCACTAGATTTGAAACTACCAAAAAAATTGCTTAACCTTGCAGGATGCAAGCAACTGACCAAAACGAGGAATTTATCGAAGAGCTAAACTTTGTGACCGATCCAAAGCAGCAGCCGATTCGTATAGATAAATACTTGGTAAATAAAGTAGAGCGAGTCACACGAAACAAGGTACAAAAAGCCATTCGTGACGGCTCGGTATTGGTCAACGGGAAAACCGTAAAGCCCAACCACAAACTCAATGGCGGCGATAAAATCAAGGTTCACCTCAACAAACCTATCAGAGAAGGCGTCGCATTGCCCGAAAATATACCGCTTGACATCCGCTACGAAGACGATGATTTATTGGTACTCTACAAACCGCCCGGCATGGTAGTACATCCCGGTATTGGCAACCACACGGGTACGCTCGTCAATGCGCTGGCGTATCATTTTCGGGATTTGCCCGTTCTGGAAGGCAACCGTTCTGACCGCCCCGGTATCGTGCATCGTATTGATAAAAACACGTCTGGTTTGATGCTCGTTGCTAAGACGGATTTTGCGATGTCACACCTTGCCAAGCAGTTTTTTGACCATACGATACACCGCCGCTACATAGCCCTTGTATGGAGCGAACCCTCTGAAAATGAGGGAACTATCACCACAAATATCGGACGCCACCAACGCCACCGCTTGCAAATGACGACCTTTGACCCCGAAGAGGGCGAAGGCAAACACGCCGTGACACATTATAAAGTTTTGGAGCGCATGTACTACGTCAGCTTGGTCGAATGTAATCTCGAAACAGGGCGTACCCATCAGATTCGGGTGCATATGAAATCCATTGGTTGCCCGGTATTTAATGATGAACGATATGGCGGCGACCGCGTCTGTAAAGGCACGGTTTTTACCAAATATAAACGCTTTGTAGAAAATTGTTTTGACCTAATGCCACGTCAGGGATTACACGCTAAAGAACTCGGTTTTGTGCATCCGACCACAGGAAAAAACATGTTTTTTGATAGCGAATTGCCGGAAGATATGCAGGCAGTGCTGATACGGTGGCGCACGTACTTGGCAGGAAGAACGACTTGAGAAAAGAGAGGTGAGACGAGAGACGAGAGATGAGAGATGAGATAGTTTTTTCATTCTCACTTCTCTTGTCTCACCTCTCACCTCTCACCTCTCCTATCTTATTCTACGACAAACTCTACCGTGTAATCATCTGGAAGTTTCGGGACGACAACCCAATTCATGCTAAAGCGTAGTGACTCGCAGGCACCGCAAGCATTGACACCGACTGTGTAAATGTATTTTTTCAAATCATCGTCTTGCATCACAATGCGGTCAAAACCGACATTGCACGTACCATCGGCGTAGAGTCCGAGCAGGGTATAAACATTAAAGTCGATTTCAGGGAGGGTGCTGCCTACACATTCGGGCGTATTGACGGGCAAAATACCAAGTCCCTGAAAAGCCGTACTATCTCTGATAACATATTGAGGCTCAAGCGCACCAACATCTGAAAAACACGCCCCAAAATCCAATTCAGACGCAATTATACCGCCCACCGTATCGAAATTGTCCTCGCAATCATCTACACAACCGGAGTTGGTCATAGAGAAAATCAATACAAAAATTATAGTTAAAAAATACGTCAACTTAGTCATGGTAATAGTTTATTTTTAATGGTTAATGATGCTGTTTAGGAAAATATTGTGCCAACTCGTTATCAGTGATTTTTAATTTTCGTATAATAACATTATTTTATTTATAAAAAACAAAAAATGAATAATTCTCAAAATAAAATTATGTTTAATCACGTAGCTTTAGTCACTTGTACTATTTTCGCTTTAGTGTTAGGGGCTTGTACCCCTACCCCATCCGACTCCGAAAATATAAAATCGACCATCGAAGCCGACCTATATATCACCATACTCGGTACTGCACAAGACGCAGGCTACCCCCAAACAGGTTGCAAGAAAGCCTGTTGTAATTTATTTTGGAACAGAAAAACGGAGCGCGAATATCCCGTATCATTAGGCTTGACAGATGTGAAATCGGGTAAAAAATATTTGTTTGAAGCAACGCCTGATATTAAATTCCAATTAGAACAATTATCCGAAAAAAATAACACACAAACATTCGTTCCTGACGGTATTTTTCTCACACATGCACACATTGGACATTATGCGGGTTTGATGGATTTGGGGCATGAAGTCATGGGCGCGAAGGGCGTACCCGTGTATGCGATGCCGCGTATGAAATCGTTTTTGGAAACTAACGGTCCGTGGAGTCAATTGGTCGAAATAGGCAACATTGATTTACGACAACTCACTAACAACCAACCAGTTGACTTAGAAAACGGTATTAAAGTAACACCTTTTCATGTACCGCATCGCGACGAGTTTTCAGAGACAGTCGGTTATAAAATTGAAGGAAAAAAAGGTGCGGTTTTATTCATTCCCGACATTGATAAATGGGCGAAATGGGAACGCGATATTGTAGAAGAAATTCGCAAAGTAGATAGGGTGCTAATCGACGGTACTTTTTTAAAAAACGGCGAATTGCCCAACCGTGATATGAGCCAAATCCCCCATCCATTTGTAGAAGAAAGTATGGAGTTATTCGAGGATTTGCCGGCAGACGAAAAACAAAAAATTATATTTATACATTTTAACCATACTAATCCGTTGATATGGGACGCTGCGGAAATTGAGCGTGTCGAAAAAGTAGGTTTTCAGGTGGCACGACGAGGGAGCATCATTGAGTTGTAAAGTGAATAAATGTGTAAATGAGGTAAAAATATTTACTCATCTAATCATTGGAGTGTGTAAAATATTAGGGGGCAATCAGATATGAAATGTCAAAACACCTAACTACTGTACACGTTTGATTTTGCCACAAAGACACAAAGTATGAGTATTCGAAAAAGATGAAATTTAATTTCTTTCACTTAAAATAGACTCATCATTTACTCATTTAATTAAATTTCAATATATTCCCCATTTGATAGCAGGTTCGGCAGCGCGGTTCGTAGGCTTCTTTTTCGCCCAAAACAACTGTGCCGCCTTCTTGTGTGAGTCGGTACGAATGCGTGGCGAGATTGCCGCAATGTTGGCAAATTGCGTGTACTTTGGTGATATATTCGGCAACGGCAAGGAGGTTGGGCATCGGCCCGAAGGGCTTGCCACGAAAGTCCATATCCAAGCCCGCGATAATGACGCGAATGCCTTTGATAGCGAGTTCTTGACAAATATCCGTGAGGTCGGTATCAAAAAATTGAGCCTCATCAATACCCACTACATCTACCTCGTTGGTGAGCATGAGTAGGGCTTTTGAGTTTTCTATTGGCGTAGAAATGATATGGTTTTTATCGTGCGAAACGATTTTTTCCTCATCGTAGCGTGTATCAATTTTGGGTTTAAAAATCTCTACGCGCTGATTGGCGATACGGGCGCGTTTGAGGCGGCGAATGAGCTCCTCCGTTTTGCCGGAAAACATCGAACCGCAGATGACCTCTATCCATCCGCTGCGTTGACCTTTAAAATGTGGTTCTAAAAACATAATTGATTTTTGGCTTTTGATTGGGAGATTTTTGATTGCTTTGTTTTGTAGGGCAAAATGTTATTTAAATCAAAAATCACTGCATCAAAAACCACTAAGTATTCGCGTCAAATTTAGTTCGTCTAAAAAAAATAACGATGCGAAAAATGTACATTTATTTAATTCCTGATACTAATTTCTTAAAATGTAGTATTTTTGGCACTTTGATTGCTAATTGAGTTTGAGGAAATTGGGGTATTAGCTAATTGGGCTAACGATAAAATAGTTTAATTACTGGACTTTGGACATTGGGTAATTAGGGAACTGGGTAATTAGGTAAATCGCTCATTATCAATAATTTACGTTAATTTGTATTTTATTTTAAATTAACTTTATTACAATTTTTATTATGCTGATAAATAGCGAATTATGCTTTTGTCAGCCCTTAGCTTAACAGAGGGAACGAAGAGGCGTTTTTGTAATATAAATCTTCGAACGGGAGATCGCATTAGTCGGCGGACATCTTGAAGATGTCAGGCGATAAGGCTTGTAAATAATATATTGATTATTAAACTAATATGCAATTAAAAATTTTAAATTTATATAAAAATCGAAATTAAAATTTACAATTTAATTCGCCTGCCATTTAAAAAATGTCCGTCGAGTAGTTTTTTGAGAAATCTAAAAATCAGCATATTTTACATCACAAAAACGACTTTTCGTTTGCCATAATTATCTTAATAATTAGAATTTCAGAGTAATTAATAATCAGTATTTCCTCAATTACCCAATTACCTAATACCCCAATTACCCAAAAATCCGATTGCAAAGATAGTATCATTCATCGTTTATCGTTCATTGTTTAGCATTAAAAAAAGTATGAATTTCACAAAGGCAAAGACCTATCTGGAGAAAATAAATTTATTGTATCAAGGTATCCAAGAGGATAGCCAAATTAGCCAAATTGAGCGCAAGTTGATGTTGGATTATATCTCCAACTTATACGATTGTTTTTGGTACGATGAGGAACAAAAAGAAGCTGCGCCGCGCCCTGTTCAAGCGCAAAATATCGTAGCTCCTGCGCCTCCGCCCGTAAAAATTGCGCCTTCGCCGCTACCTACTCCCAAAGTAGTGGAAGCTCCTGTTGCACAACCTATATATACACCGCCTGTCGTTGCCCCGATTGTCGAAACACCGATAGAGGCAGTACCAATAGCCGAAAAGCCCAAATCTAAGAAATTTGACCTTCAACTGCCAACTGCAATAGTGACACCTGCTACAGCACCTACGGGAAGTTTTAATGCTGCTTATGACGAGTTATTTAAGAGTAAAGCAACAAAGGATTTGTCGCAAAAACTAAGTGAACGCCCGATTCCGACTTTAAAATCCGCTTGGGGCGTAGGAGATAAATTCCTGATAGTGAATGAGTTATTTGGTAAAGACATCTCCGCTTTTGATGAAACTATCGAAAAATTGAATAATATGAGCAATATGAATGAAGCTCGCAACTATCTGGAAACCAACACTATAAAAAAATACAATTGGATGGATGCAAATAAATTAACGGTAGTTAAAAATTTCATTAAAACTGTAGGAAGACGATATATTTGAGGTGGAAATTTCAATCAAAAGTATCGTTTTGAGCTTTGCTTGTTATCATATCATACTTTAGATTTGATGGCTAAACACTCAAAAAAACCTTGCTATAACAAGTTTTTTGTGAGTGAAATTTGGTCGAGTACGAGGCGGAGGTTATTAGCCATAGCCTGCGCTACGGCTAATGTTCTCCAACAGCCTGTATCGCAACTTGATTCGGGAAAGTAAGTAGTGAAAGAAATTAAATAAATTGTTCCATAATGCGAAGTATTTTTTTTGTTTAAGGATTTTTTGAAAGCCGCACATAGCCTTAGCTACAGCCTGTCTCGAACCCCGATTCGGGATAAGGATTTCAAAGGATTCTTAGACGGAAAAAAGACGAGTATAATGGGACATCTTATTTAATTTCTTTCACTCAACTTTATTTTTTTAAAAAAAAAGTAGAAAATTTTGAAACATTCCTACCTATTTATCCGTAAAAGCGACAAGAACGAGTTAATGTTATCTTTCAAGGTAATTTGAGTCTCAAAGTTGGACTCGTTCATATAATCCATTATATTCATTGCAGAACGGCAAATTTTGCAAAACTCTAGGCAAAACCCATCAATTGGTTACTTCTATTTTAGAGGACGTAACTGCCACGACTTAATTTTCAATTACATTATTGTGTACTGTGTATTATTTTTACAATAATATGATAATCTTCTTGTGCGTTGACACACAGAATATTACATCTTTTTGTACTCCAATCTATAGGAGAATAAAACATTATTTGTTCCAAAATATATTAATAAAATAAAAACATTACTATATTTACCCTGTCACTCGAAAAAGAAAGCAGTTCAATTTTACTAAGTCATTACAAAAGGTTTAGATGTATCAAACAGAATAAGACCCTACGTCAATTTCCATTTCCAAATCTACCTGTATTATCTTAATTACTGCTTTTAACCTTTAGCACGAGTGCCATGAAAGGCAAATAGTGATCCCAACTCATTAAAAAGAGAATTACAAAGGTCAAGGTTTGTTTCAGACGTACTATGAAAATACCACAGGCATCCTTCACTTTGTTCTCATAAATTAGATACTGAAACCTGAACTCAAAAAAACAAGCACCTTTTCTTCGTATATCCACGCAGAAGGGCTAGCATACTATTACCTAATTCATATTAATTATTTTCAATAATGAGGACACTTATTTCGCCTAAACTTTTTACACTATTCATAGTGATACTTTTATCGTTCGCCTTGAACGCATCGCCTGTAAATGACGATTGCAGCTTAGCCATCTCCCTCGAACTCTCAGAATCGGCGCTTTCTTTTGACAGTAATGGCGCAACCAACTCTGCTGCTCCCGACCCAAGCTGTGACTACTATGATGGTGGTGATGTGTGGTTCAATGTGATGATGCCCATGAGTGGTCATCTATCCGTAGAAACACTTTCAGGCACCAACTCAAATCCATGCGTAGCTTTGTATGTAGGTAATTGCAGTGACCTTTTGGAATACGACTGCCGCTACGATGGCAGTGATACTAACAACGGTAGTGTCAATATTCACGACCAAGAACTCGGCGGTCAGGAAATCTTCGTTCGTGTTTTCCAGTACAATACAGGTGTCGGCGGTGCGTTCAATATCCGCGCCCATGAGCCGGATATTCCTGACAACGACTTCTGCCTATCGGCAGTCACCATCAATGTAGGACAAAGCTGTTCTACCACTTTATTTACCAATAAAAGTACCACAGATTCCCCTACAGGGATCGGCGCAACTTGCGGCTATCGTGGTGCCGATGTATGGTTTAGAGCAAAAGTCCCCGCAAGCGGAAAACTCATACTCGACGCCATGGGCATCGACAATCCTGACCCCGTGATTGTCGTATTTACAGGTGATTGCAATAATTTGGGAGAATATGATTGTCAAAAAAACGATAGCCCTACCGATGATGCTCGTATTATAATCAATGACCTCGAACTCGCCGATAAGTATATATATTTCAATGTATTCCGCTACTTCAATCGCAATGGTGGTTCATTCGAGCTATGCGCTTACGAACCTGTCATTCCTTCCAGTGATTTTTGTTATTATGCTACCGAAATAGACATTAATACCAACTGTACACCAACCACTTACACCAATGCTTTTACGACAACTTCCAGCCAAGACGAAGACCCTTCTTGCGGCTTGTTTAGCGGTGGTGATGTATGGTTCAAATTTGATATACCAGATAGCGGAAATTTATCAATAGACATCGACCCGGGCACAAACGCCCTGCCTCACATGGCACTTTACACAGGTACTTGCAACAACGTGGATGAATACGACTGTGCAGGCTACGGCTACACAGGCGACCAGAAAATCGTCATCAGCGACCAAAGCCTTGTCGGACAAACCATGTACCTCCGCGTTTTCCAATATTACGAGCGCAACGGCGGTACATTCGACCTTTGTATAAAAGAACCTGCTGTGCCAAATAACGATATGTGCGGCAGTGCCATTGGTTTGCAAGTAGGTGGCGACGCCACAACTTTCTCCAACGAATATGCAACCTCATCCAACCAAGCCGATGAGCCAAATTGTGGCGAATACGATGGCGGCGATGTATGGTTCAACTTCATGATGCCCGCAAGCGGTCACTTGGTCGTCGATGCCATTAACGGAACAAATAACGACCCTGTACTCGCCGTATATACAGGCGGCTGTGGCAGTTTTGAATTATACGATTGTCACCTCGGTGGTGTGCTCGCAGGATATAGCCGCATGATGCTTCACGACGAAGCACTCGCAGGACAACTGTTGTATTTACGTGTATTTGAATCAGAAAATGAAAGCGGTGGTTCGTTCGAATTATCTTTATTTGAGCCATCTATTCCCGATAATGATTTTTGTAATGCAGCCATTGATTTGGGTACGCCTACGGCGCAATGTAATGTCGTGACTTACACCAACGAATACACTACACCTTCCGAAAATGCACCTACACCAAGTTGTGGTAACTATCAGGGCGGTGATGTGTGGTTCTCTGTCAATGTTCCGGCAAGTGGTCACTTGGCAATAGATGCCATGGGCGGTACAAACCAAGACCCTGTCGTGAACCTATACACAGGTGCATGCGGCAATTTCACACAATACGACTGCCAATACAGAGGCGGACCAAATAACGAAAGCCGCATTATCGTCCATGATGCAAGCCTTGCAGGGCAAAAACTCTATATTCGCGCTTATCGTTACTTCCATCGTGAAGGCGGTACATTCAACCTATGTACTTTTGAGCCAAATATTCCTAACAACGATTTTTGCAGTGCAGCCACCAATCTCGGTACTATCGGTTTGGAATGTACTCAAACAACTTATACCAACGAATATACCACATCAAATACTGCAATGCCCGCGCCTTCTTGCGGTGTCTATCAAGGCGGCGACGTGTGGTACACGCTCCAAATGCCCGCAAGCGGTCACTTAGCTATCGACGCATTTGGTGGTGCAAATAATGATCCTACACTCACCATTTATACTGGTACTTGCGGCAATATTAGTGAGTACGATTGCAGAGATACAGGCAGCCCAAGCGACAACGGACGCATCGTAATACACGATGAAAGCCTTGCCGGACAGGTGCTTTACCTCCGCGCTTACCAATATTATAGCAAAAATGGGGGTACATTCGACCTTTGCATGTATGAGCCGAACATTCCTGAAAATGATTTCTGTGTAAATGCCATCGAATTGCCCGTAGGAAATACCTGCAATATGGTAACATACACCAATGCTTTGACGACAGATTCTCCACAAACTGCCCCTGCCTGTGGTTTGTATCGCGGTGGTGATGTATGGTTCAAAACACAAGTTCCTGCAAGCGGTCGCTTAGTAATTGATACTGACAATAACGAAATTCAACCCGTCGTAGCTCTCTATACAGGTTCCTGCGATATTGCTACGCCTTACACTTGCAATGTCGGCAGTAGCCTCAACGACAATGGTGGAAAAGTATTTGTCAACAATAGTACTATGGCTGGTCAGACAATTTACATTCGCGTATTCCAATTCTACAACAGAAGCGGTGGCGATTTTAACTTATGTTTATTCGAGCCGTCCATTCCAGTAAATCAAGATTGTAGTGCCGCCGAATGGTTAGCGGTTTCACAAATACCTGATTACAAACTATTCTCTAACGAATTTTCAAGTACAGAAATAGATTCCGACCCATCCTGTGGTACCTATCAAGGCGGTGAAATATGGTTCAAAGCCACCATTCCTGAAAGCGGCAAACTGACCCTCGACACCCGCGAAGTACAAATTGACAATGCAGATATGTCCATTTACCTCGGCACTTGCGACGGCTTAATAGAAATCGCTTGCGATGATAATAGCGGCGTTGGCAACATGGCAAAAGTCAGTATCGACAACCTTGACCTTGCCGGACAAACAGTATTCGTACAAATCTGGAGAAACAGTTCGCCTTACGGTGGTTTCTTTGGCATCAGTAGTCACGAATCCGGCGCATTAGCAGTCGAATTACTCAACTTCAAAGCCGAAGCCATCAACAATCGTCGTGTACAACTCGACTGGATTACCGCCAGCGAAACCAATAATGACCACTTCGACCTAGAGCACAGCACCGACGGTATCAGCTTCGTTTCCATTGGCAAAATAGATGGCGCAGGTACGACCGAAGTACAACAGGTTTACCAATTCATCCACGCTCAACCTGTTTCCGGTATCAACTATTACCGTCTAAAAGATACCGAATTTGATGGTACATTCAACTACTCCAATACCATCAGCGCAAACATCGAAAAGCCCAAACGCGAAATCAGCGTATCGCCCAACCCATTCGATACGGAAATGATATTATACTTCGACAAGCCATTGGAATACAATGCCTTAGTACAGCTCACAGACGTACACGGCAGAATTGTCATGGAAGAACGTCTCCCACAAGGTACGATCAATCACTACATTGATACGTCCTCACTACTAGAAAAAGGCGTCTATTTCCTCACGATTCTCGACGAAGATTTCCAAATCCGCAAGTACGCCGGAAAGTTTTTAAGAAATTGATCGCGTGAAAGGTGAATAATTATTTACTTTTTTATGCCCTCATTCCTTTGCCTAAAGGAGAAGCACCTACGAAAGTGGGTGCTTTTTTTATGCCCCATACGCAACCGGCAATTACCGTACAGGCGACTTCAGTCAAGCTGTGCGATTAAAATAGTTAGTGGTAAATTCCGTCAAAATGCGTTAGCATTGACCCCGTTTGTAGCAAAATCTAAGGAACAAGCAATTAAGGTACGTAGTACCGACACCGTTTGATGCGGTTTAACGGGGTCACTCCTACGGAGCTTAGGGAATTTTGAGAACTATTTTGCTACAAACGGGGTCGGTACTAACGTACCTCATTTCAATCGCACAGCTCGACTTCAGTCGCCATGTTAAAATAAATTAAATGTGCATGATTTACAAATCAAGGCATCAGCGTAGTTTTTTATTGTATTTTTGTAAAACAATAATACAAACAAAAAAATGAACACTCAACAACCAACGCTATACCCAAAAATCCAATCCATCTGCAAGGCATTTCAACAAGCATACGACCTCATTCCTACCGAAAGAAAAGCTCAATTACGCACTTTGAGCGACTACATTTCTCATAAAATAAAAACCAAACAAGCCGTAAAATTGGTCGTCATTTGCACCCACAATTCGCGGCGAAGTCACTTGGGGCAATTGTGGCTGGCAGTCGCGGCAGACTATTTCCAACTACCTGATATTCACACCTTTTCGGGCGGTACAGAAGCGACGGCGTTCAATATCCGTGCCGTTGATGCGCTGCGACATATCGGCTTCGACATCCGCACAGAAAACCCCAACGCCGACAATCCCAACTACGACATCCAATGGCAAACCATCACACCACCCTACCGCACTTTTTACAAAAAATATGACACGCCGCCCAATCCTACCGCCCAATTTGCCGCCATCATGGTCTGCACACAAGCGGACGAGGGCTGCCCACTCGTACAAGGCTGCGATTTCAGAATCACGCTACCCTTCGACGACCCCAAAGCCTTCGACAATACGCCCCTCGAAGCCGCCAAATACACCGAACGCGTCCGACAAATCGGACGGAAGATGTTGTTTGTGTTGGAAGGGTGTCGGGCGAGTTTTGATATGTAAGGTTTTCATATAAATGGCAAGGGTAAGTGTAAAGGGATTAATGAAAATTTGTATCTTTGGTGTGAAAATCATTTCATAACCAAAACCGTGAGGACATGACTTTACCGACAGACAACACGTTCATTGAAAAAGCCGACCAAGAAATACTCGGCAAAAACAAACTTTTTTTTGGTGCTTATTTGAATATGGCTAATCATAATGCCTATCTGATTATCAAAGATATTTCGGAACGACTCAAACAAGAGGACGCACTGGATATTGACGCACCCTCAGACGAGGATAACCTTGCATACGCAGATATTTTTTCTAAAATTTTGAAAAAAGCAAGTGATAAAAATCCTAAAAATCGTCCACAAGCCACTATAATTGATAAGGTCACAAACCTATTGATTCACCATTTTCCGGCATTTGAGGTTTTCGCTTATGAACATCCATTTGAACAACAAAATTCATATCCCGAATTACTCTATCAAAAATTAACAACAGCATTGAAGTTGCTGAATGATTTGCGAAACGAACACTCGCATTTTTACTACAAAGGCAGCTTTGATATTGATACTGTTTTTTCGGCAGCACAAGAAGAAATTACACGATTTCCATACCTTACTCCCGAAGATATTGAGGAATTAGAATATTACAAAAATGATTTACTCGAACCACTTACTTACTTCAAAAAATACGGTTTTGTGTTTTTCATTTGTACATTTTTGGAAAAGCGATATGCACGTTATATGTTGAAAGAGAAGCAGTTAGACTTGATTGCTTCTGATAAAGAACGTGATGCCACATTGGAAAATTTTACCAATTATTCCTGTCGTTTACCAAGACCTAAGTTGGAAAGTTCGGTAATAGAGTTGGATATGCTGAACGAATTAAGCCGATGTCCAAAAGGTATTCATGATGTTTTATCATCACCAATGGAGAAGGTACTCCTAAAGACGGATGCAAAAGACGACCCGAACCAAGTGCCAATGATACGCCACAATGATAGGTTTCCATATTTTGCCTTATCTTATTTTGATAAAATGGAACGATTCCCTGCAATGCGTTTCCATATATGGGCGGGCAAAACGCGACTGGCTTTTTACGGCAAAAAATTAGGCAAAAAAAATGTACTCCGCGATATTCAGGAAAACGTAACGATATATGCCCGATTGAACGACATCAAAGCAGACAAAATTCCCGATAACTGGAAAGATAAAATTGATGTTGAAGATAGCGAAGAAAACAAAGAAAAAGCCAAAATTCAGTCGTACTCTCCACATTACAATATACACAATAATCGTATTGCTATCAAATTTATTGATACTCAAAAGGATGAACTCGACACTGAAAATTTTAGTGAAATAAAATCCAAACCACAAGACCCAACTAAAGACAAACAATTAAAATACACCGTCACACACGCCTTGCCTAATGCGATTTTAAGCACTTACGAATTACAAAATTTATTTTTATACGACTACCTTTATCGCACGTACAAAGACCAAAAAGTCCTTGCCCGTCCTGCCGATTCTTTCATTAGGAACTATATCAGTAGCTTTCATAGATTTTGCAAAGATGTAAAGTCTGGCAAAATACAACCTGTATCGCCACACGATTTTGAACGCTTAACCGAACACACTCGAAGTACTACACGCGACTTAGGAAATCGTGAAGAAGAACTCGAAATCCGAAAAGAAGCTTTACAGAAAAAAAAGCTTGACAACTACGGTCTGAAAGTCAAAAACTTACCCGATGCTTTACGTGAATATCTACTTGGTTACAAACAAGAAACATATACAGAAATTGCATTAAACAAACTTCGCGGCAAAATAAAACAAACCAAAGTTCACTACAAACTTGCTACCAAAGATGATTTGTTTTTGGATGGTAAAACTGACCTTAAATCCGGCAAAATAGGCGACTTTCTCGCTGCCGATATTGTCTTTCTCAAACCATTGGATGCGAACCGTACAGGTAAGCCTAATAATCAGCAATTCAACGAATTACAAAAAGCTATTGCAAGATTTCACAGTCAGAAAAAAGACGTTGAGGACTTCATTAATGAAGAATTGCAAATCAAGGAACAGAGCCTTCCACACGCACACCCGTTTTTGTACAAAATACAATTTGAGGAACACACTGATGTACAGTCTTTTTACATAAAATACCTTGAACTCAAAATTGAGTGGCTTGAATGTACTAAAAGAGAAATTCAAGGTAAATCCGATTATTTAAAGCCTTGGCAATGGAGGGAGGAAGCCGATAAATGTAAGCAATACGGTATTGACATAAAACCCGAAGGGCTATCTGATGCTGCAACAGAAAATAAATACGGATATTTTTTGCAAATAAATACGAAAAAGGGTAACGAGAGAAACTATACCAATGCTACCACACCAAGCAAAGCCAACAGCAAAGAGTTTGAATCTTTGGAGAGTAAAAGCCCCGTAATTTTGCCCAGAGGTTTATTCAACGATGCCATTATTGATGCCATGATGAAGATTGATGAATTTAAAGGCAAAATCAAGGAAGGTGACAATATCGTACGCTGCCTTGATGTATTGGCTGAAGGTGACAGACAAACCTTCTACGACTTTGAACGTAGCTATACCGTAGGCAAAGCCGCCCCAACAAGCGTCACTATACATCAAGGAGCAAATGATGAGTATATAAAAAACAAACTCCGTTCGATAAAACCTATAATCAAAAAATTAAGAACACAACAAAACGCCAAAGATGCAAAGTACAAGGATAAAAAAATCCTTCAAAATCACATCAAAGCACTGCAAGCCATTTCTGATAATGAGCGTAGCATACGCTTTATACGTGCGAATGACCGCGCCTTGTTTTTGATGATAAAACACATATTTTCCGAACATAAGTCCTATGTTGTTGAAGGTTCAAAACTCACCAAAAGCATCAATACGCTTCCATGGAAACTCAATAAAGTCGGTTATGAAATAAAAGAAAATAATATACTGAATGAAATACTGCCAATGAACATTCAATTCAACCAAAAAAATATATACACAGAAGGCGAGTATGGCACCGACCCACTCAACAAGCTCTCTATTAAGCATTATGGAAAATTCCGTAAATTACTTAAAGACAAAAGGTTATCAAACAAAAAGAAGCCAGGGTTACTAAATTATTATACCGACCAAAATGTAAGATGGTCGGCTATCAACAAAGAACTCGAATACTATGATGAAAACAGAGACCGCTTATTGGATGTAATTTATAAATTTGAAAAAGCAGTTTGGGAAAATGAGGAATGTCGTGAAGAACTAAAAGAAAATATACGACTCGGCTATATCAATCATGCGGCACAACTTAAAGCCGTAGGCAAAATTGTACGAGATTTTACAGCCTCAAAACAAGACCAATTAGCTTTGTTACGCAACAAGTTTCTGCATAACCAAATTCCATATACCGAAAATCTCAAAACAGGTTGGGTAGATAACAACCCTGAATATCCACTTATTACACAGGCATTACTGGAACTTGCTATTATTGAATATCAAAACATTACAAAAAATATCATATAATTAGGATTAAAAAAACACTTTTCACCCCAAAAAAACACCAAAAAAACACCCATTTTCGCACCCTCAAAACGTTAAGACTTTTGATAAAATGCTAAAAATCAACACGTTATGAGCCTTATGCTGTGTATGCCTTTGATTTGAAAGGTAATAACAGCACAGCCATGTCATTTAATTCCATCGCTTTGGCTGTGTATGCCTTTGATTTGAAAGGTAATAACAGCCGTTAATCACAAAATTAGCGGAATAGTTATGCTGTGTATGCCTTTGATTTGAAAGGTAATAACAGCTTCCAAGCAATAGCCCCGTCCACTTCTGTCGCTGTGTATGCCTTTGATTTGAAAGGTAATAACAGCGAAGTGTTCACCTCTGAACGTCTCGCAACGGCTGTGTATGCCTTTGATTTGAAAGGTAATAACAGCACGGATTCTGTTTGCGAGTGACATAATTTGGCTGTGTATGCCTTTGATTTGAAAGGTAATAACAGCTCTAAAAGTCAAGTTTATTTTGATTTATTTGCTGTGTATGCCTTTGATTTGAAAGGTAATAACAGCTCTCGTATGCCCCATAAAATACCGAAGAAAGCTGTGTATGCCTTTGATTTGAAAGGTAATAACAGCAAAATGTATTTGTATTTATTTTTCAAAAACGCTGTGTATGCCTTTGATTTGAAAGGTAATAACAGCGCTATCATGTTGTATAACCCACCGAATCTGCTGTGTATGCCTTTGATTTGAAAGGTAATAACAGCTTATTTGTTATGAATTGTCATGGGATTGTAGCTGTGTATGCCTTTGATTTGAAAGGTAATAACAGCTAGTCCTTGTTGTGTGAGTTATTCTACATAGCTGTGTATGCCTTTGATTTGAAAGGTAAGAACAGCGTACACGTAGAGACGCGATTAATCGCGTCTCTACCGTCTGTAAATGTCCTTGATAGGAAAGGAAAAACAGCGACATTTATATTGAATGAAGAACAAGTAGGGAGAAACAGTAAGGAGGGTACTTTTTTGTTTTTTTTATTGTATTTTTGTGTATCAGCAAATCAAAATATCGTCATGGGAGCAATCAAAAAGAAGTCGCATTACACAATAGAAGAATACCTTGTTGCCGAGGAGAAAGCCAATTATAAAAGTGAATATTATAGTGGTGACATCGTGGCTATGGCGGGTGGTTCGCCCGAACATAGTCAAATAGGCGTCAAGACAACATCGGCACTCGATGCAGCATTGAAAGGTAAAAAATGTACGACCTATAATAGTGATTTGAAGATTCAGACAGGCAAAGTATTTGTCTATCCTGATGCCTCAGTCGTCTGTGGTGACTTGGAATATTACGAAGATAGAAAAGACATTATCACCAATCCGATTTTGATTGTGGAGATACTTTCTCCTTCGACTTCTGGTTATAATAAGTCTGGTAAATTCATGAGATACAGGCAGTTAGAGAGTTTTCAAGAATACGTTTTGATTCAATCTACTTATCCTGAAATTCATATTTACCGTCGTCAAGCGGATAATACGTGGTCATTGAAACCTTATACGGATTTGGAAAATGATGTGATTCAACTGACTTCTATTGAGGTCGAAATTCCGATGTCGGCGATTTATGATGAGGTTGAATTTACAGAGGAATAAAACCGTACAGGTTGATTTCAATCGCCATGTCTCCTACAATTTACATCTTCAAAAAATCGAAACTTACACAAAATACTATCACATGGCGACTGAAGTCGCCTGTACATTTGCACTATGAAATACATCCTCGCCCTCGACCAGGGAACGACCAGCAGCCGCGCGATCATCTTCGACCAACAAGGCGACATCGTAGCGATTGAGCAACAAGAGTTTACGCAAATCTACCCACAAAGCGCATGGGTAGAACACGACGCAGTGGAGATTTGGAAAGCCCAACTCGCCGTCGCGCAAGCAGTCTTGAAAAACAACGACCTCTCCCCTACCGATATCGCCGCCATCGGCATCACCAATCAACGCGAAACGACACTTTTGTGGGATAAGCATACGGGCAAACCTGTCCACAATGCCATCGTGTGGCAAGACCGCCGCACCGCCGCCATTTGCGACGACCTGAAAACCAGAGGTTTAGAGTCATATATCAGAGAAAATACAGGCTTGGTCGTAGATGCTTATTTTTCGGGTACGAAGATACATTGGATATTGGAAAATGTTGACGGAGTAAAAGAAAAGGCTGAGAAAGGAGACATTCTGTTTGGTACGATGGATACGTGGCTCGTCTGGAAATTGACGCGCGGCAAGGTACACATTACCGATTATAGTAATGCTTCACGGACGCTTTTATACAATATAAAATCGCTCGAATGGGATGATAAAATGCTTACCGAATTGGATATTCCCAAGTCGGTACTGCCTGAAGTGCGCCCTTCGAGTGAAGTGTATGGACAAACAGACGCCGCACTTTTTGGTGCAGAAATTCCCATCGCAGGCATAGCGGGCGACCAACAAGCTGCCTTGTTTGGGCAGGCTTGTCACGCACCCGGTATGGCGAAAAATACTTACGGTACAGGCTGTTTTATGTTGATGAATACGGGTGAAAAACCCGTAGAATCGAAAGCCGGATTGCTAACGACTATCGCTTGGGGCTTGGACGGCAAAGTAGAGTATGCACTCGAAGGCAGTGTATTTATTGCAGGGGCAGCCATACAGTGGCTACGCGATGGGTTGAAAATCATCGACGATTCGCCAGATTCAGAATTTTACGCTATGAAAGTACCTGATACTGATGGGGTTTATGTTGTTCCGGCATTTGCGGGACTCGGTGCGCCGTACTGGGATATGTACGCTCGCGGCGCGATTTACGGACTCACACGCGGCACTACGAAGGCGCACCTTATACGTGCCACACTCGAATCGCTCGCCTATCAAACCCGTGATGTATTGGACGCCATGGAAAAAGATGCGGGCATTTCGCTGACCGCTCTACGGGTGGATGGCGGCGCATCTGCCAACGACTTGTTGATGCAGTTTCAAGCCGACCAGTTGGATGTGCCTGTGGAGCGTCCCGAAATCATCGAAACGACGGCACTCGGCGCAGCGTATCTCGCAGGTATCGCAGTTGGATATTGGAAAAAATCGGAAATCACAGAGCGTTGGCAGTTGGATAATTCGTTTGAACCGGATATGGATAGTGAGGAGCGCGAAGCCTTGTATAAAGGCTGGCAAGACGCAGTGAAGCGGACTATGACGACGTAAACCCCGTATAACGTCTCCGGCTTGCACTTTCGTAACGTAGAGAAAATTCATGAATTTTCTCTACGTTACGTACACCATCGAGCGTATGCAAGTAGTACGCAGACGCAAGCCGGAGGCATTACGCTACGGTGCTAAATCCGTATTCTATTGCTCTTCGTTAGTCAAGCCGAGTTTATCTGTGCGAACTTTCCAGATTTTACGGGCGTGGGCTTGCATATCTTCCTCACTATCAAATTCATCGACGATTTCGAGTCCAAGCAAGGTTTCGACAATATCTTCTAAAGTTACTAAGCCTGTAATCCCGCCAAAATCACCTACTGCAACTGCAATGTGTTCTCTTTTTTCGAGTAGTCGATTAAATAGTTGTCGGATAGATTCGTTGTTTTTAGTCATCACCATTTCACGGCGAAGTGTAGAGAGTGGTGCGTCTCCCTCGCCTTTGATGAGGCTGAGTAGCAACTCGTCTTTGAGTACATAACCTGTAATTTCGTCCGTACTGCTTTTATAAATCGGAATACGCGAAAAGCGCATATCGTTTTTATCATAAAATTGCTGTATGGTCATGTTTTCAGGCATAGAAACTACCACCACACGGGGCGTCATGATATCTGACACACGAATACTATCAAACCGCAATAAATTACGCATGACAGTCGATTCGCCTTTGCGGAAAATGCCTTGTGTGCTGGCTATTTCGGTCATCGCCATGAAATCGGCACGACTGAGTACACTTTTATTCTTTTCCTTTTTAAAGGTTTTGGTAATCAATTGGCTCACCCAAATCAACGGAGATAATATAAAAATCAAAAAATTTAAGGTTCGCACAGCAAAAGGTGTGAGGGTTTTCCAATTGTTGGCACCGATGGTTTTAGGGATAATTTCGGAAAGAATCAGAATCGCTAAGGTCATAAACACGGCAATGACCATCTCCCATAATTCGCTGTTGCCGAATACTTTAGCGGCATATTTACCTACCATAATTGCGCCCAATGTATGTGCGATAGTATTGAGTGTCAATATCGCAGAAAGCGGTCTGTCTATGTCATCTTTAAATTCTTTGAGTTTGGTAGCTACGGAGCTGCCTTCCTGCTCCTTGATGCTCACATAGGAAGGCGTGATGCTCAATAAGACCGCTTCTAAAATAGAACAGAGAAACGAAAACCCTATCGAAAATATAAAAGCAACTATAAGTACAATTACGTCTGTTGTCATGTCTTTAAATTTTGAACCGCAAAGGTAAACAATTCCAACAAGAAAGGCTCATGAAGTCCGAAAACTCCGCAAGCCATCTGTAAAATTACTATTTTTTTAAAATTCCAGGTTCTTTGACAAATCCAGTGAAGTGAGTGAAAATTTTGACCGAAAAGAAAGTAAAGTTATTGCAGCCCTCGAATTTGACATGGCAAAGGCATTGAAAGACAGTGGGGAGAAACTGACAGGCGTATATCCGGAAAACCCTAAAATTGCTATAGCAAGCCCAACTATTAGCAGAATTGTCGCCGCTTTTGAAAACGTCTATGTGGTCTTTATCTACTCTCAAAATCGACTCATACAGGTAGTACCCCCTCAACTAAACGACCTACAAAAAAAATCATTCAACTACTGGGATTTTCTAACGACTTATTTCTCAAAATTACTCCGGTAATTCATATTTCAGAATCTGGATAAATTTTAACCGAAAAGTAAGTATAATGTTCTAACTTTCCATTTTTACAAAAAAAAAAAATGGGAAGTATGGCTTACAGCAAGGGTAAAAAAGTTTTTTAAAAGTGCACGGACTGATAGACGGTGAAAAATATCCCTCACACGACTTATTTCGGTACGTCTTTCAGCACCTCGACAGAGAAAATTTTGCGAAATTACTCGCAACTTGGCTTAAAACTGTCGCTACCACTAAAAAGAATGTAGCTCTTATTGTCAATAAAGAGGCGGATTATCTGTTAGCGCTTAAAAAAAAATAACAAGCACTTTTGCCTTGAGGCCGCTTCTTTTTTTGAACATTTCAGCGATACTACACTCATTGTTGATGTGTTTGAGCAAGAGGAACAAGCACATGGTAGGATTGAAAAAAGAACCTGTCGAATTATTAGTGATTTGAGCTATTTTCCCGATGTCGCCGAATGGAAAGGCTTGAAATCGCTGATTTGTATAACATCTTAAAGAACTCTAAACGGCAAGACAAGTCTTGAAAAACGTTACTATATATCCAGCTTATTATCAGATGCTAAAGCACTTGCTCAAGCTATACGCAGATACTGGACGGTAGAAAACGAGTTGCATTGGTCATTAGATGTTGCTTTCAACGAAGACCGATGCAGAATCAAAGACAAGAATGCTGCTGCTAATTTTGCTACTAAGTAGTGGGACAAAAATAGGCTTACAATTTTGACGTGGTTATTTTTTCGATATTTTTTCTTACAAAAACCGCACATAGCCTACGCTACAGCCTGTCCCGTACTTGATTCGGGATAAGGATTTTTGTAGGGAAAAATAGCGGAAAAAGAAACCGTCAAAAAGTAAGGATATTTTTGTCTCACTACTTACTTCACCAAATTTTCCTCAAATACAGTGAGTATTCGCGTCAAATTTGGTTCATCTAAAGAAAAATAACGGCGTGAAGAATGTACATTTATTTAATTCCTGATACTAAACAAAGATGAAAAACACACTCCTAATATTATTTTTCATAAACACCTGCGCTTATGCGCAAATGAGCGACTACGCCTACACACGCGAATTAAAAAACGTGAGTGAGCAGTGGCACAAAATCACTTTGCCAGACGATATATACGCACATCTCACGCCGAATTTGAATGACATCAGAATATTTGGCATCACGCCCAATGGCGATACGATAGAAGCACCTTATCTACGACAGGAATTGACCGAAACCAACTCAAATGCCCCATCTGATTTTAAAATCATCAACCAATCGCAGCGTAACGACGGCTATTATTTTACATTCAAACTGCCTTTCAAAACGCCTATTAATGAAATTCAACTGGACTTCAAACAACAAAATTTTGACTGGCGAACAACGCTCGAAGGCAGTCAAAATCAGTCCGAGTGGTTTACGATACTCGATGACTACCGCATTTTGTCCATCAAAAACGAACTAACTGATTATCAGTTTACTAAACTACGTTTTTCGACCGCCGAATATCGTTATTTTCGTTTATTTATTGCTACGAATAAACAACCGAATTTGAAACAAGCCAGCATTTTACTACGAAAAACGACAGCAGGGAAATACAGAAATTACACGGCACAAAGTGTGAACATTACTAATAATAAAAAAACGAAACAGACGATAATTGACCTTGACTTAGGACAGTCGCTTCCGGTGTCACATTTGAATATTGATGTAGAAAACGACTATGATTATTACCGCCCAATGACGATAAAATACCTTCGCGACAGCTTCAAAACCGAGAAAGGCTGGAAGTATAATTACGGAAATATTTCCTCTGCTACGCTCAATTCGATAGAAAAAAATGAACTGAAATTTAGCAGCAGGACGCTACAAAAATTACAAATTATCATTCACAATCAAGACAATACGCCTTTAGAAATTGGTAAATTCAGCATTAAAGGTTATGCCAATGAACTCACCGCCCGCTTCACGGAACCCGCCAATTATTATTTGACCTACGGCAATCGAAAAGCTCGGAAACCACAGTACGACATCGCCCGTTTTGCCAATAAAATCCCCGAATCCCTCACAGAATTGCAACTCGGCGCAGCACAAAAAATCGACAAAAAAGAAGCTCCGAAAGTTGACCCATTATTTGAAAATAAGGCTTGGTTGTGGGGAATTATGTTATTGACAATTGGCTTATTGGGCTGGTTTTCAATTCAAATGATGCGGAAGAAGTAGCACAGGCTTCCAGCCTGTGCTACTTTTCTCGAAAATGAATTTTGCCCTATATTCGGGGGAGCGCGATAGTTTGTAGTCCGTAGTCCTAACATGAAAGATATTCGTGGTTAAGAGTGGGGTGAAAAACAGCGGACTGCGGACTGAAAAGCCACCGACTGACCACCCAAATGTTATATTTCACTTTAGTATCAGGAACAAAATAAATGTATATTCTCGACTTGTTCTTTTTTCTTTATACTTCACCAAATTCTCCTTAAATACAGTGAGTATTCGCGTCTAATTTGGTTCGTCTAAAGAAAAAATAACGACGCGAAGAACGTACATTTATTTAATTCCTGATACTAAGCATCAGGAATTAAATAAATGTATATTCTCGACTTGTTCTTTTTCCGGTTCTTTGACAAATCCCGTGATTGTTCGTTTTTCTGCCTCGCGATTGTTCGTCCCTTGCGTAAGGGATAGTAGGTGTTGTTTGAACGTAACGTAGCGATAGCGGAGTGGAGAGAGTGCCGGATAGCCCGACCCCCGACTGATAAGGAGGGGGATACGCCCAAATTTTCATTCACTTCACTGGATTTGTCAAAGAATTATAATCATTAATTGTCAACTATTAAACTTTATTTAGAAAAATTTTGTATGCAGCTAACTTTGTCTTTTTCCGATACTCTTCCCCTATTTTTCGCCCCGTACCGTAGGGTATGCAGCTCAAAATGAGGCTCGATTATCGAAAAAATACAAAAGTTCCATGCATACAAAATATTCCTAAATAAAGTCTAAGTAGTAAGTCAATCTAATTATGATATGTTGCTTTGAGTGAAATTTTTTCGAGTACGAGGCGGAGGTTATTCAGCATAGCCGTAGCTACGCTGGATGTTCTCCAACAAAGTAATCGGACAAATT
>Ga0209185_1000402_pt1 | contig 52122 bp, 55 predicted proteins | sample SidtaG_2_FD_187425 | JGI IMG/M metagenome (GOLD analysis project Ga0209185, IMG submission 187425) | Marine algal microbial communities from Sidmouth, United Kingdom - Sidmouth_Asex2 metaG (SPAdes) (version 2) | ecosystem: Host-associated > Algae > Red algae > Unclassified | place: Sidmouth... | reverse complement strand
CAAATAAACCATCTGCTCCATTGGTAAAATCAAAACCTGGAAATGTTGGTCCGAATAAACCTGCAAGTGAACTTTCTTGGATTCTTAAAGGAGCTAATGCTGGAACAGCACCTCCAAATAAAGCATCGTCCATATATAATCCTAATTCTGGATTATAAAAAGATTCAAAATAAGCTGGATCTTCATTATAAGGAGTCAAAAAGTTCCAACGATCTTTACTACCAATTGGTATTACTGCCTCATTTGTCAAAGGCATTCCCAAACGAGAAACTTGAACCCAATCTCCTGTATCAGAAGGCTTTGCGCCCAATGGATCTAAGGTACGAATAGCTGGACGACTTGCAGAAGCCCAAACACCTATGACAAAATTGCCATCTAAAATGTCTGTAGCTTGTCCTACATCTAAACCATCTTTTTGTAACGTTGAGATAGGGATTTGCAAAGCAATGGCATGCACATTATATCCTGCAAGTCCATCTCTTGATTGCTCTCCCAAGCGAGGTAGGTTTCCTAAGTCAAAAACAGCTCCTAAATCTACAAAGAAAGGATCTTCCGCAGGTCCACAGTATACCGTTTCTCCTGTGGATGCCGTTGTGATTGCTCCTTGAACCAATGATTCATAATCTGTTGCACCCAATCCAACGCTACTTTCAATAGAACGTGGGCCAATATTTGGTGGTGGAACAGTACCATTGGTTACAATTGGTTGAAAACTCACTCCTCCATCCATACTACGCTCTAGTAAGTAAGTTGTCTTTAAGTTTTCCGCACCCAAACGAATGTTAAAGAAAGTCGTTGGGTCTTCGTTTACCTGAGTGAAGGTTGCACGATAAATAATATCGTCTCCTGTAGTACTAACATCATTGTCTATGTGAATTTCATAGCGAATGTTTTCGCCAAATGTATACCAATTTGGTCCACCTTGTGGTAATTGACCTGGTATATATGTTGCGATGATGCTAACAGTGTTGGGATCATCTGGACTTCTAAAAGCATACAAATCTGTATTATCTGCTAATGGGTCATTTGCGATTAAGGGAGCTTCTCGGTGACTGGATGCTATTACTGTAACACTGCTCAATAGAATAGCAGCCAGCAATACAAACAATCCTTTTTGATGCAAATGCATTAAAAAGTATCTTCCTAATATCATAAGGTTTAGTTTTAAGTGATAAATAGTGCTTACATCAAATATACGTCCTATTTATACGGTTTGGATTTAGCCAATATTTACTTTTCAATTTTAAACCTAACAAACACAACACAAACCATTGATAATCAAATATTTATCTACTAAAAATAAATACTTATTTTTAGCAAAAAAACAAACCCAAAAAAATAAACACGATTTACTTCTTAAATAATTATAAAAAATACTACATTTGCTAAGTGTATCTGTTCTTTTTTTTATGGTATCCAAATAAACTCACTTTTAATCATAAAAATATGAAAAAATTATTTCTTGCATTTACGTTTCTATTTTCATCTATGCTATATGGTCAAGTTGATTGTAACGATCAAGGTGCCTGTAACTATGATGCGCAAGCAGTAGGAGCAAGTGAATGCTTATATGAGAATGATCCTTGTGATGATGGAAATCCATCTACTATCAATGATCTTCTTAATGATAAATGCGCATGTCTTGGTACCCTAAACTTACCTACAAGTTTTAGCATCGAGGATGCTTGTAATTGTTCTAATCCCAATCATATTGATTTAGATGATGATGGTATGATTGACCTTATTTATGAAACAGTTATTATTACTGCTTCAGCTGGTCAGATCTGGACAACCACCTCTCCTACGGGCATCTTAGATATAAATGGTAATGCCCTTTCTAGCGTTACAGCTGTTGAAAATGATCCAGGTGTTTATACAGCTAATTTTTACCATGCTATTGGAGCAGGTTATTTTTCAAGTTGGACTAATGGCACAGATACACAGGTTATTTTTAATTCTTGTGATGCTTGTGCTGCACCTGCAGCTGTTCCAACTATGTCTCAATGGGGGTTAATTCTTTTAAGTTTATTGACACTTACCTTTATCACATTATCTGTTTCGGTCAGACAAGTTCAGTTAGCGAATGGCGGCAGTAGTCAAATGAATATGATTGATTGGCAACAAATTAAGAGCTATCCATTTGATAAAAATTTATTTATAAAAGCAGCTAAGTTTACAGCCGTATTATTATTCATTGTTACGGCAGCAACTTTGTGGGCATATGGTAGTCTTGCTATAACAGATGTATTTGGATTTGCCATTACCACGCCTATTTTCGTTTATTTCATCCACTTACTTTTTCTTGCAGAATCACAAAAATAGCAGCTATAATCTATTTTGAAAAAATTTACCTAAAGCACCTTATAAAATAAATTATAAGGTGCTTTTTTATTTTTTGGAGACAACGGTAAAAGGCTTCATATAAACGCAGGGCCCGCTATTCGTTCTTATGGTGGCTTCCGCACAAAGATGTAAGGCATCTTGAAGATGCCTTACATCTACTGCCCTACCACCATACCACTGCTATCGGGTCTATGTGGTTGTGGTTGGTACGCACAGATAACTTTTACCTTTCTAATTTTTACATTTAGAAGTAAGTATTTGATAGAGATTGAGACCATTTAGAATAGACCTGATAGAAACGGTATGGCTATTTTGGTTTTTGTGGTTTAAGTAGCTTTGGTAGTTTGTGTGGTTATTTTACGTTTTAGATAGGTTCTTTTTGAGCCATAATAGTGGATAGCAGGCCTGAACGTGACGACGAAGCTATTTACCGTTCTCTCCTATTTTTCATGAGACCTTTGGAGAGATGATTTGTTTTTTGTATTTTTAGAGTTATGACTTGAAATCTGTAATGGCTAAAATGATGGCTCATGAAAATCTCTATTTCTTTTCTTATTTTTTTATGTATTTCTTGTGCGCTAAATGCACAATATACTTGGAGTGAGCATATTGCACCCATTGTTTGTGATAATTGTGCTTCGTGTCATCATGATGATGGGATTGCGCCTTTTAATTTGATGTCGTATGAGGATGCGGTGGAAGTAGCAGACGAAATTCACCATGTTGTGGATGAGCGGTCTATGCCGCCTTGGCTGGCTGATCCTGACTATCGCCATTTTGTGGGAGAAGCTGAGTTTGTGGTTGAAATTCACTATGGCCCTGATGGGATTGGCTTGACAGATTCCACCATTATGAATTTGCAATTTATTACGAATCCTGTGGATGCTCGCCCTATAAATGCAGCGCATCAAGTCTACTTTGCATGGTCAGGACTTCTATTGATGCACGCATTTCTATTGCGTATCATTTAGACAATTTATTGATACGAAATCAATCTCTATTGGGGCGTTTTTCTCTGTTGAGACCGTTTAAGATAGCCCCGATAGTAGCGTTATAGCCCTTGCTTGGTTATGTGGTTGATATTGTTGGAACAAGGCATGCCTTGTCCGTACAGTTCTCGTTTGGTTCTATAATTCTTGATAGGTTAATGAGGGCTATAGTAGCGGATAGCGGGCCTAAACGGAACGACGAAGCTCCTGACCTTTCGCTCCTAATTTTAAAAACTATAAATCTGTTACCTATAAAACAATCAAATAATCTTCTTCTGGAGCCATCATATCTCCTGTAGGATATGGATTCACTGTGATTAATTCGATAAGATGGTCGCCATAAATAGCCGTTGATCCATTTGTTCCATCCACATCATTTTCCGTTGATAATTCAATAGTTGTTGTTTCTGTTCCTTCCACGATTACCAAAGAAACGACTGCTCGTCCTTCCCAAATACATGCTAGATCAACAGGACAGCGAGATTCTTCAACCAAATCATCAAATTCAATGTCAAAGTCTGCAATCCTTGCGGATTCGCCAAAAGCTATATCAAAGTATTGGTCTAATATTGTATTGTCATCATTACAGGCAAAAGTGCTTAATGATGCAAATCAATGATAGATTTTTCATGGGCGTCTATTTTAATCTGTTATGTTTAAATAACATTATATTTTAAAATAAGGTTGGCTTTTGTACAAAAAAAAATATATACAGTTCAACCTACAAATTCAACAATTCAATGAGTTTCGCTGGATTTTAGGTGTAGCAGGGTTCATATTTGAAGAAAAGACAACAAATATGAAAAAAATGCCATTGCTAACCTTGATTTTCTTGATGTGTACAACAGCTTTGTTGGCGCAAGATAATAGTCTGCTCCAAACCATTAAGGGAACGGTCATCGACAAACAAGCGCAATATCCTTTGTTCGGTGTCAATATTATTTTGTTAGAGAGTGAAGAATTTGTGGGGACAACGACGAATATAGATGGGCATTTTAAGTTGGAAAATATTCCGATTGGACGGCAAAGTATCAAGCTGAGTTATATTGGTTATGACGATGTTGTTTTGTCTAATATTTTAGTGTCTTCGGCTAAGGAAGTAGACCTTAATGTGGCGATGGAAGAAAATGTGAGTGCGTTGGAAGAAGTTGTGGTGAAGGCGTCTAAAGACAAACACCAAGCCATCAATGAATTGGCAACGGTGAGTGCGAGGACGATTTCGATTGAGGAAATGTCCCGTTTTTCGGGTTCGACACAAGACCCTGCTCGAATGGCACAAAGTTATGCGGGCGTGAGTGGTGCGAGTGATGACCGTAATGATATTATTGTACGAGGAAATTCGCCGACGGGTGTGTTGTGGCGCATGGAAGGCGTCGATATTCCCTCCCCCAATCACTTTGCAGCATTGGGTACGACGGGCGGTCCTATCGGCATGCTCAACATTAATAATTTGAAAAATAGCGACTTTTTATCCAGTGCGTTTCCTGCTGAATATGGCAATGCGACTTCGGCTGTTTTTGATTTAAAATTGCGAAATGGCAATATTGATAAGCACGAATTTTTAGGACAAGTTGGTTTAAACGGTTTTGAATTGGGCGCAGAAGGGCCGTTAAGTGTGGGCAAAAATGCTTCGTTTTTAGCCAATTATCGCTACTCTACTTTGGGCGTTCTTCACGCAATGGGCATACAATTTGGAACGGGATTCGCTGTTCCTCAATACCAAGACTTAACCTTTAAGGTAAATCTTCCAACAGAAAAATCTGGTATTTTTTCGCTTTGGGGATTAGGTGGAATGAGCTACATTGAGTTTAAGGCAGATGAAAATGGCGAGGATAATTTATTTAATGATGATACAGAAAACAGTCGATTTGAATCCAATACGGGCGTTGTTGGATTATCGCATTTATACTTTTTCAACGCACAAACGTTCTCTAAATTAACGCTTTCGGCTTCTGGCACACAATCCAAAGGACACGTAGAATTTTTGCAAGAAGATGGAACTTTTGAACACGTTTTTGGACAAGATTATCGACAAATGCGCTACACCCTTAATTGGAAATTCAATAAAAAAATCAATACCAAAAATCGCTTTACTGCTGGTGCAATTTATGAATTACACGACATTCAAGCGGAGGATAGTGTTCGTATTGAAGATGATAGTTTTATTCCCGATGTTAATTTTGATGGAAACACTGATTTGATACAAATGTACGCACAATGGCAACACCGTTTCAATGATAAATTGACCTTAAATTCTGGTATCCATGCACAGTATTTGACCCTCAATGATTCCAAAAGTTTAGAACCTCGCATCGGTTTAAAATATGAGCCGACCAAACGACATACCTTTTCGGTTGGAGGCGGTTTACATAGCCAAATGCAGCCTGTGTTGATTTACTTTTTAGAAGATGAAGTTCCGTCCAATACGTTATCCAATGAATCTTTAGATTTTGTGCGAAGTACCCATGCAGTCGTGAGTTGGGACTATTTGTTAAACCCCAATATGCGTATTAAATTGGAGGGTTATCATCAGTATTTATACAATGTCGCCGTAGACTCTTTTGCGTCTAGCTTTTCGATGTTGAATACGGGCGCAGACTTCGGTTTTCCTGACCGTTTGAATTTGGTGAATGAGGGTACAGGCTCGAATTATGGCATTGAATTGACCTTAGAAAAATTCTTTAGCCAACAATATTATTTCCTATTTACCACCTCCCTTTTCAATAGCCAATACAAAGGCAGTGATGGCGTTCTAAGAAACACCTTATTTAACAGCAATTATGTTTTCAATTTATTGGGTGGTAAAGAATTTAAATTGAGCGATAAATTTTCTTTAACTTTAGATAGCAAAATTACGTATTCAGGCGGACGACGTTATACGCCTATTGATGTAAATGCATCCATACAAGCAGGTGACGAAATTTTAGTAGAAGGGGAAGCATTTACCAATCAATATGATTCTTATTTTAGAACAGATTTAAAAATTGGTTTTCGCCACAATGCCGAGAAATTTTCTCAAACTTTTTCTATTGATTTACAAAATGTCACAAATCAAAAAAATATTTTTATTCAGGAATTCAATGAAAAAAGTGGCACGATTGAAACAACGTATCAGCGAGGATTTTTCCCTGATGTTCGCTATCAGATTCTTTTTTAGATTTGTTGTATTAGGGAGTTAGTGGTATGTTATTTTCTAATTTTGGAGCGAAAGGCTTGGTACTTCTTCGTGCCATTTAGTCCTGCTATCCGCTATTATAGCTTACAAGAACCACAAATCACAGTAGAACCGAACCACAGCACTAAGAACCAAGAACTACGGCACTAAAAGTAAGCTATACCACTCCTATCAGGGCTATTTTGGACGGTCTGTATCATAATATAAAAATAAATCTAACCTCAAAAATAAAAAGAGAAAGAAGATATGATATAGACTGGATTAGAGTGATTGTTTGACATTTTGATTTTTTATCACATAGGAATGTTTTTTGTCGAATGGAACTGGCACATAAAAAATAATGACTTAGTTCACTAGATTGAATATCCAATGGCATTCATTAAGCAATGGAGAATGCCAATACTGTTTGTCATTTCAGGTATGGAAACCCGATTTGCACTGTCTTACAAAAGTGGAAAACAATATCGTAAGGAAAGATTTAAACGTTTATTCATTCCTTTATTATTTGGCATGTTTGTAATAGTGCCACCTCAAAGTTTCGAAAGACTTACACAAGGACAGGACTACAGTTCTTTTTTACAATTTTATCCCCACTATTTCAATGGTATTTATCCAAAAGGAAATTTTAGTTGGCATCACTTATGGTTTCTCCCATATTTGCTAACAATGTCAATATTGGCAACCCCTTTATTTCTTTTTTTGCGGAAAGAAAAAAATGCTATTATTCAAAAGACTAAGGTAATGATGGAAACAGTACCGATTAGTTTGTACTTAGCCATTCTACTACTTATAACCATTAAGTTTCTATTGGCTAATAAATATGTGGAGCTGGATTTTAACAATATTCGGATTCTCAGCCAAATATTTAAATAAGAAAAGTCAATTAATTCAATATCGCAATCAGGCTGTTTACTCTTTTTATATATTACACCAGACCATTACTGTTATTTGTGGGTGTTACTTAATGGACTTACCAATGCATTATTCCCTCAAAATGTTAATAATGGTTCTTGTTACATTTTTTGGTTCTTGGCTTCTATACGAATTAGTTATTTTGAAAGTAAAGCGAATCCAACCATTTTTGGGGTAAAAGTGACAAACGATTAGCTAACTATATTATTTTTACCGCAAGGCTCGCTTTCTTTAAATTTGATTTTTATTTATATCTTTAATTTGTCAAAGTTATGAAAGAGTTTTTACTTTATTTTTCTATAGTCTTTTTTGCAATTTTTATTGGCAGTCAAATTACTGAAGGAGTACTTCTTGTTCCATATTGGCAATATCTATCCTCAACTGATTTCTATGCTTATTATAATAAATTCGGTCCTTCAATAATAAAATTTTATACAATCTTAACTGTCATAGCAGTTTTAATTCCTATTTCCCTGTCGGTTTATTGCAAACTAATTAACTCTAATGCTTTAAAATATTCCCTAATTTCTTCTTTTTTTACGATTCTATTTATCTCTTCTGTTTATATTTATTTCAATGAAGCAAATGAATCATTTTATCAAGCAGCTTTCTCTGATATAGAACTAAAAAATGAATTAATTATATGGAGTTATTGGCATTGGGGAAGAATTATAATTGAATTCCTTTCACTTTTCTTTTTAATTATCTCTGTGAATAAGCTTCAAAATGAAAGTATCAGTTAATTTTCAATTCAATCTCTTTGTCTCCTTTGATAGCAGCCAACAGTTCAACCCACAAATTCGACAGTTCAATGAGTTTTACTTGATTTTAGGATAAATACATAGGATATTTGCAGCAAAATAAGGTGATAGTTGTCAAAAAAACACAAAATATGGCTAATGCAAAAACCATAGACTACCAAGATAGTTATTCTGCAAATTTACCTACTAAAGAACCATCACTTACGATTGAAGAGGTCGGACGAGGTTTCTTTTCGACTGCACCGAGTTGGTTAAAAAAGCTCTTTATGTTACGTAATAAGTTGGTTAAATTCATTGGCTTGAAAGTTGGGAAAGAGGCTGAGGATAGAGAAGCAATGTTGGCAGCTTATAACTTTGAAGTTGGCGAGGCTTTTGGCTTATTCAAAGTTTTTCAGAAAAGTGACAATGCATTGATTATTGGAGCAGATGACAAACATTTGGATTTTAGAGTTTCTTTATTGATAGATAGGTCAGCAACAGAAAAAGAAAAATTGACGATTACAACGACTGTATACTTTCATAACTGGACGGGCAGATTGTACTTTATCCCTGTAAAACCCTTTCACTCTTTAGCTGTTCCTGCTATGCTTAGAAGCATTGTTAAAAAACTTAAAAAATAACCCATGCTACCCAATTTACCACTATACATCAGCATGGCATTTATTCTAATTACTTTTTTGACAGTTTATCTTTTTTATCGAGCCACCCAAAACTCTAAAATGACTTTAGTGATTTTGTTGGGATGGTTGGCGATACAAATAATTATTACTTTTAGTGGATTCTATCACAATACACAAGTATTGCCTCCAAGAATCTTTTTAACAGGTGTTTTCCCCACCATTGTTATGACTTTCGCTTTATTTTTGACAAAACAAGGCAAGCAATTTTTAGATAGTTTGGATGCTAAAGCCTTAACCATTTTGCACACCATTCGTATTCCTGTTGAGATAGTTTTGTTATGGCTTTTCTTACAAGGAGCAATTCCAGAAATTATGACTTTTGAAGGTCGAAACTTTGATATTTTGGCAGGCTTAACAGCTCCATTAATTTACTATTTCGGCTTCGTCAAAAACAAATTGAGTCGAAATGCTATGTTAATTTGGAATTTTGTATCTATTGCCTTATTATTGAATATCGTTATTACAGCAACTTTGTGCATAGAATCGCCCATTCAACAATTTGCTTTTGACCAACCCAATCGAGCCATTTTGTATTTTCCTATGAGTTGGTTGCCTACTTGTGTTGTGCCTGTGGTGATGTTCTCGCATTTTGCGACTATACGATGGTTGTTTAAGTCGTTTTAGTTGTTAATTTAGTTCTTGGTGCTGTAGTTGTGGGTGAGCATGGTTTTCTGTTTTGTATCATTATCCTAATTTATTTCACATCAAAACTACCGTACCAAGATCTATAGTATTACGACACCAAGCACCACAGCACCACAGCACCACAGCACCACAGCACCACAGCACCACAGCACCACAGCACCACAGCACCACAGCACCAAAAATGAATTTAGCAAAAAAAATATTAGGCTTTGATGACAAGAAAATGATGCTTATAGGCTGTCTTTGTAGTGCCATATTCATTCCGATTTTCTTTTTTAACAATAATCCTTTTACTGACTTAAACGACTATTTGATTAATGGAATTTTAACAACAGGAGCTTTCACCTTTCTTTTATGGATGGTTAATACCTCACTTTTACTAAGGATTATAGATAAATATCCTTTTCCTCAACAGACTGTCAAAAATATCACCTTACAATTTGTTACGCTTTTGGTTGTAACTTTCATCTTAGCTAATGGTATTGCTTATATTGAACATTCCTTTAGAAGTGATGATTTGTATTTGGAATATGTGGAACGAGAAGTCGGTATTTCTTTAATTATGTCAGGACTTATTACTGCATTGTACAACAGCATTCATATCTTTAAATTACTAAAAGAATCTTTGGTGGAAAAAGAGCGTTTACAAAAAGAAAATGTACAATCCCAATTAGAGATTTTAAAGAATCAAGTCAAACCTCATTTTCTTTTTAATAGCCTCAATACATTGGCAAGTATCATTCCTGACGAACCAGAAATGGCGGTAGATTATGTACAAAAACTCTCTAAAGTCTATCGGTATATTTTAGAGATTAAAGACAAAAAACTGATTTCGTTAGACGAAGAATTGACTTGCATCAAAGCTTATTTGTTTATGCTTCAAATCCGTTTTGGCAGCAATTTCAAAGTCAATATGGCAGACGATTTGCCTTTAGAAGACCACATTGTTCCCTTATCCTTACAAATGTTGGTCGAAAATGCAGTGAAACACAATATTATTTCTAATAAAAGGCCTTTGTATATTGATATTTTTCAAGAAGGGAATCAGTTAATTATTCGGAATAATTTGCAGCTAAAAGAACAAGCAATGCCTTCGACAGGAACCGGCTTAAATAATATTAGAAGTCGCTATCAAATTTTGACGAAGCAAGAGATTGTTATTCAAAAAAACGAAAATCACTTTTCTGTCGCTATTCCTTTAATTCACATAATGTAAGACTATGATAAAAATACTACTTGTAGAAGACGAAAAACCTGCGGCAAAACGGTTGGCAAAAATCATTACAGAACACTGTCCTCAAAGTCAAATTTTAGCTATTATAGATAGCGTAGAGGAAACAGTGGAATGGCTCAATACAAACAAAAATCCTGACTTGATTTTTATGGATATTCAATTAGCGGATGGATTGAGTTTTAGTATTTTTAAAAAAATAAAAGTGGATGCGCCCATCATATTCACCACTGCTTACGACCAATACGCCATCAAAGCTTTTAAAGTAAATAGCATTGATTATTTGTTGAAACCGATTGATATTGAAGAATTAAAAAATGCTTGGCAAAAGTTTTTGAATTTGCGTTCCAAACATCAAAAAGATTCGCAAAGTAATTCTCAAAACGAATTGGTTCATTTATTGGCTAATTTCCAGCAGCAATTGCAAAACCCTAAATTTAAGGAGCGTTTTTTGGTAAAATTAGGAGAACAGTACAAATACATTTTGACCCAAAATATTGCCTATTTTAAATCGGAACAAGGCCTTAGTTATTTGGTGACGAAAGAAAATAAGATGGTGATTGTAGATGAGAAAATGGACGACATCGAAAACCTTTTAAATCCCACTATTTTTTATAGAATCAACCGTAAATACATCGTCCACATCGAAGCAATTCACAAAATAAAATCCTATACCAACAGTCGCTTAAAACTTACGTTGCAACCCAATGTTTCCGACGATATTATTGTTGCGAGAGAACGAGTACATGCTTTTAAAGAGTGGCTTGATTCGTAGTTAGGTGACGAGGGGCGAGTGATTGGTGACAAGTGATTGTTTATTTTTCTTTTCAGATTTAATTCTGTTTAGACCATCCAAAATAGCCTCGATAGTAGCGTTATAGCAAACTTGGTTTAAGTAGTTTTTGTAGTTTAAGTGGTTTTAGTAGTTGGTCGGTTCTGTCCTTTATAAATTTGTTTGCTATAGTAGCGTATAGCGAGAGCATGCCTCACGACGAAGCAGCTTACCTTTCGCTCCAAAAAAACTTATAAAAACCAAAAGGGGGAACTACACATACTACCCCATTTCAGCATGTATATTCCCCCAGCATTCACACTCTTAAGTGTTAACTATTTTTCTCTTTTCAGATTGAATTTTTCCATTTTGCTATACAAATGGCTTCGCTGAATATCAATTTCTTCCGACGTTTTAGAGACGTTCCAATTGTTCTTTTTTAGCTTGTGTTCTAAGAACGAGCGTTCCACAAAATCTTTAAACTCTTGGAATTTGGAATGACTATCATAATTAAAACCCGTCGTCGCCACTGTATTGCTTGGAATCACATATTTGCGTACATCTGTCTCCGTAATTTCCTTATTACTCAAGATGACTAAACGCTCCAGAACATTGTGCAATTCCCGTACATTTCCAGACCAATGCATATTTTGTAAGGCCTCGATTGCTTTTGGATTGAGCGACTTCGACTTCATTGCATACTCGATACAAATCTCCGACACAAAAATCTCTGCTAATTTGGGAATATCTTCTTTTCGATCATCCAAGGCAGGCACATGCATCAAAATCACTGCAATCCGATGGTACAAATCCTCTCGAAATTTTTTCTCTGCAATTTCCGCTTTCAAATCCTTGTTGGTCGCCGCCACAATCCGCACATTGACCGAAATCTCCTTATCGCCACCGACCCTCGTAATCCGATTTTCTTGCAACGCCCTAAGCACCTTCGCTTGTGCCGACAAACTCATATCCCCAATTTCATCCAAAAACAACGTACCTCCATTCGCCTGCTCAAACTTTCCAATTCGCTGTTTGTGTGCTGACGTAAAGGAACCTTTTTCGTGTCCAAACAGCTCACTTTCAATCAATTCCGACGGAATCGCCGCACAATTGACCTCAATCATCGGCCCTTCTCTCCTATTGCTTTTCTCGTGAATCCACCGAGCGACCAACTCCTTTCCTGTACCGTTTTTACCAGTCACCAACACCCTTGCATCCGTAGGCGCAACCCGTTCAATTGTTTGTTTAATCAATTGAATAGCGGGCGAATCCCCGATAATTTCACGAGTCTTCGTAACCCTTCTTTTCAGCGTTTTTGTTTCGGAAATAAGCGTTGATTTTTCGAGGGCATTCCGCACCGTAATCAACAAACGATTCAAATCAGGCGGTTTAGCGATATAATCAAACGCCCCTTTTTTGACAGCTGTAACAGCCGTATCCATGTCTCCGTGTCCCGAAATCATGATAATAGGCAAATCAGGTTTTATTTTGCTTATTTGATCCAAGACATCCATGCCATCCAATCGAGGCATCTTAATATCCAAAAACACGACATCATAGTCGTTAATTTTCATCTCGTTTAATCCTTCAATTCCATCTACAGCTTCCACCACCTCATACCCCTCATACTCCAAAATTTCCCGAAGCGTTCTCCGAATTCCTTGCTCATCGTCAATTATCAGTATTTTGGCCATTACTAACTTTAGTGTTTATTTTGCTTATTCTAACGCAAAAATTTAAAAAGTGTTCACAAAACTATACAATATTTTGGAAAAAAATACAATTTATTAGAAAATTCTTTTTTTATGGGGCTTTCTGGCAGCTTATCTCATTTTAACTTATATTTGTATTATTGCGCCACAATATAATACACGTATAAAACGTACCCTATCCCGTACCCCAAACTCTATTCCTCTTCAAAGCTACAAATTATGTCGACAATTTCAGTCTGGATGAACCGCCAGAAAAAGAATAAAAAAGGTGAATCTATTGTATATATTATTTACCGTTCTAACGATCAAACAACAAAGTTCTCCACAGGTGAAAAAGGTTCATATTCTGAGTGGAATCCACGCTTAAAACGGTTCAGAACAAAGACACCTCTGAACATAAAACGTAATAAAACTATTGACTCTGCCGAAAATTTTATAAAGCAAATTGTTACAGAAATTAGGGAATCAGAAAACATTAATCACCCTTCAATTACATCTGTAAAGGAATTATATAATAATAAGAAAAATGGTACTAAACACTATTTTTCTAAAATGCATGATACCTTTCTTGAACACTCCAAAATGAGTACTACAGAAGGTACTCAAAATGCATATCGTTTATTTTTTAATTCTATCAGTGATTTTGTTGGATCTGATAGGGTTAATGTTTTAAGAGTATCAGAAATAGACAATAATTTCTTGGACAAATATATAAAACATTTGATAAATAAAGGAAATAGTAACGAGACTATTACTTGGAAAGCGAGACATCTAAAACAATTTCTTGATTTTTGTAAAATCAAAGGTTGTAAAATAAATGAATTAAAAAAAGTTACACTCAAAAAAACAACAAAAAGAGAGGTGATATTTCTTACAGAGAGCGAAATTTATGCCTTTGAACAAGCACCTCTCAAAAAGAAAAGTCAACAAAAATATAAAGACTTTTTTTTATTTTCCTGTTATACAGGACTAAGATGGTCCGATATAAGAAGTTTAGCTCCTAATGATATTGTGCTTATACATGGACAAAAATGTATAAAAAAAATAAATAAAAAGCCTGGTAAATTTGTTGTCATCCCCCTCTCCCCAAAAGCTGATAATATACTCCAAAATTACATGGAAAATGCCGAGCAAACAGGTTTGTTTTTTCCTGTTTTTTCAAAAGAATTTTTAAATAAACATATCAAAAAAATTGCTAAAGTGGCTAGCATCAATTCAATTGTTGTCAAAAAGAAAAGAGTGGGTGGAGAATTAATTGTCACGGAATATGAAAAATGGCAGTTACTATCTATCCATAAAGGAAGGCATACGGCACTTACCCATTTCCAAAATGCAACAGGAGACATTTTTCTAACCTCAAGACTTGCTGGGCATGCCTCTATTGTAACAACACAAAAATATTATCTGGGAAATGACGATAAGGCAACTATTGAGAAAATGGAGAAAGCGGGCCTACTTTGATTTTCTTGCACGATTCTCATTCATTTGATAATGTGGCGAATCATAAAAAGAGTTCCAATTTCCTCCCCACTCATTTTGAGGATGAAGAAACTCCCAAAAATCGCCAATTTGCTGAAGCTCTTCTTTATTTTCAATAACTTTTTTACCTCCAATTTTGAAAAAGAAAATATCTCCTGCCAATCTTTTTTTATGGAGAGAGTTTAACGTTTTACTTAACCCAAGTTCAACATACCTTTCTTGTTGATAATCTGTTCGGGCTACTTCTGCCAATACACCCTCATACCCTATTGAGTAGGCAAATTGTATAAGTAGGGAAATATTCCTGGTAAATATTCTTTGCTTATTCGATAGTGTCATGATGCCTTTCTTAAAAGTTTCTTAATTCCTCTAATTGGCTCAAGCCGAGTTTTCTCTTTGAGTCTGTGATGACCACCTCCCGACTTTCTATTTGGCAAAACAAGACGTAATACCTTGAATATTGCTGTAATTGCAGAATAATTCTTTACTGTTGGGTAATAAGCCACTACAATTTCATAAAGTGCTAAAACAAGCCCTAAAAGCTCATATATAAAATCTTGATTATCCATTATTATTGTTATTTCGGTGTTTCCACCAATAGATGATTTGTACAGCCATAAAGAAAAATCCTAGTAATGCTGTTGTAAATTGAATATATTGGATTACATCTGCAAGAGACAAACTCCAACAACACAGTCCTGCCCACCAAGCACCTGCTTTTTCTAATAAGTAATTATATGTTGTTTTCAATTTATTCATAATATTTTACCATAGCTTGGCTGGACAATGAATTATTACCGTTTTACCTGGTAATTCAATAGTTTTGTATTTCGTTTTTTCTCTCACTTTACACCAACACCCCTCACACTCTTCTTTTTCATTCAATTTTTCACAGGTGTTCTTCAGGCAAATTGAAAGCCGACGGTATCGCTCCTGCTTAGATACCAACTCTCCTAAATTTTCTGCAACAGTTTCTGCTATTTTTTGTACCACCTTTCTCATGTGTACCACTTTTTCTGTTTTGACTTTCTTTTTTTACAACATCCCTTTTTCTCCTCTTTCTTATCCGTTGGAATTTCAAAGGCAAAACCGCCTGTCGGTTCTGTAGCACAATTATTGTTTTCCTCAGTCCCACATCCCCCTGTCTCCACTTTTGGAAGTCCTAAATAATTAGAGTACCCTTCTGGAAATTGACAAAGAAATTGATGGAGGTTGTTAAAAAGAATCTGTACATCAGTTTGCAGCTCCCGACTATAGGTGGCAAGCTCTTTGCCATCAAGTGCTTTCATTGACCCATCATCCAATTTAGCCGTTCCCTTCGACGTATGGCGGTATGTAGAAGGATATAGATTTTTTCGGGCAATAGCAAAAGCCAAAAAAGGACACATGAAAGTCTCCCACATATACTGGAAATACCCACATCCTCCAAAAATCCCTTCTGGTTCAGGCTGCACATCATTTTCCCAGTTCTCGCATTTGTGTTTATACACCTCCATTAGAAACTCCAATCCAAAACAATCACACCAACTTCCGACAACAACAGGGATGAAAGGACATACCAAATTTGGGTCATATGTTTTTGAGAATGGCCCCTTTGATTTGACTTCATCAGGAGTAATTAGATTTTTGTAAAAATCAAATATTCCTTTTTTTTTAACTGACTTTGACATTTTGATTGGTTTGTCTAAGAGTAGCAAGTTCAAAACCTTCTGGTCGCAAATTCCCTTTGGCATCAGAAAGCGGTGGCATTCCATTCATCGCTCGAACTTCATTAATAGTCATGGTACCAGATGGATTCATTTCCACAAATGGATTAATGCCTTTTGAAACATCTACACTATATCCACTAATAGATTTATCATGACCCATCCACTGCCCCCATTCTCTCAAAGCAGTATTTATAAATCTGCTTAATATTTTATTTTGAGTGGGCCTAATTATCTTTATTGTTGCCAAATTAATGGCATCCGATATTTCTCTACTTCGCCCAATGGAATTATTCTTTGAAACACCTAATAAAATAGGCGACCAATGTTCCGACTTTAAGATATTACGCTCTGCATCTAAAAGAGACTCTTTGATGTAACTATAATCATCATTACGTTGCAGATTGTGCACTTTAGAGAACATCTCTGGATCCTGAACAAATCGGGTAATAACACTCTCCTTCTGCACATCTTCCAATCCTTCAATCTCCATATTGGTAAACTTTTGGAGAAACATATCTTTAATGGCTTTTTGCTGTTTTTTAGTGAGCGTTTTTCGCTCAACCAATTCGATAAAAGTATCTGCGGCAAAACCGTCCTCAACCCGACGAATAACATGACAAGGAGAAAGACATTCTAACATTTGCCATTTAATAGATGACGCTCCTGAAGGAACACCATAAATTTTACGTCCTATCTTCTCATCTTTTATCCAAATTGCCATACGCTCCTCTTTTCCATTTCGCTCCCACTCTCCTAATCGTATTTTTGTTGGAGGGTGTCCGTTAGAAGAAAAGACATTTTTCTTTTTGGCAATTAGCACATATTGTTTTCCCCTCTGCTTTTTTGGCTTAGACAAAACACAGTCAGCTATTTGGTGAACATATACCTTAAAATATCGCTCCCCTAAAACCGACCCTCTAACAAGTTCAACAACAACATTTCCAAGTCCGTAATAATTCCTGAAAGATTGTTCTAGTAATTCATACAGGTTTTCACCGTCATTGTTCTTAGACTCCAAGAAGTCTGCAACCAAATCTCTACCCTTATCTTCAATGCCAACAATATGCTCTTTGAAAAATTGAAAAGCTGCAAAAATACCTGAACGGCTTCTACGATTAATAGTGAAGCCATCTCCCATTGATAGCCAAGTTTTATCTCCAATACAAGCTGAACGTGTCGGAGAAAGTTCTGCAAGACATTGAAGATTTCTGACAAAATCAGTTCCATTGTTATACCAACGATGATAATCATAACGATTGGTGTTATGAGTACCATCATCTTCTGTTGGCAATGGGGCAGAAGGAGCTATGTTTTTAACAGGCAAAAGAAATCCAGCATTTTCATGCTGGATTTCTTTGCTCCTATTTTGATTTCCCCTTTTTCTATTTGAGCGTTTTTTCGCCATAAATAATCAATTATTATTCCCCTTCATTACCAGTCTTATTCCCTTCCTCCTTGGCCCTTGCCGCTTCCATTTCCGCTTTGGCTCTATCCTCGGCTTCTTTAGCTAATCGCTTCACCTTGTCTTCAAATTTCTTTCTCGCCTTGTCTTCTGCTTCCCTGATCATTGCTTCCTCTTTCTCCTTGGCCTCCAACTGCTCAAGTAACTTGTCCACCAAATCATCTTGCTCATTCTTCACCTCATTGTCAGGTCGCAAAATTAGCCCACTGTAAAGACCAGGATAGGCTAAGTGAATCGCTTTAAGCTCCTTTTGGGTGGCGACAGGCTTATCTTTATAGGCTCCAGCTCTTAACGGTTCGGCAGCAATTATGATAGACCTTCCTCTAAATAGATTGTCTGTATGTATCTGCGGACTACCATCTGGATTAACCCGATATTTATTATTCATAGCTTTATATGAGTTTTCAAAAAATTAAAAATATGGTTTAAGCCGCAATTGGGAACGCACCCGCTTGGATGCATCTCGCCCATTTTTGGGTTGTTGTATTGAGCGTAATTACTCCTTCGTTGGAATCATTTTCTGGATTCACTCCTGTGGTTGTTGATGTTCCATCTGCCAAATACAATTTACTACAAATAAATGCTTCTCGTGCCGTAAGCCCAGGCGTTTCGTCGTAGTCAGCTCCTACCTGCCAGTATTTGCCGTTGCAATCTTTCACGATTGCCAACATTCCACAACAAGATTCATCTTGAAGGGAAGTTAGGAGTTCCCACATTTCAATTGACATACAGCTTTCCTTGAACTCAATTTTATGTGCAATATTTGAGTTACAGCCTTTATTTTTTGTTGTGTAGGTCTGTGTCCAGTAAGCCGTGTCTTCTTCAAACTCGTAACATTTAAACCGTGGCTCAGGCTGTGCAGGATTTATAAAAGTGGCACGAATAGACCCGTCAATATCTAAGACATAGCCATCTACATTGGATTTTTCATTAAGATAGATGGCTGCAACACCTGCTTTACAGCTTTTGCAATTTTTTGCACCATCGGCTGTTGTTGTGCCGAGTTTGTAATTCGAAAGAAACAAAAGTACGTGAACTTTTTTTTGCCCAACTACCTCAATATCTTCTTTTTTATATATTTTTTTCATATTTATTTTGAAATTTAATTTATAAGGCAATTAATTTTTTGCTGTCTGAATTTGCGCCAGTTCGGGCAGCGACAGAAAGTTCTGGATTAACAAGACCGCCACCAATTTTAAACTCGCTTTCTGAATACATCCATTCGTGGTTAAGAGCTTCCCTTGATCCTTGCCAAATTTCCATTTGCGGCACTGTTGAACGAATATTAGTACCGACTCCAAAGTTATTGTGCGCTGTTAATATAGCTCTATGGTACTGATCATCTTCCTCTTGGCACATGTACGCCATATCAAAAAAGTCCCAATCAGATTTTCTTATCACATTTACGCCGCACCATTTGTAGACTCCATCTATTGGCGTCCCATTAATGAACAAGTTGTAGGTTTCGCTAATTTGTCCTTTAGGGTCTTTGAGACAATCAATGTAGTTATCAAAAACGCTTTCAGATACAACAAAACAAATCTGGTTCTTTGGGAATGTTTTCAGAAGCAAAGAACGTTTTTTCCACATTTTTTCAAAAAGGGTGATTGCGTATTCTTCGGGAAGCTCACCTTTCGGAATATCAAGGAAAATTCTTCCATGCTCCAATAGATCTTGCCAAATCCCTTTGCAACGACTAAGCATGAAAAACAGGCGTTGATTTTCTTTGTCAGTGAGATTCGGGCAATGTTTCCAGTCTTTTAACTCTAAATTAGTGTCACCAAACCAGATGGATTGATAAATATTGTTTTGCAAAGAATTCCGAATCCAACTAGTAAAGGCAAACCAGAAAGCACGAGCTTTTTGGTTATCCGACCAAAAACGGAGTCCTTTTAATTCTCCAGAAATGTAGTCTTCCATGCAAGGCAAAAACTCATCAATACATTGCTTGAGATAAGTCGCCCAATCACAGACGTTTAACTCTCCTTGTCTGCCAGTTGAGCCGCTAATGTACTTTTTATTACATCGCTGTGGCGCACCCATCACAATCTTAGTACCTCCAATGTAGGTCATTGGGATTTTTTTCTCAACATTTCTAAATACCCTGTACAGATAACTATCCATGTTCAATGGATTGTTGTGGGTGAACATCGGTTCAAAAATGACCTGACGCTGAGTCGTTGAGTCGTTGTTGATTGTCGTGATGAGTGAGCCAACATTGGCTCTAAGTAGCACCACATGAACCTTTGTTTTTTGAATAGGAATAGTTTTCATGTTTATAAGTATATTTCTTAGTTTTCAAATTTGTTTATAAGCCGTCTCAATTCTTTTAAGATTACTTCGTTTTCGCAGCCTTCTTCAGGTGTTGTTTCTGTTGGCGTTTCTTCTGTTGGTGCTTTTTGCCCTTCAAAGATGACGTGTTGAGTGTATTTGCTTGTTGGTAGAATTCTTGTGCCAAAGTTTGTCGCCAATTCTCCGCCCTCGAAGTTATTCACGACGGCAACGCCGTTTTCCAAATCAAATCCATCATCACCGGTTGTCCATAATGTGCCATTTCGTACATTAGGTACTCCAACAAGTATCAGGTCAGATTCATCGTCAATATTTCCAAAAATTCGATAAGTCTTTAATGTATTTTCTCCGAACTCTACCTCAATCTTGTAAAGGTTCAGTTCTGGTTCTACAAAGATTATGTGATGGTCATCGAAATTGCTTCGACGAGAAGTAAAACTATTTTCTTCATCTGCTGATGATAGGGTGATACGCACCTTTCCTATTTTTCTTTTATGCTCAATCGGTGTAATTTGTAAATCTTCATCAAATACAACTTCACCAGAATGTTTTGTTACCCTAATATGTCCTATCTCTCCATTCTTATTGTATTTCTGTCCATCATCAGATTCCCAAGCATTCCCATTATCAAATACATCTATCAGGTAAAATCGATTCTCACATAAAGTCTCTAAATCATTAATACTTGTATAATCGATAGTTTGGTAAATTCTCTCCCCTTCAAAAACGCCCCCATCAAATATGTGTTGAGCATCGTACCAATCAGCAAACCCCATTCCCTCAACTCTTTCTCCCTCGCTTGCTTCAATCAACTTGTAGCGAATCCAGTCCTTTGTTATTGTCTCTGGATTTCTGGTGAGTGATGTACAAACTATTTCATAGAAATTTGAAATAATATCAGGTATTGAGTATTCCATCTTTTTCACAGCTTCTGCACCAATTCCATATTGAACGTACTGCTCATTCATTGCACCATCTGCAAAAAAGAATTCATTGGCTCTTATTGCAGACGTATTATAGTAGTCATATAGATGACCGTTCCAATTATATTCATTTGCAATCTGGCGACCAATATATTCAGCCCTGCTTTCTTCTAAGAAACTATTGGCACTATCATACTTCCAATTGGCATCAACAGTGAGATTCGTAGGACACCACCAAGCATGGTCTAATTCGTGACCCAACAGTCGAATATCAATATCTTTTGAAAACCTAAGCTCTCCATAAGCAGGAATTTTATATGCCTTAGAAGAGTTCTCGAATTTTGTAAATACAAAAGGTAAGTCGCTGGCAGGATTGCCATAGGCTTTTTCAAGCCATTTAATGATATATTTCACCTTTGGCTCTAATTCGTTTATTTCTGCTTGCGTCCACCCTTCTGTCCTGTCGCCTGTTCTGCCATCAATACCATATTCACGATTCCATCTATATTGAAATTCATAAGATTTGTGTGCAAGTGGCTTCCTCTTAATCGGCATAACCTCAATACTCCCTTTCTTGCTCTCCTTGCCTTTGTACCTTGCTTTGATTTGAACTGTCAAAGGCGTATCATAATCTGTTAGCTGCAAATCTTCTGCACTTAGATACGAAGTTGTACTTCTGTCACCTCTTAGTGCTTTAGCTATTAGGCGTTTGTCGCCTTGATAGATGTAGTACGTGAATCCGTCCGCTTTTCCTGCTTCGAATCGAAAAGAAAATGACATTGGAAAGTGCTGTAATACTTCCGTAATAATAGGTGTCTCAACGCTACTGCTTTCACGCTCGTCAATCGGAGAAGCAAGAAATAAGCGTTCAAACTTCCTGTCGGCTTCGTCGTTGTGGCTCGCTCCTGCACAATTGCACAATTCGCCAGCATCGCCTTTCAATTCGCAATTTTGCCCTTGTAAGGAAAAAGCGAAAAGGATTGATAATATGTAGATTAGTTTTTTCATTTGGAATTACAATTGCATTTTGGGAAGGTTCTATCTAACTCATTTGGCGGCGTGCCTTGATAGAATGGTGAAAGGTCGTTAGAGTCAAAGCAAAAAGAGCTAAAAACAGAATCAAAGTTATCAATGATATAAGAAACAGTACTATTTTGATTTACGGGACTCCCAACGGAATAATTAAGTCCCAAAAAATCAAAAAAGTCCTTAATATTGCCACTAAAAGAAGATGAGACGTTAACGCCATTGCAATCACGTAGAATCCAATTTGTGGTTTGGCTCAAAGAAATTACATTATCAACAGTAAACACACGTTGATTACAATCAACTTCCATCCAAGTGCTTACAAATGTTTCTCCATCTATAATAGTTTCATTCAGGTTTTTTGAATTTCCACTACAATCTCCTGATTCATAGTAATTTCCATTCAAATCTTTTGTCAAGTTCAAAATTTCACCATTTTGCTTTGCAAACCTAGGCGTGTTGTCAGCAGCACACCAGACGCAAACATTTCTACACTTCTCACAATCAACAACAGCTTTCAAGCGAACATCATCACATCCATCAATTCCCAAAGAAAAAAGATAACTTCCTGCTTCTACGCCATCTAATTGCAATATTCCATTTCCGTTTTCAGTAACAACACCTTCAATGACCGTTTCGCCTTGAACCAAAGATATTGATGTTACGCTTGTACAATCATCTACAAGTACATGATATTCTCCCTTACAACTAAGTGACAGTTCTGTTACGGGTTCGTTTCCGTTGTTGTGGTCTACTAATTGGAACTCGCATGAACATTCGCCTCCCTCACAATTAATTATGCTTGTGACTGGTTCGGGTGCTTCTTCGCAAAGTTGGTAGGTGGTATATCCCACCACGACTTCAACCCAAATATCTTTCAAGATTTCTCCTTGCTTGTTCACTGGATTGACTCTGTAAGATTCCAATTCACACGATTCACAATTAACAGGCGTTCCATGTACATACCCCCCAAATCCACCTAACAAATTCGCTCCTGTTCCGACAGTACCATTAACCCCAAAGGCATATGTGCCATTAAGATTATCAGTTAAGGCTTGGGCTAAGAGAAAAGACCATGCCTTTTTCTCTCCCAAAAACCTTATATCCGTTTCGCAATCTTCGGCGCAATTAGTCCTAATAATTGATATAGAATATTCCTGCCCTCGTTTGAAACCAATTGCATTTTGTCCGCCCAAGTTCCAAAAATATTGATTTGAAACGATGCCTTGACCGCTATCAACTCCCATCATTACAGAACCTTGTCCTGTATGGGATCCAGTGAAGTTGGGCAAAGGAACAGGAATGTATGCACTGCCATCATGAAATGTTGCATTATCGTGATGTGGAAACTTCCAACATTCTGTACAAGGTACTTCTGGAAGTAGGCTCTCTACCTCGATGATTTCTGGCAATTCACTTGAACTGACAGAAGCCAGGTTAAGCAGATCTATCTCGCCATCTGTATTGGGCATCACGTCAATGGTCAATGTTGCCATTTCTCCAACAGCCAAATCGCCAATAGTCCAATCAGGAGCTATATAAGCCCCTCCTGAGTCGTCGCCAACAATTGTCAATCCCATAGGAAGCTGGTCAAAGACCATTACATCTGTTTGGTCTACATCTCCATCATTGATGACGGTAATCGTGTAACTATATTCAATACCATCCTTGTAGGCTGGCGTCCCATCTGCTGTTGTTGATTCTGTATTGGCTTGTTTTTCAATCGTGAGTGATGGCGTTTTGCCAATACACTCACCGCCATCACAGATTTCATTTTCTTCACAGGACACATCGGCACAAGGATCTGTAATTACACATTCCCCATCTTCACATGCATATCCCTCATCGCATTTCACATCTGCGCATAGGTCTATACATTCCCCATCTACACAAACCAAAGGCGGTTCGCACATAACCCCCTCGCAAGGGTTATACTCACCTCCTCCCTTAATTACTGTACAGCCAAATTCGCTGCATAGAGTTTTGTTGAAGCCGTTATAGACACAGGTTTTGCAGACCTTGTAATAGATTATGTAATAGGGTGCATCACTACCACTCACAATAGAAATATCAGTCCCATCATAGGTGATAAGTCCGTTTTCAGACTCAAAGGCAATCACATCACCCACTACATCGTAGTTGATGGTTGCTTCATCGACTTGGTTGGTCCAGGTCATACCATCAGGAGACTCAAAGACTTGGAAGTTTTCGCTTGAAACAAATTGTATTTTCGCACCTTCACATTCGCCAAGATTCACATCTGTAACTATCACGCAAGTTTCTTGGCTGAAAACCAAAGAAGAAAATGATAGAAGTAATATTAATAAGGTTGTTAGAAATCTCATGTCGTCTTCTTTTTCTTGGTTTTAGCTGCTTTTTTCGCTTCTTCTTCGGCTGCTTTTTTCGTTGCTGCTCTACTTTCTTCAATCATTTTTGCTTCTTCCTCTGAGCATTCAACGCTCACTGTGCCTGTTGGAGCTTCGCCTTCTGGTGCTTCAGGTGGATTGAATTCAATCATGACTGTTGCAGTAGATTTTTTACCACAGCATTCTAACTCATACTCAAACTCGACTCCTTTGAAGTCTGAAGGTAAAATTTCAGGTGGCGTATAAACAGCCATTCCATTTTCAATTTTCACACTTCCAACTTCTGGCTCTTTGGTGATAGTAATTGTAGGTTCTTTACAAGATTGTTGATCATTTTTTAAGATGTCCAATGTCATTGGAGCAGAAAAATCAGACGCAAAGTGGTCATCATTGGCTTTAACAGGAGGAAGATTATCTCCACTACCTCCGCAGCAAGCTCCTATTTGGGTTTTTGTCTCTCCTTTACAACCTTGTTTTGTGGTGATGTAATGGTTGATTGTCCAATTACCCATAGTAGAAAGGGCAGATACATCAGCCATTGGTTGGCTGTGGTCTGCTTGAGCTACCTCCGAATTTTCATCAAAAATTTCTGTGTACCAAGATTTCACTTCATCATCGCCATGTGTAGCAGACAAGTCTTTGAAAGTGATACTTTTTTTATCCTCTGAAAATTCGTAAGCTAGATAAGGATAACACTGTCCCTGACCACAAGGACAAATTCCCATATTGCTATAAAGATTCAAGGCGTTGCCTTTACTCGCTCCTGTATTGAGCCGATGTACTTTTAACTCTTTTCCGTATGCCATTATTTACCTCCTTTTTTCTTTTTGTTAGTAATTCCCATAGCTTTAGCTCCCGCCTTTCCAAGATGGCTTAAACCATCTAATTCTGCGGATTCTTCTCCATTGCCCCAATCACCATCACCGCCATTAGTAATACTTCCTCCTCCCGCTTTTTGTATTGCTTCGTCGAGTTTGTTTTGGATGTTTTGATTTTGCTCCTTAAACTTTTGGTCAATGATTTTTGCAATATCATCAGCCGACAAATCAGAGCTTTCACCACTATTTTGAGGTTTAGGAATAACACTTTTCTCAATATTCAAAACATTGGAAATAGCAGCCAAAATATCATCACTACCTCCTTTTCCTTCTAAGGCATTTTTCACCTCAGAGATTCGACAGTCGGCTTCTTCTGCGATTTCTGCAATAATCAAAGAACGGTCTTTACCACTATTGGTAATTGCATCCTCAATGGTTGAAGGATTGTCAGTATCACCAAGAGTATTTTTGACAATTTCTTCAAGTTGAGCACCAATATCACCCTTATCATCTTGTTGGTTTTTAGGTGTGATATTGAATTTTTCTTGTAAGTTTTTGAATAACTTGTTAAATTTTTCTTCCATTTTTGTAAAGAAATTTTTGTTTTCGATTTTTGGATTACTTGAAGCTTTAGGCATTAAATTTTCTGGAATTTTACCATATTTATTTTCAATGCTTGATAAATTGGCTTTGTTCATAACTTGCATTCCGCTAAAGTTAGGAACAACTTCATCTACAAACTTATCACTTACAGCTTCAGCAGAACTTAGATAGGTTTCTTCTTTCATGCGCTCTTGAAGCTGCTCATCACTCATACCTGTTTTTTTATGATAAATATTGCTGATGATATTATCTACTTTTTCAAGCGTATTAGCGGCTTTTCTCATATCATCTCGATCTCCCTCTGCCCATCCATTTGCACGATGATACATGTAAATACATTGCTCAGTCATTACAATTTTCTTACACCCACACGCTACAATCGTCGCTGCTGAAGCAACAAAACCAGAAAGGTATGCAGTTGTATTTCCTTCACAAGTAGATAATAAGTCATAGATGTTTAACGCATCATCAGCATTTCCACCAGGAGAAGAAATAAGCAAATCAATATCCTTTCCTCGCCCATAACGCTGTAAATACCATCTAAATTCCTGCTTGTTTATCCCCCACCATCCGCCTATATCTCCGTCAATATAAACGGTCAATTTGTTTTCGTTTGTTACTTCAAAAGACATTACATTTTTCTCGTTTTTGGGTTATGCAATAATTTAATTCTTGCGATTGATATACAAATAACGCTCAACACCAAAGAGATGTAAAGCAAAAAGGCATGTGCTTGTTCATTCAAACAAGCACATGCCTTTTTTAGGGCAATAAAAAAACCCAAGTCGTTAAACTTGGGCTTCTTCCTCTAATACAGATAAAACTTTTCCTTCCTTCGTAGCTTCAGTGATTTTGAGATAAAGCATAAACGAATCTATACATATTTCATACTGCCTACTGGAGTAGTATTTGGCTCTGAGAACGCCATATGTTTTCAGTCTCCCAATATCCACAGGAGACAGTCCACAACTGAACATCTCACATAATTCTTTTGGAGTGTACCATCTTTTACTATTCTTCATCTTTGATAGTTTTTGGGGGATAATGATTTGGGTAATGCTCTCTTAATAGATTGGCAAGATTAGGAGCTTGGTTGTACATTTTGCCTATACAAAAAACGCATTCAATCGTCCAAGTATCATCATAATTAGTCAAGTAATGATTAAAGATTTTAATCATTATAACCACATCTTCTTCAATGTAGGGCGCAGGACTGTCGGCAATTCTAAGAAAATTGCCCTTGTCTGCAAAGCTAGCCTGATTGTGAAGTTTATTGATTTTTTGTATTTGATTCATAAGAGATCTATTGTATTTTACACCATTGATTTATACCAATTAATAGCGTACTATCTGTAAAACTAATTCCCTCTGTCATACCTGAAAAAGTGATAAATTCACAATCTTCAAGCTGATAGCCTATACTAGATACTGAAGTATCGTCAAAAATAATTATTGTACTTTTCATAGAATTTGAAGTTATATCTAAAAGATGATTTTCATTATCACAACTAACATAACTACCTGTAATATCACAAGTATCATTTTCATCTTTGGCACATCCAACAAACGCTATAAAAGACAATAGAAAAACAAATAAAAACTTTTTCATAAGTATTAATTATTAAAGGGTTAACAACATATTTTTAAAAGGTCTAAGTTAATTATTTCTTCTCCATTTACAACCTGTAAAGCCAAAATTTTGCCAGTGCCATCATTTGAATATATCGAATAATTTAAATTATCCGTTAATTCTATTCTAATTTCCAAAAGTTTGTCACATTTCCAAAACCTCATTTCACAGGTTTTCGGTGGACCGTCAATTCCTACGCAGCAAAATGGGTCTGTCACCCAAGCATCAATTCCAAATTCTGGTACAACAATATGATTTTGTTGGTCATCAAAATCGTTAATATTTGTAATTTTCAAACACCACCCTTGCAAATCACCAGATCCCATTCGGCTTGTTGGCAACCTATCCGCCATCCTAAAACCATCACGTCCCACTCTACCACCTGGCGTTCCAAAAAGTTCTATCATTTCAAATCTAATAGCAGTACAACCGGTTTGAATCTGTACAGGTGATTTGCCAACAAGCCCTGTGCATGTCCAAGAAGAAAGACTTTGCTTTTCTTCTTTTGTTGGAAGCCTGTAACGCTGAAACTCCATAGAGAGAGGGCATCTTACAATAGTGGTAAAATCCTTGAAATTTAACGGAATCCATTTAGTAGGAGATGAGTCTGTGTCCATTCTAATACACCACATCTTACGAAAAGAGAACTTATGTATTTCGTGAGGGCCAAAGAGCATTTGAACGCTATCTAGGTGTCGACTTCTTTTTAATATCAATTCAAGCAAATGATATTTACTTGCCAACCCCTTAATGCTTCCACCAAGAACAATATCATCAGAAAATCCCAGATTTGGGTCACTAGCTGTCGGGTCGTCATAATTCACCATATAAGCCAAAGGATAGTCATCCATTAAGTTTCCCGTTAACGGGTCTATCATTAAGATTTTGTCATTTTCAGGTCGGCTCATTCCGTGATAGTGCAATATTCTTGGACAAAACGTTTCGCCATAATCTTTTATGTCAATTCCTTCTGTCAAGGTCTGCTCCTCTGACATGATAAATGGAATTATACCATTTGCATTTGCCGAAACATAGGAAGGGATGCCATTCACTACAACCCTTACACGGCCTTCCCATCCATATCTTTTGTGCATAGTTCCTGCAAAAAAACTAGTAACGCACTTGTCCTCGCCTGATGCCAAAGTCTTTTTACTTTCAAATTTTGCCCTATATAGTGTATCGGGATAATTTTCTTTATGCCTTTTTTGATAATGATCATCTCCGTCGTTTTTGTACCCAAATATATCTCTCTTTGCAGTATTATTTTTATATCTTGCTTTCGTGTTTACATCGTTGTTGTTGAGCATTTTAGACGTTGCATCTTGTATTTGCCCATCTTTAAAAAATGGCTCAAACACCTCTCCACTCTGCTCGCCTCCATGCCTAATTTCAATACATATAGTTTTTCTGTAATTATCAGTTTCAAAACGCCAGTTGTAAAGTTTTTTCAAATCTTTTATCAAGTCAATCGCTTTTAAATTTCTTGGCATGAAATTTTTGAAATTAATAATATCGCCCTCTCCTTGATTTTGCGAGTAGTGATATCCGATTTTTGTCCCTTGCAACCTTGCATCTCTAACAAATGTTAGAAAAGCATTATCTCCTGTTTTCATCCAAATCACAAGTGACTCCCCCACTTGCAGCGTGACGGTAAATTTTTCCTCAATAGTAAAATCCTCTTCATTATCTGCTTTGTGAGTTGCAAAAGGAATTTGCGTACCATTTGGAGAAGGCTCTATCCCTCCTGCTGTCGGATAGGAAAAGCCAGCAGGCAAAACCTCATAACAAAACTGATAGTTCATGGGATAGTTATTATCATCTCTACCCGCAAGTAAAAGGTCCACACAAAAACAATAATTCCCACTTTCGGACACGGTACAAACAAGCCCATCGGTTCGTCCTATTATATATTCACTAAATTGTACTGAATTTTGATTCAAAGAAACAAGTGACTCGTCACAATGAGTATTTTCTTCATAATAAGTGGCTCCCTTGCCAAAGTGTCCCCACACAAAAGGAATAGTCTTTCTTTTAAAATCATTAGATTCGATGTGTGAGGATTTTATTTTAAATCCTAATTTTTTAAAAACCTCTTTTATTATTGGATAGATAAAAATTGCTGGTCTTAAATCTGTTGGCTTTATTCCCTCATGCCACTTTATGAAGTCATATCCCACTGGATAATAAACATAATCGTCATTTCCAGACCAGCTATTAACGATTGTCTGGGCGTTTAATTGATGGCCTGCTGTAACAGGGATACAGTCACACAGATTCATGTCCTCAAGCGGAAATACCCAACGTGCCTGTCCTCCCCAAGCATCCAGAACATAGTTAGCGCACTTTTTCTTGCCAATATCGGAAATGCATCCAATTCCCTCAAATACAATAAAACCACTTCCTAATATCTTTATCTCATATTCTCCTTTGTCTTTACTTGCATTGTCAGCACTAAACCCAAATATCTTGTTATTTCTTGGCGTATTGGGTAATTTCAAGTTAATGGTTTGATCCGACGGCTGACCTGTTGGGTCATCATCTTCCACTCCTTTTTCAATCGTGAAGTAGTCTTTTATATCTTCATATAAAAAATCAGCACCAAAGCCATTTATTAAAATTTGCGCTCTCATATTCTTCCTTTTTGTGCTTTGACTTTTATGCTGTTTTGCGTTTTAGACAATTCACCAACGAAAAGATTCACCTCAATTCTATCTATACGCTTATTTATAGAATCGGTTTTCCTGTCAATTTTGAGAGCAATGCCCTCGATGTTTTCTTGTATCTTTTTTGACATAGACATCATTTGACTGCCTGTCACCCTGCTTGATTCTACCACCTGCTTATTTGAGGTTTGCGTTTCAATTGTTCTGGTTATTATTCCGTAGGGAATTGCCGTCGGAACGCCTAACATCGCAGAAATGGAAGGAATTTGGATACTATCGGGTCTATTTTGAGCGGCAAAAGAATAAGAATGCGCCCTTTCTCCGACAAAAGAATCGCCCCCATTTTCCTCATTTATCTTAGATAGCTTTTCTTTTTTCTGCTGTGGTGTAAGATCTACATGATCTCTTATACTCCAAACTTTTTGCCGTAAAGCTGCATCGCTGCCAACATTTCGGTTTAGAATAATTACCTCGCCATTATTTTCAACAATCATTTCACCATCTTCTATTTCATATCTTTGACCGCCAACCATTACACCAATTCCCCCAGGCTCCTTTTCGCTATCTTTGTGGCGGTCGCCATGTGCCACGCCCTCGCTATCAACGTAGCCGTTGTCGGTTGTCTGCCCTACAGGGGTTTTGCCGTTTATGACACCACCTTTTTTAAATTTTTGTGACAATACTTTTGCTGTTGCAATAGCAGCACGGGTAATGGCGGCACCTGTCAATGTGATTCTAAGTGCTTGGCTAATATCTGCATTCACTAATGGATTTGCGTTGATAGCAGAAACCTCACGAACTGTATTAAGAACTATCTCTCCTATAGACAACGCCTTGATGACAGCAGCGTATTTTTTTCTGTTTGATTCATCTTGACTCAATAAATCTTTTGCACCACTGACAAATGTACCAATTAGGTCAAGTCTGGCATTTTGCAACGCCTTTTCATAATCGACAGTTCTCTGGATCTCGTCTCTTTTTCTCTGCTCCTGTGTTTGCAGCTGCTGAAACTCAAGGTCGTTTATTTGAGCTTGTGATGTCAGGAATTCTATAGACCCTTCTTCAACCAATGTGGATTGGTCATTAAGTTTTTCAAGCTGAATTTCCGCCAATCTATCTTGGTGTTCCTGCTCCGCTAGTTCTCTTTGCTGCCTGTACTGTTCCTCTGTTATTAGCTCGTTATCAAAAGTTTCAAGCAATCCAAGAAGCTTTTGCGATTTGGCTTGCGTGGCAATATTGATTTCTCGTTGTGAATCAAATTCGATAGAGGCAAAGGCTTCCTCTCTCAAAGATTCCTCTTTTGCTTTTTGCTCCTGTTGTATCTCTAATATTGCGTCGGCTTCTGCTTGTTTTGCCGTTTTTCTGACTTCTATTCTTTCAGCTTGTACGTCCTCTGATAGCCCTGTCTCTAACTCTGCTGTACCTGTCTGAGTGGTTTCAATCTCTACTTCAATCTTGGTTTTTTCAGATTGTAGGGCATCAAGGGAGTCTTGTAATTCCTCTAATTGTTGTTTGGCAAAAGTTAGCTCAAAAGTCTCTACTGGCACGCCTGTTGCGTCACTAACTGTCGTAGCAGAAGTGACGGTCTCATTAATTTCGGTTATTCGGGTTTTAATTTCAACTTCCTTATCTTCTAATAGGGAAAGTTCTTGTTCTAATTTCTGTTTTTCTTCATCAAGCACTTTGATTTTTAACAGAATTTCAAAATCCTCAATTTCGGAAAGTTCAGTTTTGAGTGTGTCTAATTCCTCGCTTTTTAGCTTTAATTCAGATAAGATTTCTATTTTATCTGTCTCACTCGCACTTTTCAATTTTTCTTTAAGCTCCTCAATCTCCTTATCTAACACCTCAATTTTGACGGGTAGTTCAATTACTTTTTCTTTGGCTTCGCCCTCTAATTCGCTCAATGCGTTTTCAGCGACTTTTATTTTAGCTTCAATCTCAAACCTCTTTTCATCGGTGGTAGCAAAACCTAATTCCTCATTTAATTCCGAAATTTTATCTTTGAGGAAATTAATGCTTCCTTCCAAAGCTTTTCGGGTATCATCACCTACTTTTTTGATACTTCCACCTGCGGTTTTTATGTTTTTTTCAAGTTTTTTCAATTCCTTACCAATAACTTGTTTTTCATTCAAGTCATCGCTTTCTTGTTGCTTCTGCTTTAGGTCGACATAAGCTTTTTGAAGATTCTCAAGTTTCGTTTTCGTTTGATCGAGATTGACGCCCAAATTACCTGCCGCCTCACTTCCTCCATCCTCTCCAAAAATTTCCGTTAGATTAAGATTTTCAAATTGCTTTAATGTTCTTTTTTCAACATCGATAAATGTGCCATTAAGTTCTTTTAGGTCTTTGTTGATTTTTGCTAGTTCTTCCTCTCGCTGCTTAATGGCAGCACTGTCTATACCTTCTGTATAGGCGGTGAAATCAAGGTTTGCAATTTGTCCCAACGTTTCACTTACGCCGTCAAAGAATCCTGTAGTATTAGCGAATCCTTGCTTATTTATGTCTGTGATTTCTCGCTGAACTTCTAAAGAACGCTGTAATAATTGGTCTGCTTCGGCTTTTCTTGCTTCGGTTACGATGTTATTGAGAAGCTGTTTGTTAAGGGACTTATAGCTTTTTTCAAGTTCGTCTATGCTTGTTTTTTCTGTTAGTAGATTTGGCAAGTATTTTCCATAGACTCCATTAATAGTATCAATGGCTCGTGCCTGCTTTGCCTTCGCTTGTACATCATCACCCGCCGCCTTAATTCCCTCACGAACGGACTTAAATAATTGGTCTAATACTCTTTTTTCGTTGGTGAATTTTTGGCTTATTTCCTTGCTTGCTTTTTGAAGGCTCTTGTATTTGGCGACTGTGTTGCTTTGTTCTCTATTAAGAATGATAAACGCTCCAACTACCGCTCCAACCGCCACAGTAATGAGTCCCAACGGGTTAGCTTTCATGGCTGTCCAAAGTGCTAAGACTGCCGTTCTTAGGTTTCCGCTAGCTGCGGCCATCGTGACCTTTGCGCCACTTGCTGCCAACGTATCAGCACGATTCAATCTAAGTGCTAGGTTTTCTAATTTTATGGCTGCCGTGTTTACAATAGTGGCGGCATTTGAAGCAAGCAGAACTGTTCTATATCCTGCGTAAACCACAATGAGGGCCTTGATAACGTCTTTATTTGCAAGTAGAAATTTTGACAGTCCGCTTGCATTTCTGGCAAGTGCCAAAATTGCTGTGCCTGCACCTTCAGCTTCCTCCAAAAATCCTGAGTCGGTGAATACGCTCGCTATCTCCTTTTTTACTTTCTCAATTACGGCTGCAAGGTTGTTATTTTTTGTCTCAAACTCTTTAAGTACTGAGTCGCCCTTTTCAAACTCTTTTCTTGAAAATTCTTGGCTTTTTCTAAGCTTATCAACATTTTGACTAAGTGCTGTAATAATTCCTGCAGCTCTGTTTGACTCAATGCCTGACTTTGCCAATGTGTCTGCAAGCGAATTAAAACCTTCTTCGCTAGACTTTACTGATTCCAAAACTAAATTCAAGGCCTCAGCAGGACTATTGCTCAATAGCTCCTTGAATCCTTCGGCTGTTGCAAACCCGCCATCTACAACCAAAGAAGTAAACCGTTCTTGGTTTTTTGCCACTTCAATTAAAAGAGCTTGATAAGCACTTGCGGCGGCTTCGTTATTTTGTCCGATTTCATCTAATACAGCACCTGTTGCAGCTAATTCTTCAAACGACACTTTGACAGTTTTGGCTGCTCCTGCCGTTCTTCTAAGAAAATCGACAATGAATTGCTCATTGGCTGTTCCTGCTGCGCCAAGTGAGTTGATAACAGAGCCTGCTTTTAAGAGAGCTTCATTGATAGGAAAATCATCAGTTATATTGAAAATCTCAACAAGTTTGGCAATGCTTTTGATTGCATCATCTCCCCCCAAATCTTCGCCTAATGCTACTTTGATTTTATCTGCCGATTCCGCAAACCTTAATAAATTATCTGCGCCTTGTTGCCCTAACTTCCCACCTGCCGCCACAAGTGCCAATAAATCCTTTTCCTGAGTTCGGGTATCTATCTTTTTAAGCTCCTTGTTAAGCTCTCTTATTTCGGAAATGGTTAAGTTAGTCGTTTTGGCCGCATCAGCTTCTGCGTCACTAATGTCTTTCAATTGCTGAATCACATCATCTGCACCCTGCAATCCGACTTGTGCAACAAATAATCCAAGTCCTGCATTAAGTGTGCTTTGAATGCCGCCAAATGCCGCTTTTGTTTCAGCAGCACTATTTTTTAAAGACTTGTTTATCTCATCAATTTGACTATCCGTCTTATCTAAGGTCGTGTTAAGACGAGTAATTTCTCGACGGATTGCGTTTGCTGACTCGCTCCCTTTGTCGTCAAGACTATCATACAATTTGACAGACTGCTTTAGTTGCTCATTTAATAGTTTTTTTTGAGAATTAAGAGATTGAAGCCCTTTTTCCAAGTTATCCGTTAGCCCTAATTTTCCAAAGGCGTTCAGAATACCACGACTATATTCGCCCACCAGTTCGTCGGATGCGGAAAGGTTGCGATTGAAATCGGAAAGCTCAACGTTATTTTCATTAATTTGGCGAGAGAGAATGTCTTTAGTTTGGGTGAGGTCTTTCGTCGAAAGTGAGTGTTTTTTGAGTCGTGGCTCTATTTCCTCTAATCTTTTTTGAAGTTGGCGCAAATCTCCCTCTGGAAGCTCGTCTCCTAATAACCTCAATTCTTTTGACAAGCTACCTGTTTGTTGTTGGAGTTTCTTGTAAGAACCTTCTGCAAATTCCAAAACTTGGGCATTTGCAGAAATGGACTTATTAAACTCCTTCATTGCCACCTGATTATCTACAATTCTTGTAGCTAAAGCTCGTTGAGTTTGTTCAAAATCCAATGTCTCCAAATTCAAAGACTTTGTAGATGGCAAAAGTTCCTCCAGACGTTGTTGAAACTCATCTAAATTGGTATCTTTTCCCAAACCTTTGAGCGCATTTTTTAAAAAATCTGCTTCCGCTTTAATCGACTTAAAGCTTCCTTTCGCTTCATCCAATCCTTGAAACAACTTGGTTTGGACTCTAATTTCTGTATTGACCTGTTTTTGTTGTGCTTTGAGAGCTGCTAATTCTGTGGTTAATGCCCCGATATTTTGTGCGTTATCGGTCTGCTTGAGCACAGTATTCACCTTTGAAATATCCTTTTCTAATTCATCTAAATTAGAAAAAAGCTTTTCAAAATCTTTGATTCTGACCCTAAATACTATTTCTCTTTCTGTTGCCATCTATCTATAAAATTTCAATTTCAATGGAGTATTCAAAATCTGATGAATTGCGATTCGTCTTATAATAGGATTGTGTGCCATCCAAAACCCTGACTTGACAATAATGTTTTTGTTTCTGTTGGTAAGGTTCTTTTGTTTCAACCTCTATAAAAGCCATTTCTGTTTCTTGTAGCTCTTTCAACCATTTTAATTCGCAAGATGTTGGATTGCAAAATGACAATCTCCAAGTATCTTGCTTTGTAATATTATATCTAATTGTGTTGATGTCATTAATTCTTTTCCACTCACGGAATTCACCTTTTTTAAATATTTTTGATGTTGTATCATTTATCTTTTCAGCTTTCTCGAAATTAAAGGAGTCTTGCTTGCCAAAGCAGTTTTTGAAATGAATGCGAACCTCCGTACAGCATTTTTTTTCAATCTTATAGACAAGCTTTTCAGTTGCTTCACCTCCAAAAAAAACAATTTTATAAGAGCAAGCATTGAGAGGCAGCCCCAATGCAGCAGGACCAACATTGTAACTGGTTGCCTGTAATGCAGGAAACGCCAACGGGGAGTTAAATATTGAATTCCCGTCACCATCATAAGCTGTAACATAGCCCCCTGTTTGACTAACAGGCATAACCGTTAAAAATTCATCTTGATTCCAACAAATACTTACTTTTCTTTTATTGGTATGAATCCAGTCTACGGGTGCATCAAAATTATAATTGTTTGATTCAGGTGCTTGTCTTGGTAGGTTGTTTTTTTGAATTTTTGAATTTGTTACAATTACTGTACTGGACATCACGGCGGTGTCTTCATTTATCTTTACGCAACCATCCGCATCTTCATAAATATCTTTAAATTCGACTTGCAACTCTAAGTAGGTGTCTGGATTATCAAAAACAGACCCACTATTTGTTAAAGCATGGAAATTACAACCAAGACAATCACGAACCACTCCACTAACATCAATACTAAAATAAACCAACTGCTCTCCATCTTGAATAAATCGGCAATCAGTACAGAATATTTCTTTACTTTGTCCATTGACAAAGACCTCATACTGTATTCCTGTACCTCCTAAATTATCAGTTTTCACATTGAAACCAATAGGACAGTACGCCGATACAATAATTCCATTTGGCTGATTCGTAATTTCTGCCATTTATTTAATAGTTAAAATACCTTTATGGAAATCAATAATACATTTGCTTCTAATAAAGTCCATTCCGATAATTCCTCCAATACTTTCTTTTTCAGAAATATGAGGAATAATGTCGGTCATGTCCATTAAATTCACCTCTCTCATCGTTGTAGTAAAAGGGGCATGCCCTCCTCCAATTTTCAGAAGGACGGAATCAGCCGATCTGTTATTTTCAATCTTCTTGCCACATGCTCCAATCGTCTCACTCTCTTCATCTTCCACCATCTCGATCTTAAATTCAGCCGACTTAGAAGAATCCAGACAGGTCACATCCGAACCTGTGTCAATAATCAAATTTGTACTTTCTCCATTAATTGTAACAGGTACAATTGGATGTCCAGATTCAGTATATTTTATTTTTGCTTTTCGTATCATGCTGTTGTTTTTCTAATGATGTTATCAATTTTGATTAATACTTCTTTTTCACCTGCATCGCCCACCGCCTTTCTCGCCGCCTCTCCTATGTCACGAGTGGCAACACCTATGAAATTGAGCCTTCGCCCATTTTTGGAATGTTGGTAGGAATTAAGCGTAGGAATGCCCTCTTTTTCATGTGTTTTCCCGATTGCCCAGGCTATTGAGCGGAGCTTTTTGTCATCTCCAACAAACTGCTTTACCCTGAGCCACCTAACGATAGCAGTTATATAAGCCCTACTTATCTTGAATCTCTGGCTACTCACTCCTTTGTCTACATAGATTCCATACCTAAATAAAGAGACCTCTAAACCATCTTCAAACAAATCCTTATACACCTTGTATTGCACCGAATCAATCAATTTTCCAGTGGTACGATGCCCCTGCTGAATCAACTCATTGATGATTTTTTCCGTGGCAATCCTGCCAAGTTCGTTTAATGTATTGTCTATGCTCATCCCTAACAGTCTACGCACCCTTCCTGATCCGTAATGGGAGGTCGTGGTGTTTCAAAATCATATTCAAAATTATCACATTCCGAATGCGTCCAGATTCTAAGCCTCGCACAAGTTCCGACTAGACACTTTGTGGTATAATCATACAAGGTGGTAATTTGGATTTTTGAATCTTCTGCCAAACCCATCTTTTTGCAAGCACTATCTTCGATATCAGGAAAACATGCCCCGAAATCAAAGCCTAAAAGCTGCTCTATAAATGATTTTAAAATGTTTCGGGTATCTTGTAATTGCTGTTCCCATGTCCTGTTAGAACAGTAATCATTTTCGATGCAAGGCAAACAGCCGCCACTATAATCGCCGTACATTCTGTCAAGCACTTTAAAAGTGAGGTCAAAGTATTCTTTATCAACAAATCTATTTTTGATGCACCACTGTTCGTTCGGTGGTGGCATTAAAAGAAGCGGATAGCTTAGACAAAGATTAGCAGGATTGTACCCACTGTCCTCCCACTCCTGAGAGTAGAAGTAATCCTTATTTTTGTAGATTTTTGTTTTTTCAAAATTGTCCGCTTCCAAATCGTCGTCAAATCCGACGCCAAATCCCTGCAATGCCAAGCATGGGTGTGGCGTGTCTTTTGGCGGTTTCATTGCTCGTGCAATCTTTCCTGCTGCTGTTTGTATATTTAGTGGGTTCATATTCTCGTATCGCTCAATAGTGGATTTTTTGGAACATGTAATATGAGTGTTAGATTTCCCTTGCCATCCAATTCCCCATGCCCCATCTTGTTTCTGTGCTGGTCGAACACTTCTTTTGTGACAGGATTAAACAAAATATTGGAATGGTGATTCACTGGATCCGTTACGCTTCCTATTGACTCTATCAATATCTTCAAGAACAGAAAGCTCCCTTCTTGGTGTCTTGAATTTCGCCTTAATGAATTGGACAAACCATGTCCAACCAAGTCCGATTCCAGAAATCAAAATCACCAACAAGGCAATGATGGCGAAGATGAAGAACAAAAGCATTGCGATTTGTCCGAGTGTTGATAGTATTGTTGTCATAATTTCCTATTTGAGTCTTGCTCTTTTTGGGGTTTTGAAATGTTATCCTGCCATGTTTTTGGGCGGTGGAGATAAGTCGTTGCCTTTCCAAAGTCAGCATTTTTCCAAGTATTACACATTAAACATCTGCAATTTTCATCGTGCATCATATCCATCAGAGCACTGTCACCGGTTTCTATTTCTGTTTCTGCTGTTTTTGTAATCCATCCTTCTTCTGACTTGATGGGTTCATGCTTCACCAATGTATCGGGGTGAAATTGCCGTTCATTAAATACATTTCCATTAAACCAATCACAAGTAGCAATCGAAATGCCACAATCTAACCCTACCATGCTAACCGTCATCATCGGACCACCCGACTTCAAATAAACCAAGTCCCCTTCTTTGAAAAGTGGTGGCTTTGGAATTCTATAACCATGTAACGGTGTGCAGCCGATATACTCAATATCTTCATTGGCAAAAAGCCCAGCAAGGGAATCGGTCAAATCAATTCCAGAATAAACAGCGAATCTATCCAGTTCTTCTTTTTGAGAGCTTGGCTCTTTGATGCTCCCAATAATATCTAAGATGTTGTCTTTGATTTCATCAAGGGTCATTTGGTACAGTGACCGTGGACAAGATGTTAGCGGCAAATCACGACTATCAAAGTCGGCAAAAATAGAGTATGTTTTTTTTGATTCATCATGAATAAAGATGCGCTCGTCTGTCATTGTTTCTAAGTGGTATGACACAAGGGAGGTTCCATGTTCTTCTTTGAGCAGGTTTATTTCATGTTGCTGCGACTGATAAGGGCGTCTTTGCGTTTTCGTAACTATGTCAAGTATTTTTGAGCGAATTGTGATGTATTTCTTAAAATAATCACTGCCATTGATGACATAAGCCTTGCTCGTCGAATAGACAATTTCCCCATTACTTGCCAATTGATTGATGATACCAAAAACAGCTTTATACTTAGAAGATATGTCAAGTAATCGCTTGTCTTGCTCGTCACCTTTAAGTCCATTTATCATGGCAAAAATTAAAGACTGTAAGTATCGTTTATTTTTCATCATGTATTTACTTCATTTAAAACATTAACATTTGATTCGTATGCGAGGGCCTGCATCGCTGCGTGTAACGGCGCAAAATAAGCTGATTCGTAAGGCGTTGAACGTGTGCCGTTAAACCATCCTGCTTCCATTACTCTATGTATGGTAGTGTAATGCCCAAATTTTTTAAACAGTTTTTTTGATTTGGAGACAGTATCTAAATCTGTACTCTTTGCAAATACAGGACTATATCTTTCATTAATTGCCTCTTTAGCCCGCCCAAAAAAAAACCGATAGAAAGCAATTGAGACATTGACATTTTCTCTTCAAACAATTTCGCTCGCTCCTGAATAAATTTTTCTCGCTGATGGTCTCCTTCTGGAAGCTGCTCACCTTTGCGTCTGCACAAAATCGCTGCCAATGATGGCAAAACCTCATAAGCCCCATTCTCTAACTGTCCGTACAAGTCACTGTACTGGCTTGCTTCGCTAAACTCACCCAACGTTCCGTTCTCCAAATAATCCTCCTTGCCACTGACTTGATTAACAATAACAGGAGAAACTCCATACACCACACCATCAATTTCTATGTTTTCAGCTTCCTTGATATCTGGTTTATGGTCTGTTATTTCGGGCAGTATAGCCTTCCATACTTCGATGGTTTCGGTAGTATTGAACTTTGTGGTTCTTACTGGACTATCAGAAAGAAGAAGAATCATTTTGAATACGCCTACAATCTTATCATTTTTGCTCACTCCCTCCTTTTCCAATCCTTCTGATATTTGAATCAGGCTAATGTATTTTTTAAGGTTCAATTTCTCCAACTCATACGTTATTTCAATAACTTCGTCTGATTCAATCGCCTTGTTGAATACTGTTAATTTAACTGGCATCCGCTTTTTTCTTTAGTTGGTAAAAATCAAATAATGTTTTCGCCAATGCTTCCTCGCTCAAGGCGTTAACTTCTTGGGCTTTCACCGCTCCATCATCAATGGCTAGCTGTTTTGATGCTGCAAAATTATTCTGAACATACTTTTTCATTTGTGGTAGAGAATATTCTTTTACAACAGCTTTCTTTTCTTCTGATTTCTCCTTTTTGGCTTCAATTTTGGCATCCGATACACCAATCAGAGCTACTTTTTTTTTATCTTTTATTTTATCAAGAATGCCCTTGTCTATTTCTCCTCCCTCTTTAATCTTTCTATAAGGATAGATTGTTTTGGGCTTAAAATTCGGGTCCAAAAGCTTTGCAGCTTTCTTAATAGAGCCGTAAAAACTTGCATTTTTTTGACTCGCTGGCTTTGCACTTGCCGCTGCCGTTAGCAGTGCGTCCAATTGAGATAGTATCTTTGTATTATTCATTTTAATCTTTTGTTAAGCATAACTCGACCAACCTCCTTTCAGGTCGAAAATATATCTCATCATTAGTGGGTCGGCTAAATCTGTTGATCGACCAATATTCTTTTTTATATCAGGCTTAGGCGTTGCCATTAGTTTTTCATCCATATCAGGTCTGTGGTTCTTTATCTGTTCCAATTCCTCAAATAATTCCTGTTTATATTCTCCTAAAACCTCACCAGGAATCCACACCTCATTATTATTGATTTTTCGAGCAACTCCAAACCAACATTGGCTTCGTAGATTCTTGTATTCTTGAACCTGCCCCACCTCCTTTATAGTTTTCCCGTTGTTTTGAAAACTCATTGCTCCTGAAAAATACCCCTCATCTCCTTTCAAATATGACCCGATACCATCTGCATCATAGCAGATATTGGAGCGAGGGACGCCGTACTCACTCGCTACCTCATTTAATTTCTCCACAATCTTTCTGCCCCCACACTTATCTATCACGATAATCTTTAACACCTTCCATCCCTGCCACACCCAAATCGTAAACTTATCCGCTCCAAACATTGCTATATCTGTTGTGATATACCTTTGCTCACCTTCATAGATAAATCTAAAATTGTTGGTGAGCATGTCAGTCATTGCGTCATACTCAATTAACCTGGTTGGATCATCATCATAGTTAAAATTGCCATAAAGCAATCTTTGCACGGTAACCATGTCTCTTTCCAACAAACCAAGAATATATTGACCATACCATGTCTTTTCCTCCGATGGGTGAACCTGTAGGTTTTTAAAAAAATAATCTGGATACTTTAGCCAATCTGTTACTAAAGCTTTCACAAATGCCCTGTTGGGTCTATTTTCTTTGATAAATCGCTGATGAACATGATTCTTTAGTGGATTAAAACTCTCCAATATCTTAGCAGAAATAAATCCTAATCGGTGGTCATTTTTCCATCTTCCAACACGAGTATAAATCTTGTCCACCATCCTACTATCAACTTCCTCACTCTGGTCTATGAATCCACCTGTGAAAAGCAAAGAACCTAAACTTGTACCAAATGGATCTGATGGCTTGTATTTTAACTCTATCATGGAAATCTTAGAACCGTTGGGAAAATAGATTTTTCCTTTTTGTTCCTTATATTCTCCTCGCCAATTTTTCGGAATTTGATACTTATCGCAAAACTCCATGTAACTTTCAAAAGTCGTATCCTTGATTTTCTTTATCTCGTTCCTCCCCCAGAAATAATGCACATTATCAAAAGCAGTACACATCGTCCAAGTCCAACCTGTACCAAAAAAAGACTTTCCTCCACCTGCAGCTCCCCCAAATCCAACTTCTTTTATTTTATCATTTGACGAAGCCGTTGGAATGCCCATTGCATCCGCCATAAAATGAGGAAGAAGGTAGCCAAGTGCTACTTCCTGTTTCTCATTCCATTCAATATTGACATTCACTCACTATTTTTTCCTTTTTGAAAATGTTACATTTAAGGGTTCTCCTCCTGTTGAAATATCTACCTTCTTTCCTCCTACCACAATGTCAATAACATCTCTCATTTTTGAGTAATCACCTTTCGCAATGGCTCGTTCGAGAGATCGAATACAAAGAGTTTCTAAACCATCTGGATTATCTGTAAGATGCTTCGCCCTTTCCTCTTTAGTCATTGTCAAAACAAACGACATCACCTCTCTAACTTCCTCTGCTTTATAGCCCTGTCCTTTGAATTGGGTTAGTAGTTTTTTGGGTCTACCATTTGGATTGCCACTCGCTCCCTTCTTAAAGGGCTTTGGGTTATCTGATGGTCTGATATTTTTGTCTCCTCCTGGCATTTCTCGACTGTTTCTCGACTGTTATTTTTGTAATTCAAGAATTTCTCGCTGTTTCTTCGTCTCATCTTTTCCATTGATTTTGACGATGATACCTTCATCTAATCCCAACATTCTATTGATAATCACCTGACAATACAACTCATCCAACTCCATTCCATAACAAGTTCTTTTCAACTGGTGAGCTGCGACCATTGTTGAACCGCTCCCCAAAAAAGTATCTAAAACTACCATGCCTTCCAGACTTGAATTATTGATAAGTTCACCAATCAATTCAATCGGTTTCATCGTTGGATGTAGCTCACTTCGATGAGGCTTATCAAACTCCAATACACTCGTTTTGAAACCACCATAGAACTTATGTATTCCTTCCTTTTTCCAACCATACACAATGGGCTCATGTTGGCAAGTATAATCTGTTCTACTAAAAGCATGCGAATTTTTAAACCAAATTAAAATGTGATTGTCATGCCATCCTGATTTATTCAAAGCATTCAAATTATGTCTTGCAAGTCCACCTCCACTCGCAAAAAACCAATAAAAGGAACAAATATCCTTACACTTATCAATAACATTAGAAGCAACTGAAGACCAGAAAACCTCCATGTCTTCTCCTTTGCCATTATCGTTTTTAATCTTTCTGTTCTTGTCATCAGTATAATCTACACCATAAGGAGATCTGTTATCCAAGATCAGCCAATACATTACCCATCAATAGATTTAAATCATCTAAGTTCGTAGAATCACCACATAAAAGGCGATGTACACGACCATCTTGGCAAACAAACTCCATCAAATCTCCACGACTGACGCTAACTTGTATTTTTTCCGATGGAACAAAACCATCATCTTTTGCACTTTCAGCCTTTTTTTCTTCAAATGGTAATACATCCCATTCTTCAAAATCAATATCATCAAAGTATTCATTCTCTAACTTTTCAAAATCCCACGTACTCGTATCTGTTGTTGCATTATCAGCAATAACAAGGCTCTTTCTTCTGGCATCATCTGTACTCAAATCCTCTCGCTGTATTACAACCAATTCGTCACCGTTGGTTTTGATGACCTTGATAGGGATTCCAAGTTTTTGTGCCTGTTCGTAGGTTCCATTGCCTGCAATAACAATTCCATTGGCATCAGCTAAAATACTCCGCCCAGCACCATTATCTTTTAATGATTTACTTATAAGCTCCTTGTTACGATCACTGTGATGTCGTGGGTTATTTGGATCTATTTTGATAGTTATTTTCTTCTTAGCCATTAGAACAATTTAAATTTAGGTAGGATTAAAAAAAGCGATGCAGTACCTCATCTTAACCACATCGCTTATTCTCACTAATTGCTCACCACATACCCAGCTTAAAGTACCTGGCAAAGAACTACAATTGCAATATAGGATAAAAAAAAGTCATAGACAACTTATGAGATGCAAGTGTAGTTTAAAGAGACAATATAATACACGTATAATACAATTGAACGAAAAAAAAATACGGAGTTCCCAAAAGGAGCTGCGTATTTTCATTAAACCTTCTTGGGTTATTACTAATAGTTAAAGATTGTTTCCTGCCCCTTTCCTGCTCCCTCCATGCCCCTTTCCTTTTGAACCGAAAACTGTATAAAACAACTTATTGTAACGAGATTCAAAGGCAACTCCATACAACTCGCAAATTTCACGAGCTGTGAAATCGTGGATCAGGTAGAGTTTTTCAATTGCCTTGAAGGTTTTAAGTTTGATTCTATCGAACATGATAGAATCAAACTCATCTAAATTCTCATTCCAATTTTTCGACGAAAAGTATGGCTTATCGTCGAAATAGAAGAGATTCCGTCATCTCCGTTGTAAACATAGCCAATTGTTAATTTTTAATGAATAACCACTCTCACCATCTGTCCAAAGGTTTGGTTTGGGTGGTTTTGTATTTATTTCGTTTTTTTGCTTTAAGTTGAAAATAAAAAGCATAACATTATGTATCTGTCTATATTTCGCTACGCTTCATACAGCAGATACATTTATTCATTAGAAGCTATAAAAGACTAGCCTGATAGCTTCCACTTCTGAATCCTTTCTTTTTCAAGAAAGAAAGTACATATTCGGTACAGTCAGATCAGCCCCAATTGCCTTTTCATCTTCCTCAAATAGCCCTAAGTTGGAATACCTCCAATATGTGTATCGAAACATCCCCCAATCCTCCATTTTGTATTTCAAACTTTTCTGCTTCGGTCATATATCTTATAGCTATCACATTTTCCCTGTGATACCCTCGATGTTTCATTGTCCGCATGTTTCGCCACCATTCACTTGCGCATGGAAACGCTGCTAACATTTCAGCGTTTCTTTTTGTAGGATTTTTGTATGCGTAGAAAAGCAAATTTGACTCCATCTCATTGAATCTGTCGAATGGATTTCCTTGTACAAATGATGCAACGCTCATATTTACAAATCTTGCGAATTAAATTTCCTACCTGTTTTCAAAACAGCCTTAATATCTTCGAGTTCGAGATCAATCCAATTTCCCTCATGTTTCATACGCACTTCAACACCATTCTCTCCATTGTAACTAATGGAGCATTCCAAATCGTCTGAAATCAAACTGCTTAGCTTTTCTACCATCTTGTGCTCTGATGCGATCATCTGATTGCCACCCGTAACGATGGCATTCACATGTTTTTCAAGTCGCAATACTTCTGCTGTTCCGTCAATTTCCTCAAAAAACAAAGCATATTGCCCTTTGACCTGAACAGGGCTTGTCCGCCTACCATACACGCCACGTCGGACTCTCACAATCAAATTTCTATCAATCATCCGATGTAGCAATTGTCCGACATGGTGAGAAGCATTCGCATAGTACCAACGCCCGAACTGCTCAACAATCTCGCTTTTCTTCTTATCTCCATCAAGTAAGAATCTCAATATTGCTTTTTGTTTTTCGCTTGGTTTTCTCATTTTTGATTTAGGATAATATCTTGTTTTTTTATCCATTGGTTTCTTGGTCGTTTAGTTTCCACCCTTCACTTTTCCATTTTTCAAAAAGCCAAATAACTGAAAGCTCACCTGCCATAACCCTGATTACCTGTTTATTTTCTTGTAGCATTTGCTCAAATTCCTGCTTAGATTTAAATGGATTGCAACGGGTTTTATAATGCTGTAATATAAATTGTTTGACTGCCGCTCGCTTTATTTTTTTCTTTGGAAATTCCCCCTTTGAATTACAAACACCTATTGTTTTAGAATGGTGTAGATAAAGATTCCATAGAGGCATATATAAATTAGTTTCACCTTTTAGGTATCTATAATGAGCATACTCAACTGCTTGTTTATCTAACTCTTCTTGGTAACTCTTACTCTTTTTCTGCTCCAATACTAAAACCTCTGGCTGTGGGTATGCTTTGGAAAGAACGTCGCCACTAATCTTTCTTTTTTTGTAGGCTTTGTAAGCCGCCAATACACCTCCGACATACTCACAACTCAAAAAACCAAATGGGCGTATCTCGCACTCGAACTCTCTCGCTATAGCTAAGTCATACGCCAATTCTATTTCGGCAAGCGTAAGCCCTCTGTGTCGCCTTCTAAGGTGGTTTAAAAGTTTGATTGTAGCAACTTCATCTGGCAACTGCTTAATTCCAACCATCACAATCACATTCGCAAAAATTTTCTTAATATCCTGGTCACTCGCCTCTCCAATCATAGGACTTTTTTTTGCTTCCAAGATTTCAACCTGTAACCCAGTTAGTGAGGTCGTCTGCATTTGCCCTTCCGAATTTTGTGGAACTATGCTCATTTGCGCCTCCCTCTCTTTTGGTCGCTGAATTAAATTTGCTATTGATTTTGGATCTGCCATTGGTTTTTTGTTTTTTGGGTAATTCTAATTTTATCCAGTTTACGATATTGCCTCGAAGCTCTGAGGTCTTGGGCCAGGTCTTTCCGTTGCCCGCTTGCATCAAATAAAATTTTTCAATCCATTCTTGAAATTCTGCCTTCTCCATCTCCACACCCACAAAGGTTTTGAAAAAATTAATTTTGATGCGAATCCAACTCTCATCCATTTTCGCCAAGTTGATTTCTTCCTCCAAGTTTGAATCATCAATCAACATTTGATTTTTTCTTTTTTGACGCAACTTTTTTGAATTCGCTTGCTCAGATTTAGATTTAGATTTTTTTTCACTCATTTTTTTTTGTGAGTGAGTGTTTTTTTTATCCTCTCTCTCTTTATTATATTCCCCTTTATTATATTCTTCTTTATATGTCGGATTTAAATCCGAGTTTTCTCGGATTTCATTCCGAGTTTTCTCGGATTTCATTCCGAGTTTTCTCGGATTTCATTCCGAGTTTTCTCGGATTCATTTCCGAGTTTTCTCGGATTTGATTCCGAGTTTTGTCGGATTTAGTTCCGCGTTTTTGTTTCCATCTCTCGCCCATTTTGGTAAACTGAATACAGTCTTTTTTACCATCTTTAGCATAACATAAAACACCCTTTTTCTCCAAAGATTTGTATAAACGGTATACTGTATCAGCCTTGTTTGTAAGGCAGGGAATTTGGGCTATTACGACGGTTCTGGATACAAAGTACCATATACCATTACGGTCTTTGCTCACCTTCTCCGCCCACTCTTTTGAGCGGTGTAAAAAGCCAAATAGATAACGTTCTGAGAGCGTCAAATCCCACTCGTCTGCTCGAAGGTTATCTATTACTATTAATCTTGTATTCATTTGTCGGAGTTTTGTCGGAGCGTAAAAATATACCCACACCAGAACTCCGACATAACTGGCATGGGCTTTATTATATGTGTTAACTATTTTCTCACTCTCGCTTTGCAACCGTTTGTACTTGTCTGTATAGCTCTGTGGCTCGTTTCCCAAGTTCCTCAATATACTTGTCCATATCTGTTTCAAAATACGTCTTATCAAGTATTTTCAAGGCTCGTTCTTGGCAGCGATCCGCTACCAATAGTTCTGTCTTTCCTGTCCCTTTTTTGGGCGTTTCTGTGCCTTCTTCGGGCGTTTTTTCGTCGGTCATTGGCTTGACTGTTTATAGGTGAAATAATATAGCTTGGCGCATTGGATATTCTCAGTTATGCGGGTATTTCTATTTTTTCTGTTTCTATATCCAAAGTTTCTGATAACCCACAGCCATTAACAAGGTTCATAATTTGTCCAAAAAGGGTCGTAGTTACTCTTTCTATTTCACCTAAATCTTTTTCTCCTACCAATTGAACTGCTGATTTTTGGCAGGACTGAGCTATGATGTAACGTTGGCGTTTATGATAATCTTTCTCTGTTTCTCTATAACCATATTTATTGGGGATGTAATTGTTATTTGATTTTAGAGATTTAATTTTCTTGAGTTTTGCACCGTTTGCAAGTTCTTTAATCTCAATTTCATACTCTGCCTCCTTTCCAACCACAAACCTTGCTTGTTGTTCTTTTGTTGTATGAAACTGTGCCACTTCACCATTTTCAAAAAACACATCAAACTTATAAATAGTATTACTGTATTTCTCATTATACCAAGATGTTAACTCCTTAATTTCTATTACTTTAGATTTTTTCATTTTAATGATATTTTATTTAGTAAGACTTAAAAAAAGAGGGACGATTTGGTAAATCGGATAAACAAAAGGTGAGTAAGTTGGTAGGAATGTACGTCCCTCTTCTAATCAGACACTAAAAAAAAATGGTTTTACTTACCTTAAAAAAAAGGGTCGGGACTTGTTCCCCATTATGATTTTGCCCGACCCTCAGTGGAAAAAGCTGCTTAACCTAATATAGTTAAACTCATTTCTTGGGGCATGTACTTGGCGCACTTTTGAAGGTGCTCAATCTTCCACTTTCGTCGTTCTTCTACTGTCCAAGTAACACTTCCTCCAAGTGTTTTATGATAAAATAAGGTGTGGGTATATTCTTCTCCGTTTGGGCGTTGGCGTTCTACTGTTTTATGATGGTCTTCAGCAAAGTGGCAAATTGCCCAGTTGTAACGAAGGAAGCTTTCTGTATCTTCGGAAATTCCTTGTACTTGGGTAAGAATGGATTCATCTCCCAATCGAACCGCTTCACAAAACCAATATTGCCAACTGCCATAAGGACTGTTCCGTAATATGTCTGTATTGTAATTACGAATAACCTGTGGGGGCATATTCGTTTCTGTAAATTCGCTCAGGGTCAAACCTCGCTTATTTATCCAAAGGAGATTTTTTTGATTTTTGTCGGAATTTTGCATAGCTTTGTATTGCATTTTTTAAAGTGATAAAATTGTTTTAACTAATAATTTTTGAAACTTAAAAGCCAGTAGTACCAATACTGGCTTTTTTAATTTTAGGCTGTCGCTCTCATTCCCTCCAATCGCTCTAACTCATAGTTGATAGCTTCCTGACGTGCTGTCTCTCGCTCCGCTTCTACTCGCTCAACATATTCCTTCCATACTTCTTTGTCGCTATCTTCCTCTTCTATATATGCCTTCTCTGTCTGATAGACTTTGTAGATTTTTGCAAATTGACCTTTGTTGTAAGCGTCATTGCCTGGCGTACTTTCGGATTTGCGATAAATGATGACATCTTCAATCACATTTCCATCATCATCATGTAAATTGACCTCTACATATTTCTTGTCGTGGGGTGTAATCGTCATATAGTAGCCTATCTGTTCTAATAAAATACCTATGTCATTGTATCGTTGTAGGTCGGCTTGCGTTAAATTGTGTATCATAATAATTGCATTTTTTAAAGTGATAAAATGTTATTTTTCTTCTTTTTTCTCTTGGGCTTCATGCCATGACAGTATCGCATCAAGGGTAATCTCCTTAATCTTCTGGTCATAATACATTTGTACAATGTCTTCTCTACTCAAAACGAGGAAATAAGGCTCTTTTTTTAGTTTTCGTCTAATTTTACTCGCCTTGATGGATAACAATTGATGCTTGCGAATTTCTCCAATGGTGGCGGTGTCTGATAGCCCTTCTTTACGCCACCGATGCAAGGTCGTTCTGTGAATATCTGTTATCTCAGCCGCAAGCGCATCTGTTACAACGTCGCTGTCTTTGTACTTCAAACTCAAGGCTTTTACTGCCTTTCGGCTCTCTTTTACCGCCTCCTTTACTGCGGAGGCTTTGAGTTCCCGCTCAAATTGTGTTTCAAAACTCATTTTCTACTAAATTTTTGGTTCTTTAATGTTTCATTTCTCGGCAAAATGAACGTTATTTGTAGTATATGTGTAGTATATTGTTGTTTATTCCTACACAAATATAAACTTTTTTTAGAACAAACTTCTAATTTTTTAGAATTATTTAATAAATATTTTTTAGAATAATATGAAAGCAATTACAACAAAACAAGAATTAAATGCAAAAAAGGCTGAAAAATTGGAGGCATTTTATTTAAAATTACATAAGGATAAGAAAGTAAAGAATCAAGCTGATTTTTGTAGAAGTATTGGTGTTGGCCCAACCTATTATAGTGATATTATATCAGGCAAAAAATCAACTCCTGACAACATGATATTTGCTATATTGGATAAGTATGGATACAATATCTATGATGATGTATTTGGCTTAGATAATTCTAAAAAAAGTGAAGACATAGTGGTTTTAGAGATACCACAACTCTCAAAAATGGAACAAAGACTTCAACAAAAAATAGAAAATTTGTCCTCCGAAATCAAAGAACTAAAAGAAAAAATTACAAATGTTCCCCAACAGGCGTAGTTAATTATTCACCCCAAACCTATTTACTTATGAAAAAGATTTTATTATTAATGCTTTTAACCCTCACCTGTAGCCTATATGGACAAAGTGAAAAAGAAGGATTACCTATAAATGATGAAACAGGAAAAATTAGTTTTGAAGAAGTTGTAGAAATAGAAGGCAGTAACAAAGATGAATTATATGATAGAGGACGAGAATGGTTTATAACTAAATATGTATCAGCAGAGGATGTACTCCAATTAGAGGATAAAGAAAATGGAAAACTGATAGGCAAAGCAATATCTTCTATTCCATATAAATCAATGGGGGCAAATGCTAATATGCCCATTCGATATACTATAAAAATTTACTTTAAAGAAGGACGTTATAAAGTTGTTATAACTGATTATTTACTAGGTGGACTTTCAGCTAATGATGCCACACCAATAGAAGAAATAGTATTGAATCTTGATAGTAAGAAGAAACGGCTTCAAAAACTATATGGTCAATACAAAATTGGTGTCTTGGATGCTGGCAATGATTTATTAAAAGATTTGAAAACCTATATGTCCAAAACAACTGAAATCAAAAAAACAGATGATTGGTAATCTTTAAAAATAAGGAGCGAAAGGTCAGGAGCTTCGTCGTTACGTCTAGTCCTGCTATCCGTTAATATGCGTCGCTACGCTTTGGCATTCCACTACTATCAGGGCTATTTTGGATAGTCACAACATAAACAAAACCGTATTACTAAACAGACACAAATAAAATCATATTACTAAACAGACATAAAAAACAGACAAGAGAACAAAGCCAATTTAAACCGGCTAAATAATTGATGGAAAGGTTCCAACCACACCCAACTAGACCCGATAGCAGTGGTATGGAAGCAGAAAGGCATTGAACGCATGCCTTCCATAAGAACGGATAGCGGGACCATGCGTCACGACGAAGCTCCCGACCGTTCTCTACTTATAAAATTAATTATTGAACAACTTTTTAAATTGGTATACAACATGGAAACGAGTACTTATCGTACTATTGTACCACAGACATGGTACAAAGTGTGGATTGTCAGCGAAGACTTGACGCCACACGAAAATTTAGAGAATCTTTTTGAAGAAGATTACAACAGGTATTTTCAGGATTTTTTTGATTTCCTAAAAGAACAAGTCGAAATCAACGAACTATTGGGGGAAACCCTCAAAGAAAGATTATTACAAAGCATTCAAAGCATGGGCGACACCATCAAAAGCGGCGAATTTGATAGAGACATTCTATCCTTTGCAGCTTGGTTAGGCGCACAATTGGGCGAAATAGACATTGCACACTTTGAGAGCAAATGCAACAATTTTTCGATGTTATTATTACTTTATGAATTGAGTTGGATTGAGTGATCCAACTCAAAAACGAGAAAAAATATTAAAGGCTTGAAACAAACAATCCCAATACACTAATCTGTATTGGGATTTTTATTTAATCAATATTTGGTCTTACCTCCCCTCAAATACTCCAGTAATTCCATTTTAGAAAAATATAACCGCTTGGAGCGTTTCATAAATGGCAACTCTCCCTTACTTACTTTGCTGTAAATAGTTGGAACGGAAAGTTTTAAAAATTTGGCTGTCTCTTTAACTGTTAGTA
>Ga0209185_1000401_pt1 | contig 52301 bp, 48 predicted proteins | sample SidtaG_2_FD_187425 | JGI IMG/M metagenome (GOLD analysis project Ga0209185, IMG submission 187425) | Marine algal microbial communities from Sidmouth, United Kingdom - Sidmouth_Asex2 metaG (SPAdes) (version 2) | ecosystem: Host-associated > Algae > Red algae > Unclassified | place: Sidmouth... | reverse complement strand
CTTTTGCTGAATTTCTCTCGGTTTGTTCAAATACCAATAACTGGGTAATATTCATCACCGAGCGTCAGGACCGCAATAGAGCTACGTTCTGGGGCAAAGCGGCATAGTAAAATACGGTACTCTCAAGATCTTAGGTGGTCTGGGCTTTATTGTGGTTGGTGATTTGTATCAGAAGAGACGATGGCAGACTCTCACGCTGCACTCGAAGTTGATGCTTGCAGGAACAGGCATTCTGATAGCGCTGGGCGTGAGCTCTTTCGGGCTTCTCGAATGGCATAACCCGTCAACGTTGGGTGCGATGGGCACAGTAGAGAAATTGTGGGCAAGCTGGTTTCAGGGAGTAACGCCGCGTACCGCCGGATTCAATACGATAGATACAGGCGGTATGCACGACAGCACCACATTGTTAACGATGACTCTAATGTTTGTGGGAGGTGGAAGCACGTCTACCGCGGGTGGGATTAAAGTCACCACCTTATGCGTTCTGCTTCTTGCTACGGTGGCGTTCTTCAAACGCCGACAGACACTACACGCATTTGGCCGGTCACTGGGAGTGAATGAGGTGATGAAAGTCATGGCGTTGGCTACGATTGCCATGATGCTTGTGCTCGTGGGTATTTTCACTATTTCGATCAGTCACGACGGTAAGTTTATCGATCTGGCATTCGAGGTTGTATCGGCATTCGGAACAGTGGGCCTCTCAAGAGGAGCCACAGGAGAGCTGGATGGGGTAGGGCTTGCCATCATCATGTTCATCATGTTTGTGGGCCGTGTTGGTCCACTGGCCGTTGGATTTCTTCTTGCTACCCGAAGCGTCCCGCGGGTACGCTACCCGGCGGGACAAATATCGTTAGGATGATGTTTTTAAATTCGGGTCAATCAAACGTCAATGGTTGTCTGCAAACACGTATCATCCGTCGCCATGAGCAATCGTACAGAAAAGAATAGTAACGAGCATCGATGGCATGACGATGTACAGGCATTGATCGTCGGCACTGTGTTCGTAGCATTGGGTGTACTGATGTTCCGGCAAGCAGGGTTGCTGACTGGCGGTACAGCCGGTTTGGCATTTCTGACCATGTATGCCACCCAAATCGATTTCAGCATTGCGTTTTTCGTAATCAACTTACCGTTCTATGTGTTCGCCTGGAAGCGTATGGGCCCGATTTTTACGCTCAAGACTTTTGTAGCGGTTACGTTGCTGTCATTGCTGGTGCGCTATCTGCCGATAGTGATCGGGTTCGATCAATTGGTACCGGCGGCAGCGGCAATCATCGGAGGCATGATGATCGGCTCTGGCATGCTGATTCTCTTTCGACATAAAAGCAGCTTAGGTGGTCTCAACATAGCGGTTCTGTATCTGCAGGGACGCTTTGGAATAAGTGCTGGCAAGATACAGTTGTTGCTGGACAGTTTGATTGTGCTGGCGGCGTTGGCAGTGGCAGACTGGGACCGGGTGGCTCTGTCGATACTGGGTGCTGTTGTGATGAACCTTACTATTGCCATTAATCATAAAGAAGGGCGGTATCAGGCAGTGTAGTTTGGAGGTGTGAGGCAGGGTCGCGACAGTGTGATAGCCACAGCGATGTCGTACTGTATTTGCCTTGCTACCCGATTAGCGCCCGTTATCACACGCTTTGCCACGCGGTTTTAACGGAGACAGTTCACCCTTAGCAAAGCGTAAGGGAGCACGGCCCAGGAGGTAGCCTGCGCTAAACTCGAGAGGCAAGTCTTGTCCTTGTCACGCTCCATAGAATAGAAAATAGGCTCCCTATCGCTCATCCGTACGGAGAATATCAATTTCCGCGCTAAAATGACGATAAACCAACTGTGGAGCTAGACATGTCAGACTCAATCTCAACATTCTTTGATGCGTGGCAACTCGAATCAGCTGATGCAAGACTCGAAAAAATCACCAGCGCGGTTACCTCAGAGGTTCAATACAATGATCCTCGCACACCAGAAACCGTCAATGGCATCAATGCGTTAAGCGATTATGTGGGCATGTTCAGCGCTAATGCACCAGGTTGGACGGCAAAAGTGGTTGCGAGTAGTACTACCGCAGGAATGACTCGTGCCACAGTAGCGTTTGGCGGAATGGGACCTGATGGCAAAGAAATGACTCAGCTGGGTCAGTACTTTGTTGAGTCAGAAGGGGGTCTGATCGCTCGTATAGTCGGTTTTGTGGGTATTGGGGCGCAGGAATAAGTTTGCTCTGACAAGTTATTCTCGAGCAAATTATTCATTCGCTCAGGTATTCTCATCGGCCAATGCTCGGATTATGGTTTGCATGGCCAACATACCTGGGTCGTCCATGCCAATGGTTTTTTCACCGAACATGCGTGCTCGACCTATTGTTGCCTGAACGGTACGAAATTCCTCCAATGCACGGTCAACGGCTTCAACGGCTGCATCTGCAACCGTTTGCGAGTCTTGTTGGCCGGCAGTTGCTCTGGCTACTGCATCCAGACTGTCAAGCACTGTTTTGCCGCCCGGTTCTGCCTTGCCACGTGCCTGCATGGCGTCTCGCGCTAGTGATACCAGTTCTGACACGCGTGCTGGTGCCACAATGGTTTCACCTTTTAATGCCTTGGCCATGGCCATCAGGCCGGTTGCCATCAGCGTGCCATAGGATGATCCCGAACTCTTCGTGAATGCCTGCGCACATTGCAAGAGTGCTTTACCGAGGTCCTCGGACAATTCGCCTGAGATTTCAGAAATCAATGACATGCCTCGGCTGAGAGTGATGCCCAGATCTCCATCACCCAGCGCGCCATCAGCATCATTAAGCATTTCGAAATCGCGTTCAGCTGCCGTGTTCAGCCTTGTGATTGCAGCCAGCAATGCGTCACGATCAATGCTCAACCGACTCTCCAGAAAGCACAGTCACACGGTGCTTTCAATAACGATTCCAGCTCATCATCCAGTTTGCACAGCGTGAACGATACACCGGACATCTCCATGGACGTGGCGTATCGTCCAACCAGTGGCATGACTATCGATGCTCCGGTTGCTTCTATACGCGCCTTGACTGTTCTGTACAGAATATAAAGCTCTTCAGGTGGTGTAGCGCCCAGACTGTTAACCATGACTGACACTTTGTCGCCAGAATTCAAAGGTTGATCTTCCAGCAGCCTGTCCATCATTTCGTTGGCGATATCATCGGCAGGTAGCAATTTCCCACGCCGCATGCCCGGTTCACCGTGGATGCCCATACCGATTTCCATTTCATCATCGGCGATCTGAAAGGTAGGCTTGCCGGCCTGCGGCACGGTGCAAGGTCCGAGTGCCACACCGATGGATCGACAGGCGTCGGCAGTTTTTTGTGCGACAGCAGTTACCGCATTCAGATCTTGTCCTGCTTCTGCAGCAGCACCGGCCGTCTTGAACGCGTACACCATGCCAGCAACACCACGTCGTTTGTCGCGTTCTTCCAGGCTTGCTGAGGCTACATCATCTGCCAATAATACAGTGGTGCTGGTAATATCGTCGAAATCCACTAGGTCACCAGCCATATCGAAATTCATGACATCGCCGCCATAGTTACCATATAACCGCAACACGCCTGCACCTCTGTCAGCGACACGCAGTGCATCGGCCATCTGTTCAGCCGACGGGGATGCAAACACGTCACCTATTGCGCAAGCATCCAGCAGACCCTTGCCCACATAGCCTGTGAATACGGGTAAATGGCCTGATCCACCTCCGGTTACTATGCCGACTTTGCCCTCTGGGGTTTCCTGAGCGCGTGACACAACCCTATCCGTATCACCGTATAGTTGGTAGTACTCAGGGTGCGCTGCGATGAGCCCATCCAGCGTTTCGTCAACGTAGTCGACTGGCTTGTTGAGTATTTTTTTCATGAGGATTCTCCAGTCACTTTGCCTTGTACTTCAGGTTGTTTTGATCGCCGTTCTGACCAGTCCACCGTATTGATGAGCATCACGACAATCAACAATGCTCCCCAGATAAGTTCGCGTGCAAAATTGGATACCTGCAACATGTTCAGCCCACTGGATAGAATCTGCATGGACAACACAGCGAGTACAACACCTATCACACGGCCACGTCCGCCATACGGATTAACCCCGCCCAGTACAGCGATCAACACGGCCAGTAGCAGGTAGCTGGAGCCATAGTCAGCCTTGGCAGAATTAGCCCGGCTCATGATGACAAGGCCAGCAACAGCTGCCAGCGCACCTGAAATGACATACACGCGAAGTAGCAACTTTGACGTGTCGATTGCTGCATATAGAGCAGCGAGTGGGTTGGCGCCGTACAAGGTGGCTCTCAGGCCAAAAGATGTGCGAGTCAATAAGAAATGAAGTGCATAGGCCAGTAGCGTAAACACGATAAGCGGTACGGGTATTCCAAACAATCGGGAATTACCCAGCCAGGCAACAGACTCCGGAAAACCCATGACTGCGCTACCGCCTGTCAGTGCAACCGCGAAACCGGTGAACACCAGACCTGATCCAAGAGTTGCCAGTATGGGTGGCAGAGCCAGTCTTGCGACCAGCAGTCCGTTTATGGCACCGGCAGTTGCACCAACAATAAGCGCTGAGGTGTAGGCCAACGCAAGCCAGGGTAGGGACTCGACTGTGCCGATGCCAGCGGGAGCAAAGCTTGCCAGCAAGGTTGCCGCCACCACGGCCGACAAATTAGCTACCCCTATCACGGATAAGTCGATGCCACCCGTCATCATGGTCAGCGTCATGGCCAGAGCCAGTATGGCGAACTCCGGGAACTGGAATGCCATGGAAACCAGGTTGCCTTCAGATAAAAAGCGTTCCGGCGAGAGCGCTGCCATCAGTGCAAAAACAGCAACGGTGATGATAGCGAGGCGCCATTCGGGACTGGCCAGTATTCTCATGCCGCTTGCTCCGCTGCACGCTTGGCTTGCCAGGCAGGCAGGCCCGTACCAATGAGAATCAACAAACCAATGGCAACGGATTGCCAGGTTGATGGAATACCAATCACGATGAGGCTGTTCTGAACCAGTACGATCAGTGCAACTCCCAGCAGTGTGCCGCTGACGGTACCGTATCCGCCGGTCAGTCGCGCGCCACCGAGGACGACCGCTGCTATGACAGACAGTTCAAGTCCGACGAGTGAAAAGGGATCTGCCATGCGTCCCAGAGAGCCATGAATAATACCGGCAAGACCTGCCAGGGCGCCCACGTAGACATACACGAAAAACTGGGTAGCGCGCACATTGATGCCGATTCTTCGGGCGCTTTCCTCTGATCCACCGATGGCAAAGATAGAGCGCCCCAGCATGGTCTTGTGAAGAATGAACCAGGTAAGCACGACGACAAAAACCAGCGCGGCGAATGCTAGCGGCAAGGCATAGAAATTACCGGACTCCGTGGTTCCTCTGGCCAGCATTGAACGTGAAAAGTCACGCATGCCTGGCGGTAGTTTAGAGATCCGCTCAGAGCCAACAAAGGTCAGCAGAAAACCCCGGAACAGGGATAGAGTGCCTAACGTGACAATTAAAGTGGGCAGACCAAAGCGGGCTATGAACAGGCCGTTCAGCGCACCCAATGCAGCACCAATCAAAATTGATAGTGTAAAGATGAGATACCAGGGCAGAGAAGGGATAGTGCCCAGTGTCAGTACGGTGGCAACGTACATGGCAAACACGGCTATCGCTGTAAAGCTTACATCGATACCACCCGATATCAGTACCAGCATGGCGCCGATGGCAAAGATACCCAGTACGATAGATGCGCGCAGCAGATCTGTCAGTGTCGTTGCCGACAAGAAGCGAGGATCACTGGCCGATGCTATCAGGCAGAAAAGAATGATGACGACTGCCACCAGCGTTTCGTTGCGCGTCCAGAATTGTTTGTTAAACACAGATTTCATGAGGCCAGCCGATGAGTCAGTTCACGTTCATCAACAGTACCGCTGGCTATTTCATCCACAAGCTGGCCATTTCTCATCACCAGAATGCGATGCGATACAGAAAGTAACTCGGGAAGGTCATCGGAGATAACAATGATACCGATGCCCTGTTCAGCCAGTTCCCGAATGATGGTGTGGATATCTGACTTTGAGCCCACATCAACACCGACGCTTGGGCCATTTAAAATCAGTACCTGCGGCGCGCGTGACAGCCAGCGGGCCAGTGCTACGCGTTGCTGATTACCGCCTGACAGTGACTTGACGGCTGCTTCCACATCAGGCGCCTTAACGGTCAATCGTTTGAGCCATTCCGTTGCTTCAGCCGTTAACGAGGTAAGGTTCAGTATTCCCTTGTTGGCATGTGCATCAAGCCTGCCGACGGCGACATTGCGCACGATCGATTGGGTGAGGAACAGACCTTCAGTGAGGCGATCTTCGGGAACGTAGCCAATACCGGCTTGTGTTGCGGCTAGCGGATCCCCCAGACGTACAGGTGTTCCCGACAGCGTAACACTACCGCTATCCGGTCGTACAAGACCGAACAATGCCTTTGCCAGTGAAGTACGGCCACTACCCAACAGCCCGGAAATACCCAGAACTTCACCACCTCGCAGTGTAAAGTTGATGCCTTTGAAAGCACCTTCTTTATGCAGTCCGTTTACCTTGAGTAGATCGGTGGCTGCTTCACTCATGGCGCTGGGAGGGGTTTGTGGTACGTCGCGTCCGGTCATGTGTCTGGTAAGGGAAGCTGCATCGAAGTCACCAGCTGGGCCTTCTGCAACCAGTTTTCCGTTTCTGAGTACCAGCACGGTCTCACACACTTCAAGCACCTCGGCAAGCTTGTGGCTGACAAACAGAACGGCAATACCATCTTCTTTCAATCGCCGGATAATGCCGAGTAAAGAGGTAACCTCGCGCTCCGTCAGGGCAGTGGTGGGTTCGTCCATGATAATCAAGCGGGCGTTAGACGCCAGAGCACGACAGATGGCAACCAGTTGTTTATGAGCAACAGGTAAACTTTCCACGCGCGCATGGACAGGGATATCGACATCAATCTTTTGCAAGGCGGCTTTGGCAAGCTGCAAGTTGCGGCTTTTGCTGGCCAATCGAGTACCGTTGCCCAGTTCGCTGGCGAAGGCAATGTTTTCGGCGACCGTGAGATTGGGAAACAGCGAAAAATCCTGATAGATCACCATGACACCAGCTGCAGCGGATGTCCGCGGATCCAGCGGGGATTGTGTATTCTGGCCGATTTTCAATGAGCCGCTGGTGGGCTGTTCGACGCCGGCTAGTATTTTGATCAGTGTGGACTTGCCCGACCCGTTTTCGCCAGCCAGACAAACAGCCTCACCGGGCATGATGTCAATATTCACACCATCGAGTGCAACCACACCGCCGTAGTGCTTGGTCACACCCTGCATATGAACGAACGATTCCTCGTTCCGCTTCGACACATCAGCGGGCATGTCTGTGAGTTCTCTGGTTTGGATCAATGAGTTCGACGCTCGCCGATGACTATCCGTGGAGCAACAACGCCGCCTGCGGTGACTTTGACGATGCGCCGAACTAATAAGTAGTTTGGGCGCATCGCAAGACGCAGGCGGCGTTTGTGGTTATGAAGGGGTTATAGAAACCGATCAGAACGGATAGTCGGCCATGTTTGCCTTGTCTACATTGACCCATGCCTGACCATAAATAACCTTGCCTTCCAGTTTGACGGCCTCATAGCCTTGCAGCCCAAGATCCATACCGTCGGTAACCTCCTCGCCATCGATAACCATCTGAGCAACCTTGTTCATGGCATAGCCTGCGATGGACGGATCCCAGAAGCCAATGCCATCGACTGCACCGGTGTCCAGATACTGCTCGGCAATGGAAGGCAGCGAGGTGCCAAACACGCAGGTGTCATCCTCCATTCCACGCTCTTCAACGGCGAGACCGATGCCGGCAACATCTGTTGACGCAGAACCCTGCATGCCTTTCACATTAGGGAAAGCTCGCAGAACTTCCTGTGCTTTCTGATAGGCGTTTTGTGAGTCATCGAAAGTCTCGTTCTTGTCACCGACCAGTGTCATGTCAGGATAATTGGCTTCCTGATGCGCAATACCGCCGTCTACCCACTGGTTATGAGTCTGCGACGTCAACGAACCCACAAACACAGCGTATTCACCTTCGCCGCCCATGCAGGTTGCCAGTTGTTCCATCAAATTGGCACCGAAGTCTTCATTGCGGAAGGCTTCGATGTCATAGTCGATGTTTTCCTGGCTGGCCGCTTCGTGCGTTACCACCGCAATTCCTTGCTCTCGTGCTCGCTTCAGCACAGGCTCAAGGGCTTCGGGTGACATGGGCACAACCGCGAGTGCATTGACTTTCTGGGCAATCATGTCTTCGATCAACGCTGCCTGTTGTTGGGGGTCAGCCTGAGCAGGACCTACCTGAAAGGCGTTGGTGCCCGTGTCTTCAGCGTATTTTATAACGCCTTCTTCCATACGATTGAACCATTGGATTCCCGCAATCTTGACGACGGTTGCTATCGAAGTTTCCTGAGCTGCTACAGGTGAGGACAGCAGAGAGATAGCGGGCAGTGCAATCAGTGCACTGGCAATAGCGGTGCGAGTAGTGGCCTTGCGATTCAGCTTCATCGGGGTAATCTCTCCAGGTTGAGCCTCAGTGAGGCTGTAGACTTCAGTAACTGTTTCGTGGCACAAGACTATATCCGCGTCGGCAAAGTCGTCAAGCAATCTCTTGTAGGGTTTCCCCCGCTATTGCAAGGCAGCGGTGCCAAACGATTCGCTTTCAAGGAACCATCAGGCTCTGTTGTGCTAGCATTTTCACTCTGACCGATATCTGCCCGGGCTCTCGCAAATTGAGCAATAAACAACCCAGTTCTACCGTGTCCGCACAATCTGCACCCATTGGTGAATGGGAACAACGCTGGCATCCGTTGCTACGAGAGTGGGTGATTTATAGCGCTCATCGGCAGAAACGGCCTTGGACGGGAGAACGTGCGGTAGCGTCGGATGTGGCGCAACCCGCCTACGATGCCGAGTGCTATCTATGCCCGGGGAACCTGCGTATCAACGACGTACAAAATCCTTCGTATTCCGAGGTTCATGTATTTGACAATGATCGGCCCAGTATCAGTTTTGATGCACCCAGTGTGTTGCCTGTACCCGCGGGCATTTATCGAAACAAGCCCGCAACCGGGCTTACCCGTGTGTTGTGTTATTCCCCGCTACACAACAAGACAATGGCGGAACTGTCTGAATCACAGGTACTGACCATCGTTGAAGAGTGGCAGTCGCAGACTCACCAACTTTCGACATTGAACGGTATTCGCAGTGTCACTATATTCGAGAACAAAGGCGAGTTGTGTGGCATGTCGAATCCTCATCCGCACGGACAGATCTACGCCACCAACTTTATCTATAAAACGATTGAGAGTCATTTGCTGGCAGCAAGGGAACACCATGAAAGGACGGGTCGAATTCTGTTTCAGGACATATTGAAGGCCGAGCAATCCGATGCTATACGAATCGTGGCAGAAAATGACACCATGGTGGCATTCGTTCCTTACTTCGCACGATTCTCTTATGAGGTTTACCTGTCACCTAAACGTACCGTGGCTCATGTCAGTGATTTGAGCGATGTTGAAACCGTTGATCTAGCGGCTCTTTTACGGTTGATTCTGGTCAAAATGGACAACCTTTGGTCAATGCCGTTTCCTTATCTGATGATGCTGCATCAGGCACCGGTAGATGATGGTGATTACTCCTTGTTTCATTTTCACATTGAGTTATACCCTCCGCTACGTACACCTGAGCTACGCAAGTATGTTGCGGCACATGAAATCGGTGGTGGCAATTTTCTTGCTGATACCATGCCCGAGGTCAAGGCGTCCGAACTTCGCGCAAGCCCGTCAATACACTACAACTCAACATAGTACGGCGTCATGTGGAACTGGAATACTGCACAGCGCGTGGTGGCAACGGGCGTACACCGTGGGCAGCTGCCAACCGATCCAATGCCGGATGATATCGAGCAGGCACTGTCTCTACTGACTCGTCTTCTTCACGATCAGCACCCAGAAGTCGTGCCGTTGTTCGACTCCCGTGAACCTCTTATTGCAACCAGAGCCCCTGGCAGGCTAGACGTCATGGGTGGTATCGCTGACTACTCCGGATCAACAGTGTTACAACTGCCGCTATCAGAAGCAGCCGTTGTTCTGTGTCAGACAACATCAGACTCCATGGTGCGTGTGATATCGACAGATACAGGATGCAATCAAGTCCAGCAGTCGTTCTATATGCCTATTGAACATTTTTTCCATGAAAGAACGGGGGCCGCTCAGCCGTTGTCCGTTATGCGAGGCTATTTTTCCGCGTTGGATGATGATCAGCAATGGGGCGCTTACGTAGCGGGTATTCTGCCGGTACTCATGGAGCACTGTGGTCTGAGATTGCAGCAAGGGCTGGTGGTGTTTGTACATTCCACGGTGCCTATTGGCAAAGGGGTGAGTTCATCCGCTGCCATTGAAGTGGCATCCATGCGCGCGATTGCCCATCTGTCGGGCCTTGATATTGATGCTCATCAACAGGCTGTATTGTGTCAGCGCGTTGAGAATCATATCGTCGGTGCGCCGTGCGGATTGATGGATCAGATGACCAGTAGTCTGGGGCGCAAGGATGCATTGCTGCGCCTGCGGTGCCAGCCGGATATCATGGAGGAGGCAATTGAGCTGCCCGAAAACCTGTCGGTGTGGGGCATTGATTCGGGCGTGCGACATCATGTCTCCGGATCCGATTATACCGATGTACGAGTAGCGGCATTCATCGGATACCGCATAATACTGCAACAGGCAGGTATTGCCGATGCACAAATGTCTGCGAAGCATATTAACGATACGCGATGGAACGGCTATCTAGCCAACGTAACGGTCAAGGAGTTTGAGACCAGTTTTACTCAAGCGATACCGGACAGTATGTCGGGCAAGGAATTTCTGAGTCGGTTTGATGCCACTACCGATACAGTCACTGCAGTAGACCCTGATGGCCACTATGAGGTTCGTGCTTGTACTGCACATCCTGTATACGAGCATGAGCGTGTCAGATCATTCGCGCAGCTAGCCTCAAAGCGAGGTCGTGATGCTGTCTCAGCTGACGTTGCACAGAAAATGGGAGCGTGTATGTACCAGTCTCATGCCAGCTACTCTACGTGCGGAATCGGATCGCCAGGTACGGATGAACTGGTCCGTCGAATTGAGAAGGCAGGAACTGCGAAAGGGATATACGGCGCACGAATAACCGGCGGAGGCAGTGGCGGAACTGTGGCTGTGCTGGCAGACAGGCGAGCAGACTCTGATATCCGGGAAATTGCAGCTGAGTACGCGCTTCTGGCAGGTATGGGCGGCCAGGTTTTCAGTGGGTCGTCTGATGGTGCAAGTGTCTGGACAGTGCCGCCTGACTCATGAGTTGTTGATCAGTGGCATTGCACACGGTTTGAAAGATCTGGGTTGCATTGCCCAAATCTGACATACTGATAAGCCATCCATAACTATAAAGCTGCCTAAGGGCAACTCAACTGGAGGCTTACCAATGGTCAAGAAAATACTGGCACTGAGTGTCTTGCTGGGCTTGTCGCCCCTGGGAACAGCGTTCGCTGCCGACAAGGGAACAGTAGGCATCGCCATGCCAACCAAGTCATCAGCACGCTGGATTTCCGATGGCAGTTCCATGGTTGAACAGTTCACCACAGCGGGCTATGAAACAGATCTGCAATACGCTGAGGACGATATCCCTAATCAGTTGGCGCAAATAGAAAACATGATTACCAAAGGTGTTGATGTGCTGGTTATAGCCGCCATAGACGGAACAACACTGTCCAATGCGCTGGAAAATGCAGCTGCTGCTGATATCAAGGTTATTGCCTATGATCGGCTTATAAGAGAGAGCGGTAACGTGGACTATTACGCTACTTTCGATAATTTCAAAGTGGGCGTTCAACAGGCGAGTAGTCTGGTGGCAGGTCTGGAAGAACGTTTCCCGGATAGCAAACCCTGGAACGTTGAGCTGTTTGGTGGATCACCCGACGACAATAACGCCTTTTTCTTTTACAACGGTGCGATGTCGGTTCTCGATCCTATGATTGAAAGCGGTGACATTGTTATCCCTTCCGGTCAGATGGGTATGGACAAGGTCGGGACGTTACGCTGGGATGGTGCTGTTGCACAATCGCGGATGGATAACCTGTTGTCTGCTCACTATGGTGATCAGGACGTGCATGGTGCGTTGTCTCCCTACGACGGATTGTCTATCGGTATTCTGTCGTCGCTAAAAGGCTTGGGATATGGCTCGGGTGGTGTCGATATGCCTATCGTGACAGGTCAGGACGCAGAAGTTCCTTCAGTCAAGTCCATGTTGGCGGGTGAGCAATATTCCACGGTCTTCAAGGATACCCGGACACTGGCTGGTGTGACTGTAGGCATGGTTGAAGCGTTGTTGAATGGCGGTACACCTGACATCAATGACACTGAAACGTATGACAACGGTGTGAAGGTCGTGCCTTCCTATCTGCTTGAACCGGTGCCGGTAGATTTGAGTAACTGGGAGGAGGCGCTGGTAGATAGCGGTTACTACACGATGGATCAAATCAAGTAACGGCATGATGTCTAGCTGATCATGTATCAGTAGCTCAGTGATATCCGTTCCTGTCTGCGCAGGTGTACAGGCAGGAACGTTTCTCTCTCACTCCTCCACCTAATCCGTCTACCGAATATCCTATGCCCGCTCTGTTAGAGATGCAGCGCATCAGCAAACAGTTTCCCGGTGTCAAAGCGTTGGATGATGTCAGTCTGACTGTCAACGAGGGTGAAATTCACGCGTTGGTCGGTGAGAATGGAGCCGGTAAATCCACGTTGATGAAAGTGCTCTCGGGTATCTACCCGGCAGGTGCCTATGAGGGTGCCATACAGTTTAACGGTACTACCGCTCGGTTTCGCGACATCTCGGACAGCGAAAGCAGTGGCATTATCATCATTCATCAGGAACTGGCACTGGTGCCACTACTCTCGATTGCTGAAAATCTTTTTCTCGGCAACGAGGTAGCAAAACATGGCATCGTCAACTGGCAGGAAATGTACCGGCGCACCGAAGTACTGCTTAAGAAGGTGGGGCTGGACGAAAGCCCGGCAACGCCGGTTGGCAAGATTGGAGTAGGCAAACAGCAGCTCGTAGAGATAGCCAAGGCACTATCCAAGGATGTCCGTTTACTCATCCTTGATGAGCCAACTGCAGCACTGCAGGAAAACGACAGCCAGAATTTGTTGTCCCTGCTATTACAGCTCAAGGCTCAGGGCATGACTTCGATATTGATCAGTCACAAGCTCAATGAAATAAGGCAGGTTGCTGACAGAATTACCGTATTACGAGATGGCGCAACGGTGTCGACGCATGATTGTAGTCTGGCGCCTATCAGTGAAGACAAGATCGTACAATTCATGGTGGGGCGTAATCTGTCTCAGCGCTACCCTGAGCGTGACCGGAACCCGGGCGACGTCTTGATGGATGTGCGCAACTGGAATGCATGGCATCCTGATTTTGCTGATCGGCAAATTTTGAAAAATGTAAACTTCTCGGTAAGAAAGGGCGAGATAGTCGGTATAGCAGGACTGATGGGGTCTGGCCGAACAGAGCTTGCCATGAGTCTGTTTGGCAAGAGTTACGGTCGAGGTGTAAGCGGGGAAGTGTACCTTGATGGCAAGCAGGTCAGAGTGGATCAAGTGGATCGGGCCATCGCTGCAGGGCTTGCGTATTGCACAGAGGATCGTAAAGAGCTTGGACTGATTCTGGATGAGTCCATTGTGCGTAACATCACGCTCGCCAATCTTGGGGAAGTGTCCAGTCGGGGTGTACTCAATAATGCTGAAGAGCAGGAAGTGGCCGAGCGTTATCGTCTTGCCATGAACATCCGCACGCCTAACGTCTTTCAGCGAGTGTTGAATCTGTCCGGTGGAAACCAGCAAAAGGTTGTTCTGTCCAAATGGCTGTTTGCCAACCCGCAGGTTCTTATACTGGATGAGCCTACACGCGGTATTGATGTCGGGGCAAAGTATGAAATCTACAGCATCATGAATGAATTGGCTGGCGAGGGACGCGGTGTGGTCATGATCTCCTCCGAGATGCCGGAACTGCTTGGCCTGTGTGATCGGCTGTATGTAATGAATGAAGGTGAGCTGGTGGGCGAGCTGACGGCTGAAGAGGCCAGTCAGGAGCGCATCATGTCGATGATAGTGACGGATTAGTCCTGAGGCTGCGGAAAATAGAGCATGTCAGAAAAAACCGAGGCAAAGGTCATAGTGCCCACCGCTCGTCCGTTGGGTGAATACCTGTTGTCACACTTGCGTGAATACGGCCTGTTATTTGCGCTGATTGCCATCATGGCGTTCTTTCAGGTCATGACCGACGGTACGCTTCTGAAGTCAGTCAATATTACGAATTTATTTTTACAGAACAGCTACATCATCATCATGGCGCTCGGCATGCTGATTGTGATTGTAGCTGGGCATATTGACCTGTCGGTAGGCTCGGTCATGGGTTTTATCGGCGCGTTTGCAGCGGTGCTCGTCGTGCAGTGGGAACTACCCGTGGTGCTGGCCATACCTATCTGTCTGCTGCTGGGTGCTTTGATCGGGGCTGCTCAGGGGTACTGGGTGGCCTACTGGAAAATCCCTTCGTTTATAGTGACGTTAGCGGGGATGCTGGTATTCCGTGGTCTGTCGCTCTGGTTGCTTGAAGGGCAGTCGGTTGGGCCTTTTCCTAAAGAATTTCAAGCGCTGTCTACGGGTTTTATCGGTGACTTTTTGCCGGGTACCGCAGGTGATGTGCTTATAGGGATAGTTGAGGTGCGTCGTATCAATGCCGGCGCTTTGCTCATTGGTCTCTTCGCCGCGTCAGTTATTCTCTGGCTGGAACTTCGCAGACGCTTTCAAGATCAGTCCTATGGTATAGGTGATGAACCCCTCGCATTTTTTATCGTGCGCAACATTATTGTTGCAGGAGCTCTGCTATTTGTTGTCTTCAAATTATCCACGTTCCGGGGGTTGCCGAATGTACTGATCACCATGGCTGTTCTAACGGTGATCTATGCCTTTGTTACTGAGAGGACCACCATCGGCAGACGTATCTACGCGGTAGGGGGTAATGAGAAGGCAGCCAGACTGTCTGGTATCAAGACAGAAAGACTGACATTCCTGGCCTTCACGAACATGGGGATGCTCGCTGCGCTGGCCGGATTGATCTTCGCCGCCAGGTTAAACACCGCCACCCCCAAAGCCGGGTTCGCGGTGGAGCTTGATGTCATCGCTGCCGTGTTTATCGGTGGTGCTTCCATGGCGGGCGGCGTGGGCACTATCGTGGGTGCTGTCATCGGTGCGTTCATCATGGGCGTAATGAACAACGGTATGTCCATCATGGGTATAGGGATTGACTATCAGCAAGTGATTAAAGGCCTGGTGCTGTTGGCTGCTGTCATATTTGACGTGTACAACAAACGTAAACAGGGTTAGGCAAATTCACGGTGTTGCGTGGGTCACCCGGCCTTAAAGACTCGTGTTGCCTCAGGGTCATCGAAGGATGGCTCAAGTCCGCTGAGTTCAGCCCACAGTGCTTCTGGAATATCTATGGTTGCCCAGTCTATGGTTTGTTCCACTCTCTCAGGGCGCGTTACACCGCAAATGGTTGATGCAACACGTGGATCACGAAGAGAGAACTGAAGTGCAGCTGCACCCGGTGCAACCCTGTGTCGCGCACAGGCCTGCTCAATTTTTCGTATCGGTGCCAGTGTCTCGTCATTGGCTTCCTGGTAGACATACCGAGGATGTTCGATTGTACCCTTGGCCAGAACGCCACCCGCGTAAGGTGCCGCATTCATGATGACTACACCTCTGGCTTTTGCAAGATCAAACAGCGCATCGGCGTTTCTGTTACTGAGCGTATAGCGATTGTGACTGATCAGAATGTCGAAATCCCAGTCTTCAATGAGCTTCATCCATGATGTCTACACGACCAGCTGCCAAGCCAACGGCTTTACACAAACCTTCTTCTTTCATACGCATGAGCTCGGCTAGTGCACCGTTCTTGCCTGTGATCTCATCCAGCGATACCGCATGCTCGGGGTCGTGAAGATGAAGAATATCTACATGATTTATTTCATTGCCGCCAGACTCTGTTCAAGCGATTCGCGCGCGCGGCTGGCGTCGAAGCGGTCTATATCCTCTGTCGCCATATTGGCAAGCAGGTAGGTCGCTACCCTCGTTGGCAGAACAAGCATCACGATGATTATAGGAGCTTGTACTTGATTCGAAGATGATTCATACAGAGGCTATCAGCTATGAAAGGCGGTGCCGGTTGGCGTATTCATATTCAGTGGCTCAATGCGTCCCAATGCAATTTTTCATCATTGATACTTCACGGATGAAACTCAATGGTGGTTACGTTATCGGCTATCGTTGCAATGAACTGACACGCCGTAAGTTATTCCTATACCGACAGCGTCTCGACACTGTGCGCGTTGGTGACCTCACCCGCATGCCAATTGCACTAAAGGGTGCCAGACAAATACGATGGTTACTCGGATCGCTGGATAACCTGCACTAGTAGGGGATGCTGTCTCTGGATGAGCCTGAGCAGTGGCCACGGACCAGGATTGTCGATGTGTCCAATAAATCGTCAAGCTTTCAGCTCACGGCAGTGCTGAGGTGGCTGCCAGAGAACGAAGCAGACTGAGCCTGGTGGTCTGATCCTTTATATCAGAGTGTCCGGCTTTGCCCTTGATCCCGAGCTTCGAGCGCAGCGTGAAGTAACCTGGCGTTACGATCATTAGCCTTGAATACGAAATCAAAGGCATCCCCGAGTACGGGAACCGTGCCAACCACCGTTTCGATGGCTGTGTTGAGTATCATCCGCGTAATGACAGATTTTGGAATGTCGAGCCGAGATGCTGCGTAGATGAAGTAGCCAGAGAGTCCAGCGCCGAGCAGATCTCCGATGCCAGGGACAAGACCCACAATGCCGTCCAGACCAATGCGAAAACCGCCTGGTAACCGGATGGCGCTATCGAGCAAATGAGCGTAAGCCTTGAGTCGCTCCTCTTCGGTGTGGTATCGGTTATCTTCTAGTACGCGGCGATGCGGATCAGCTTCACCGGATGCAGCAGTTGATGTAGATACCGTGGAGTTGGCCGTATCCGGTAGATTCTGGGGTAAACCGGACTTGCCTGGCTCAGGGCCGGGTTCTTCTTGATGCATGTGTTTACGCGCTGATAACGAGTTCTCTATGCTACTTTATCGAGAACTGAATTTGACGTGTATGTATTGACGCATCACTAGGGTTTACTTACAATCAGTCTCCAGAGCGCTTTATATTAGCCATGGATACGGGCTTCAGACAGGGTAGTACGTCCTGAGTCCGCCTGGCCATGCTGATCTGCGCTGGTATGCAGCAAACAAAAAGAATTTCCCTGAAGTCTTTGTAGAGCTACTTCAGGCACCACTCACTCACTCAGGCAGCTGAACGGTTTGATGGCACTGGGTGCCAGAGGCGCGCTTGACGAGCTGGCGAAAAAGGGTAGCCCCTCATCTTGGAAACGATTCTTGACTGATTCGTGAACTACTCGTCATCAATCGCCAAAATGCCTCTCATCTGCGCAGTAGCCTGAGCCTGCAGCGCCAGTTCTGTCACTTAAAATGTATGCTGTTGAGAACAGGCTGTTTCAGTTCGGTTCAACACATCGAAGGCGAGATTGTCGAAGTAGGGAAGGGGCGCATCTTTGCAGTCTATAGGTTCACAGCGAGTCTTGTTCCGTAGTTGCTGTCGTGTTTCGAACCGAGGTGTATCAGGAAATCGCTTAACGAATCCGGGAAGCGTTTCAGGCTCGCCTTCAGTCCACCATCCCGCGAATTCGGCACCTGACGCCATCATGCCTTGGGACATTCCGTAAATTTGCCTGTGATCCAGTCCGATTGCTGCGAGCCGTAGCGACGCACTCATACAGATTCTCGGTTGTTCAGTGTTAACACCAGTGGGTACCTTGGCTGGCAGGGGCCGTTGAGCCCAGAGTAGTAAGGTACAACATTGTTCACTATCTGGTTACGTTTGCAATTCAGTTGCTATATCCCACGTGCTGAAAACCTCGGTGTCAGAATGACCACACTCTGGCCCTATCAATGAGCTGCCCTTTACTGCGACCCCGCCGAGCCCCACGTGACAATCTACAAGTCTAAAAACTAGTACGCGCGATCGTGTCGTACAGGACACCGTGTTGAAAGTTGATCAGCAGTACATAGCGTCTGCAGCGCAAGAGGACAAGTACCGGGCAGAGCCACGGTTCCTACTGCAGGGAAGCTACCGAAACATGAGTAAACTGGCTGAAAAGATTTCGGCGGTTATGAATGAATCCGAACTGGATGAACTGATCAACGACCACTACCGAGGTGAGGCGCAACTACTCACATCAGGCACTGAGGCTAACCTGCTGATGTTAAAATCGCTGCGCGCTACCCTGACTACTCAAGAGGCAGCACGCTGAAAAAGATCAAGACGGATTTCCTGAGAAACAAGGCCATCGGGGGGCAGTAGTGATGCAGGACAGCGAATAGTGGCGCAACTGGCCGATCTGGTTAATGGTGTTGGAACTTTCGGAGAGAGCCTGAAGCCCAATGACGCTCAAGAGGTCCGGATGCAGCAGCAGGCCGAATCGGCCAGCGTGCTCCGAGCTTCACTGGACGCTATCGGCGAGTCAGTGTCGCGTCAGAAACAGGCGTACATATCCATAACCAATACGCCGTCAGCAGAGTTTGCTCAGGTGCCCGTTGACTCGCTTGTTCAATGCAACCAACATGACACCTGATGTGCCGAAGTCCAGGCGGTGTACGAGAGTGGCGTTCGGGTAGTCCTGAGTTATCCGGTAGTGAACAGAGTCTTTGTTGAGAGGGTTGCTGCCTGACAAGCTCAGCAAGCCAGTGGGTTTGGAAATAACCAGGTGATGCTCATCGCGGGACAACAACTCAATGTTTTCCAGACAGGGGGGCAACGAATGTGTCGTTGATATCAGTCATGCGTGTTGGTAATTGCTCCGATCAGATACTATGAATGCGTATCACGATAACGCAGATAGACTAGTGTACTGCGGACCCTCTGCATGCGGTTTTGTAAGAACAGAGCCCGGCGCTTTTGCCAGCAACGAATAAAATGAAACAACGAACCCTGATAGGCAAGGCTGCCATTCCCGGTGGGAATCGTGTGCTTAAATTGTACAAGGGCAAAGACGATTGCAGCATTGTGATCTCTGGGCGAGGTGAGCTGATGTCAACGCGCAGGCACGCCTCTGAAGACGCGCTGGGCGCTTTGCCATGCCAGTTGCTAGAACGACCGGAGTCTGCCAGTGTACTGATTGGAGGTCTCGGTATGGGGTTTACGCTGGCGGCGGTACTGGCCTCTACAGGTCCCAATGCCTGTGTGGTCGTGGCTGAGTTAGTCCCCGAAGTGGTCGAATGGAATAAGGGGCTATTAGGTCACTACTCAGGACATCCACTGGCAGACAAGAGAACAACGCTCTACGCGGGTGATGTGAGTGATTTGCTGCGTCATGCCGAGCATCGTTACGATGTCATCGCACTGGATGTGGACAACGGTCCTGAAGCGTTGAGCTCCAGTGGTAACGACTGGCTATACTCGGCTGCAGGTATCAGCAGTGCTCAGACATCTTTGAAAGAGGGTGGGATACTGGCCTATTGGTCCGCAACCCCGGATGCAGTCTTTGCCAGGCGGCTGCGCAGTTGCGGATTAAAGGTCACTGAAAAATCTGTCTTTGCGCATGGCAGTAAAGGCATCAAACACACCATCTGGCTAGCCAGAGTCTGAGCTGTGACCTACTCAGACTAGTTGACGTTGATACCAAGTAGCTCAACATCGAATATGAGCGTGGAACCCGGTTCGATCTTGCCCGCAGCACGATTGCCATACGCCAGAGTGCTCGGGATGAAAAGACGGGTTTTCTCGCCTTCGACCATGAGCTGCAAGCCTTCGGTCCAGCCTGGAATGACCTGATTGAGCCCGAATGAGATGGGCTCGCCTCTGTCCACTGAGCTGTCGAAGACCGTACCATCCAGTAACGTCCCGTGATAATGCACTTTGACCGTGTCGGTGGCAGTTGGATTTACGGTTCCCGTACCAACTTCAAGCACCCTGTATTGAAGCCCTGATGCGGTAGTATTAACGCCGTCCTCGGCCTGGTTCTGTTCCAGGAAAGTCTGGCCTAGCTGGGTGTTCTCTCCAGCCTTGCCGCGGTTCATGAATTGCTGTGCAACAAACCACAGAACACCCAGGGCGAGCACAAACAGAACGTATTTCATGGCATTTATTGTAGTGTAGGACCAGAAGTACACGCAGGGTATCTAATTTGCAGCCTCCAGGGCAATCTGTATTCACACAACCCATGCAGCGCCAGCGTAAACCCCGTATCTGAATGCCAACACTCTTGTATGCTTGACCGACATCATGTCAGGGGACAGCGATTGCTCAAACGCATCGCGGGTACAATCACTGGCTGCGTATCGCGGTGCGCAAGACCCTTTTGACTGACGCAACCCAGGACGCAACCCAGACTGCTGTAAGATCAACGTATTGACAGTCGCCTACGCTGATCAGTTCAGGCGTTGCACTCGTCACCTCCATTCACAAAACGGCTGTAGCCTTGACCACTGACCTATCCAGATTTGCCGAGCTTGGCCTGGCGCCTGCTTTGCTAGATGCCGTAGAAGATTCAGGCTACACAAACCCGACACCTGTTCAGACCCAGGCTATTCCCTGTGTAATACAGGGTGCAGATCTGTTTGCCTCTGCCCACACAGGTACCGGAAAGACAGCGTCTTTTATGTTGCCAGCCCTGCACAGACTCAGTTTGTCGAGCAAGGGGCGTACGAGGCCAGGTCAACCCAGATGCCTGGTACTAACACCCACTCGTGAGCTGGCTGCTCAGGTTGAGAAATCGGCTAAGACCTATGGAAAATATCTACCACTGAAAAGCTATGTGGTCTTTGGGGGTGTCAACATCAACCCACAACGTATGGCCCTGCGAAAGCCGGTTGATGTTCTGATAGCAACACCGGGCAGATTAATGGATCTGGTTCGGCATAACATTGTGCGGTTCTCTGATATAGAAATTCTAGTGCTTGATGAGGCTGATCGCATGCTGGATCTGGGGTTCATTGACGAGATGAAGGAGATACTGCAGCTGCTACCGGAAACGCGCCAGTCTTTGATGTTTTCTGCCACTTATTCAGAGGAGATAAAAAAGCTAGCCCATACTTTTTTGAACGAACAACAAGAAATATCAGTGAATACTGGCGATACCGTCACAGAGCTTATTGAACATGTTGTGCACCACGTAGATCAAAGCCGTAAGCGAGCACTCTTGGCAAAGCTTATAAAGGACGGTGTAGGCTCGCAGGTTCTGGTGTTCACAAAGACGAAGAACAGTGCCGACAGACTGATCGGGAAGCTGGCGAAAGACAAGATTGAGGGGCTTTCCATACACGGTGATAAAAGCCAGGGCGCTCGTACTAACGCACTATCAAGATTTAAATCTGGTTCTTTACAAGTGCTGGTTGCAACCGATCTTGCAGCTCGAGGTATAGACATTGAAAATCTGACAACAGTAGTCAATTACGAGTTGCCTCATGTACCAGAAAACTATATCCACCGCATTGGCAGAACGGGTCGGGCTGGTAGCAGTGGCCTAGCTATATCGCTAGTCAACATTGATGAAATCAAGCTATTGAAGGGTATAGAGAAGCTTTTAGGGCAGACGATACCGAGGGTGAGCGTGGACGGTTTTACGGGTCACACAGAGGCTCCGGGCTCTACGCTGATCGATACGGTACCGAAACCCTCTCGGCGCAAGCGCTTCAAGAACCAATCTGAAGGTTAGAGTTCGCTGCTTATCAGAGGAGCAGATTCTGAATCGGCTCACGAAATCCAAAGACTAATGCCTGTCAGTTCACGCTATGTGAAAGCACCGTTGAATCTGGCGTTACCGATGGACGATCTAGGTGCCATGGCGGCTTCACAATCCATAGCTTAACTCCTTCACCATGGAAACCGGCCTGCATTTTCGATAGTTGACCCTAGTGATGCATAAAATTTCGGCCCAGAACCGCTTCGCTGCTTCTATAGCAGCATCTAAGTACCGGAGGCGGCCCCCGCTGTACTCATTTTTTCTGGATCTCACCTAGAGTGACTAGGCTCAATCCAGTAAAAACTCCGTGCAGCGCCTTATATACTGCTCTATAAGCTTCTGGACTCGAAATTTTACGCATCACTAGGGTTGAGTATCTGATGATACTGGTTATAACAACTATGAATTCAGGGTAAGGTGATCCGCGCCATGGAGTTGTTCTGGCTCATGACACGTTCAGGTAGAACGCATGATGATAGTGCAGCCGAACTGGCAGGTACCACAGTATCTCCGGACCCTGTCGGTAATAATTGTAGTAACAATTTGAGGTGAATACTAACCGGGAGTTAGCGACGTACTTTCTACAACATATTGCGTCATATTGTTTGACATGAATATCATTCATTGAGGATTGAAAAATGGCACAGACTATAGATAACCAGGTTGCATCACTGAAAGTCCAGAAATATCTGAATGCGGCTAATGAGAGAGTAGCAATAGCTACCGATAGACTCAGCTCCGGGCTACGCGTAAACAGTGCAAAAGATGATGCGGCAGTCATCTCTATTGCAGAGCGGATGAATGCGGAGATACGCGGCATGAATGCGGGTATGCGCAATGCCTACGACGGTATCTCAACCTCTCAGGTTGCTGAGGGTGGCCTTAGTCAGGTGAACGACAAGTTGCAGCAAATGCGTGAGTTAGCATTGCAGTCGGCGAATGGCAGTAACTCAGCAGCTGATCGAGAGAATCTGAATAAGCAATTCACCGCTTTGAATAGCGAAATCTCGCAGATAGCGTCTACGACGCAATTCAACGGAAAAAGCGTTCTGGCCGATGAAGCACGATCGATTAATTATCAAGTGGGGCCAGGAACAGGAGACGAGGATACCGTGTCCATGGATCTGGTGGGCATAGAGCCATTAAACGCAAACATCAACACGTTCGATGCGTCGATGGCATCGATTGATGCGATTGATCTGATGATAGAAAATGTCGCTAGCTCAAGGGCGGATTTCGGCGCCATGCAAACCCAGTTTGAATCGACCATCTCCAACTTGCAGACCGGAGTAGAAAACCAGTCTGCATCGCGTGCCCGAATCATGGATACCGATTTTGCGGTTGAAACGGCGAACCTGACTCGCGCACAAATCCTGCAGCAGGCGGGTACTGCCATGTCGTCGCAGGCCAACGCGAGCCCTCAAAGTGTCATGCAGCTTCTGGGATAGTCACTATATGTGTAGTTCAATAGTTAGCCTTGCGTCTTGGCGGAGCAGCGTGACTGACTCATGTGGAGATGGTCAATAGGTGCCTGCTCAACAAGCTATAACGCGTAGATAATCGCTATTCCAGCCTCATGCCAGAAGCTGTATCAAAACTGTGTACCAGTTCGGGCTTGATGCCAAAGCCAATTGTAGTGCCCTTAGGCACGGTAGGCGGCTTGTCTAGCTTGGCGATAAATTCAACGCCTGTTTCTGTTATCAGGTGGACCAACGCGTACTCACCCAGATTTTCTATCAATTCCAGCTTGCCTTCCAGTACTGTGTTGGATTCGTCTGCCAACATGAGATGTTCAGGACGAAATCCTACTTGCATGCCCGGAGTGATGTTGCGGCCGACCAGCGCACTGCAGTTAGGAGTGAGATCTGTCGCAGAGAAGAAATTCATTTTAGGACTGCCGATAAACTGCGCAACAAACGCGTTTTGCGGGCGATCGTAAAGCTCGATGGGTGATCCCACTTGCTCGATCAGACCGTCTCGCAGCACTACGATCTTGTCGGCGAGTGTCATTGCTTCCACCTGATCGTGTGTGACGTAAATCATCGTGGTCTTGAGTCGCTCATGCAGCCGTGCTATTTCCAGGCGTGTCTGAACGCGTAACGCCGCATCCAGGTTAGACAGCGGCTCGTCGAACAGAAACACATCCGGGTCACGCACGATAGCTCGACCAATCGCTACTCGCTGGCGTTGTCCACCCGAGAGATTGCGCGGACTGCGTTCCAGATAGTCAGTAATCTGGAGAATTTCTGCGGCACCTTTCACGCGTCGATCGATTTCAGCGGGATCTGTTTTGGCTTGCTTAAGGCCGAATGCCATGTTCTTGTAGACGGTCATATGCGGATAGAGCGCGTAGGTCTGGAAAACCATAGCCACGCCTCGCTTGGAAGCAGCAACATCATTAACTGTAGCTTCACCGATGGATACAGAACCGCCCGAAATCTCTTCCAGCCCGGCGATCATGCGCAACAGCGTGGATTTGCCACAACCGGATGGCCCTACAAATACAACAAATTCACCATCGACTACATCCAGATCGACGCCGTGCATGACCTGGGTATCACCATAGCTCTTGCGCACACCACGTAGCGTTAGACTGGCCATTTTGACTCCATTTCGTTAATTTCGTGCCGTAACTTATCGGCGAATTCGGGGTAGCTTGCGGGCAATTCACCCCATAACTGCGCACTGGTGACGAAGGCATCTGTTCCCAGTAACGCCTTCAGATCATCCCAGCTGGGTTCGACGTACTTGAATTCAACCTTGCCTGCATCAACATGCGTTGCGAAGACGTACCAACTGGCAATACTGCGAATCGCATGGATGGGCATAGTTCCCTGCATCAGGCAGCCCTCAAGTGTCGGGCGGATGAATATTGGAAATTTTGCCATGCCGTCTGCACAGATCCGGGCGACCGTGTCACCGATTGCCGCGTTGGAAAAGCGTTTGATGATCTCTTGCAGGTAGTCAGTTTTGGAAAACGGAAGATCGAGCGTCAACGCTGGCAGAACTTCTCTGGATTCAAAATTCTGGAAGTGTTCCAGCAGGTGTGGTACCCGCATGGCTTTGTCAAATGTATCGATACCTTCCAATGCGGCCAGATAGGCGAGGGCGGTGTGTCCGCCGTTGAGTACTCTTATCTTGGTTTCTTCGTAGGGGTCGACGTCTGCTGTTACCGTAACGCCTGCCTTGTCAAGATCGGGCATATCAGCTGCAGCTTTTGATTGCAGCACCCACTGGGAAAAATCCTCTGCCATGACGGGCGATGTCACAGGCTCACCGACCAATGTCGTGATTTCAGCAGACAACGCATCAGGGCTGCGTGGTGTTATTCGATCTACCATGGAGCATGGAAAAGCAACATTTTTTTCAACCCATGCCACAAGCTCATTCTGGTTGCAGGCTTTGAGGTATGACAGCAAGTTTTTGCCGAGCATTTTACCGTTCTGACGAATATTGTCGCAACAGGCTATGGTCAGCGGAGCACCAGTTGTAGCAACGCGCTGTGCAATAGCCTTGAGCAAATAGGCATAAACGCTTTGTGAATTCTCACCTGAGATTTCCGCCTTGATGGTAGGATCGGCAAGGTTGAGATTGCCATTGGCATCGGTGTAGTAGCCGCTTTCGGTAACCGTGATGGTAACCAGATGAACCGATGGCAGAGACAGCAGAGCTTCGCACTCGGCTTGTGCAACGCTCCAGTCGCAAAATTGCACATGGCTGCGCACCTGGCGCAGGCTCGCCTTACCATCAGCAGAGTAGGACTTCAGATAGTAGCCATCATGGCGCTTGACATCGTCATCAGCGGCAGCGAAATGCGCAGCTTCTGAGGGACGTAGGTTTACCGCTGCAATACCCCAGCGCAAGTCCTCCGTGACGTCCATGTAATCATCTAGATAGACCGCCTGGTGCGAACGATGAAAGGCTCCAAACCCTAAATGAATCACGCCAACCTGACACGTCGAGCGATCGTATTGGGTTGCAGAGATCAGATCAGATTTATCCGTATTCATGATGAGATATCGCGTTTGGGGGCGAGATCTTTACGCGCTGTTTCACGGTACACAGAAGGTGTCATTCCCCTCACTTTGAGAAAATGTCGATTGAAGTTAGCCAGATTCTTGTATCCGGATTCTTGTGCGATGGCAGTAATCTGATCATCTGAGGCATAGAGCATCCCACACGCCTGGCCAATACGGATACGGTTCAGGAACTCAACGAAACTATGTCCGGTTACCGCATGAAAATTTCTACTGAACGTTATCTCTGTCATGTTGGCCATGGTTGCAGCTTGAGCCACTGAGAACGACTCAGCGAAATGTTTGTTGATGTGATCCACCACTAGCGCAATGCGAGCTTGTTTGCTACCACCCTCCGGCTGAATCAATTTGGTAATCGACAGTGTTTTCTTCTCGGCGTGCTCATTGAGTCGAACCAGAAAGCGCACAAAGGCCAGGATACGCTCGGCCCCTGTGTTGTCGCGTATCGCTTCCATGTGTCCACGTGCAAACGTGGGATTGAACCCTTCAAAACAGATTCCGGATTTAGCAAGCTGCAACAGTTCAAGAACTTGCGAGAATTCAGGGAAACCTTCAGCCAGTTTCTCGACACTTTCGTGGCTAAATTGAATTAGCATGTCTCGAATGTCGATAGGTTTGGTCCAGACGCTATCTGTTATCCAGTTATGCGGCAGATTAGGGCCTGTCATAAATAGATCGCCGGCTGTGAAATCGCCGATGTAGTCACCCACGAAAGCCTTGCCTCGGGTTTCTACAACCAGATGCAATTCATATTCTTCGTGAGCATGCCAGCGGCAAAGGTCAGATGGCCACCCATGCTGAAGGTAGCGTATGGAGCGCGTGGTTCGATCAACTTGCTCAATTTCGGGTTCAATGATCGACATGTCACCAGACGATCACGTCTGCGCCGTGAGTAAACAGACAGTTCACTTGACGGCTCCAAAGGTCAAACCACGTACCAGTTGCTTCTGACAGAACCAGCCCAGAATAATGATCGGACCTACCGCAGCCGTTGACACTGCGGACAGGCGACCAAAGAACAGGCCTTCAGGAGCTCGGTTACCTTCAATCAATTTGGACAACGTCGCAGCCTCAGTCGTGGTTAGTCGGACTGTCCAGTAAGCCTCGTTCCAGCAAAAGATAAAGGTTAACAGCGCTGTGGATGCAACACCTCCCCACGCCAGAGGTATCAGGATGTCTTTGATCTCACCCCAGGTAGTTACACCGTCCATCTGGCCTGCTTCGATTATTTCCTTTGGAACTTCTTTGAAATAGGTAAACAGCATCCAGACCACGATAGGTAGATTGACAAGGCACAGTACAAGGATGACCAGAAAGTGTGTGTCGTAGATACCCAGAAAGTTCTTGGTCAAAAAGGTCATGGGGTAGAGAACCGCTGCTGCCGGTAACATCTTTGTAGACAACATCCACATGAGGATGTCCTTGGTATGACGACTAGTATTAAACGCCATAGCATACGCTGCTGGTATGCCCACAAAAAGTGCAAAGAGCGTTGCGAACGATGCTGTAATAACCGAGTTGATAGCGAAGCGCCAGTAGTCGTAGTTCTCGGTCATGTTCGTGTAGTTTTCAAGCGTTGGCTTGAACACAAACAGAAACTCGGGCTTGACGGCATCTGCGTCTGTTTTGAAACTGGTAAAGATCATCCAGAAGATCGGAAAGAAGAAGATCAGCGCGATGACCCAGGCAAGAACGGGCCAGAAAATGTCTCCAAACCTGGATTTTTGAGCGACTGTAGCCATGTCAGTGTCCTAATCCATCATGCTCTTACCAACCATGCGAAGCAAAAATATCGCAACGATGTTGGCAATGATTACGGCGAATATGCCGGCGGCGCTGGCTGCACCAATGTTATTCGATGAAAATTCACCAATGAGATAGGGCAGGTTCTTGTTTCCGTTGCCTCGACTGACGATTTCGATTTCGGCGTACAGCGAGAGGTGGAATATTGACTGAATCATGACAACGATTGCGATAGGTCGCCCAAGATGCGGCACCGTCAGATTGCGAAATCGTGACCATGCATTGGCACCGTCCAGTATGGCCGCCTCTTTCTGGCTCTCGTCTTCAGACTGAAGCGAGGTCATGAAAATCAGTATGGCGAAGGGTGTCCATTGCCACGTGACCATCATGATGACTGCGTAGGCGGAAGTCTGTGTAGCCCGGAACGACATCGGTACTAACTCTGGCCATAACGAGAAGAACCAGCCGAGAATCGGAAAGTCCTTGAGACCTGCAACGATATCGTTAATGCCTGCGACCGCTAATCCATTGAGTCCAAGGACGGGGTCGAGAATCATGTTGATCCATAGCACGGCATTGACCGCTGGCATGACAAAGAAGGGGGAAATAAGCAGGACGCGTACGATGCCACGTCCTGGAAATGATCGATTAACCAGCATGGCCAGAGCCAGACCCAGAACAACGGTCAGGAAAAGAATACTGCCGACAATAAACAGGCTGTTTTGCACCGCAAACCAGAAATCCTTGGCTTGCAGGACATATTCGTAATTGCCGAATCCACGCCAGTTACTGAATGCCGGAGTGGTCCACTCAGGTCTGCGAGTACTGTTCAGCACATAGCGAATGAATGAGAAATACAACGTCATGCTGAGCGGGACTATCATCCACATCAGCAGTAGTAGCACTGCGGGCGTTTGGAGCAATCGGGGAAGTGTTCTTTTGGACATAGCGCTTTAAACCTTGTAAATCCGGGGGCTACGTTTATACTCGACAGCATGTACGGTCTTTGTTTGCTGACGAGTACAATTCAACTCGTCAAGACACTGCACGATTGATACCGTATAAAGAAGGCTCGGCGGTCAAGCCGCCGAGCCTCATTCAGTCCTTTTCAGACTGAAGGCTTTACTAGTAGCCAGCTTCGGTCATGATGGCAGACGCTGCTGATTGAGCTGCTGCCAGTGCTTCGTCAACTGACTTGGCACCAGAAAGAGCCGCAGCAATTTCCTGTGCAACCGCACTGCCTACTTCAGGGAACTCAGGGATAGCTGCGAACTGAACGCCAACGTATGGCTTCAGATCGGTAGCCTCTGGAGCTGCAGATTCAATAGCGGCCATTTCAGCTGCTGCGAAAGGTGCTGCTTCCTGGAACTCCGGGTAGGCGTAAGTTGAAGTACGTGTGCCTGTTGGTACAGAGCCCCAACCGAAGTCTGGATGTTCGGCAACAGCCTTGATGTACTCTTTAGAAGTAGCCCACTCGATGAATGCCATTGATGCATCTTTATTTGGCGATCCTGCCGGTACAGCCATTGCCCATGCCCACAACCAGTTAGCGCCAACCGGGTTGCCTGCATTTGGAGACTGCGCGTAGGCAACACCATCTACTGTCAGGAATGAAGCAGCGATAGTAGCGTCGATCCACATGCCACATTTGCCTTCGTTATAAAGAGCCAGAATTTCGTTAAAAGAGTTACCTTCTGAGCCTGGAGGTCCGTATGTGCTCAGCAGATCAACGTAAAAGTTAACCGCAGCTTTCCACTCGTCAGACTCAAGAGTTGGCTTCATGTCAGCGTCAAACCATGCGCCGCCAAAGGAGTTTACAACCGTTGTCACGAAAGCCATGTTGTCGCCCCAACCTGGCTTACCGCGCAAACATACGCCGTATACGCCTTCGTCAGGGTTATGAATGGCAGCAGCAGCTGTCTTGACGTTATCCCATGAGTCGTTATCACCAATGGTGACATCAGCAGCATCAGTCAGGTCTTTACGGTACATGACCATGGAAGACTCACCATAGAAAGGCGCAGCGTAGAGAGTGCCTTCAGCAGACAGGCCATTGCGCATGGCAGGCAGCATGTCGTCAACGTCATAAGCTTCACCGAATTCCAGTGGCTCGATCCAGCCAGCAGCGCCCCAGATCGGTGCTTCCTGCATGCCGATGTTGATGATGTCGTATTGACCACCACCCGTAGCCGTGTCAGAGGTGACCTGCTCACGCAGTACGCCTTCCTCCAGAGATACCCAGTTCAGCTTTACACCTGTTTCTTCGGTATAGGCTTCTGCGACTTTCTGCATGTTGATCATGTGACCGTTATTAACGATCGCGATGGTCAGCTCATCGGCTGCTGACGCTGTTGTTGCCGTAGCAGCTCCAACAGCCAGGGCAAGAGCCGTTTTATAAAATAATTTCATGTTTCCTCCCAGGAACCAAGAAGTGGTTGTTTTCGGACCGCCAATATGGCCTTAATGATATGTTCGGGCAAATACGAATCTAACAATATCGCGTACATATCCATCAAAGAAAGCTGATATTTTACGTTTTTTGTCCAATTTCGATGAATAACCGTCAAAAACCGATAGTAGCGTGTGACCGGCTATTCAAAAGACTGTTTCTTTCACGGATCATAATAAATATGCTTATCTGGTGGATTGATAACACACTGCTGGCTGAAGCAACGGCAGGGTGAATCCAGTTATTGTGGTTACGTCGACCCGGATTCATTCGATGTCTGGCTACAGCTCTTCACAACACATTCGACACAGGAGCGAGTTTGCTTGAAAGACCAAAGCTACGAGGCCAGGCTGGAACGCGCTGAGCACGAATTGTATGCTCGAAAAATTGGTCGGAAGAAATCACACCCATTACTGTTCAAACTGCTGCGTGTGCTCGGTTTCAAGGTGCGGCCACCACACTACGCCGCTCCTCGCTTTGTTTTTGCTTTCTGTACCTTATATATCGCCGTGCTGATCGCCGCCTTGCTGTTGTTCATGCAAAAAGACGCTGAGACCATCAGCTTGCTCTCGATAACAATCAAGTCTGTTGCCGTCGGTGTGGTATTCGGCCTGATCATGATGGTTGTCAATATGGAGAGCAGAAAAACCCACCAACTGACCGCCTGGGATGATATCTAACGTAGCGTGGTCAGCAGAGCGCCCTGATACCTTCGCAAATGAGATACAGACTCGCGATCGCAGCATCCGCTGTACTGGTCATTGTTGCCGGGAGATCCCTTGTATTGCCTGAACAACAGTCAGGAACGACTGTTCACTTGGCTGGCGATTCCACGATGGCTGTGCAACTGGCGTCCTCGTTGCCTGGGACGGGTTGGGGAGAATCGTTCGCAACACTGCTATGTGAAGATGTCAGGGTGATCAACCATGCCCAGAATGGTCGCAGTACAAAAAGCTTCTTGTCTGAGGGTCTGTGGCAAGGTCTCTTAAAACAAGTCAGCGCTGGTGATATCGTCATGATTCAATTCGGGCATAACGATCAGAAGATTTCCAACCCGGCGTTATACGCCAGCCCATGGCAAGACTACCGAGACAATTTGCAGAACCTTGTAACCGACGCAAGGAGGCTCGGTGCGGAACCGGTTCTGCTGACCTCGATTGCCAGAAGGACATTCAACCCACAGGGCGTGCCTGAGCAAACACTGGGGGACTATCCGGAAGTGACTAGAGCGGTAGCTGCAGAGATGGACGTCAAGCTCATCGACCTTAATCTAGCCATGCATGAGTTGCTGGCAATATGGGGCCCGAATACGTCGAAACAGCTATACCTTCATCTGGCCCCCGGTACTCATAAAAATTATGCTGAGGGTATACAGGATGACACCCATCTGAATTCACAAGGCGCTTTGGTTGTAGCAACTCTGGTCGCTGAGAAACTTGTCGACAGTCTGCCCGATCTGATTTGCAATCGTACCGCGGCAGAGACGGGGTATCGAGTAATCGTTCGATCGCCTGATGCAGAAGGTTTCTGAGCTACAGATAATAATTTGGAGATTCTGTCAACCTTGCGGCACGCTTGGAAATGCCCAACTAATAGTTTCGTAAAAGCCTGCTAGTATTGAACAACACCGCAAGTCTCATGATGGATGATACAGACTTGCGCGTTGTAGGCGAGACGTCGAGTCGTGGGCAGGCTACGTCGATAGTGGTTTATACACCGGAAACTGGCTGAGTCCTCTGTGTCCTGCGCCATCGCCCGAGGCCATACGCCAGAGCCAACATCAATAGCGTCCAACCAGAGAATGCACCCGCTTTTCTAGTCGTCTTCATAGCCGATGGTACTGTGGCATCTTGATCTGTTTCTAAATTGATGACGTCAAAGGGTGAAGGTGTATCCTGCTTTTCAGTAGACCCCTCAATCCCAGCATCATTATTGAGTTCGTCAGGCTGACTGATAGGCTGAGTCGGGCTGGATACTTCACCGCCATCTTCCTTAAATGAGTCGCGGACAGGAGAGTTCGGTAATGGAGTGTCAGTTTTAGTTGCCTGATAGCTGGCACAGGTAGTGTCTGACACCTTGAATTCAAGTCTGGGCTCAAGTGCTGATGCAATGGGATAAACAGTTTGTGACAGTCCATTGTCGGAGCGTAAAACGATTGTCAGTGTTCCTGGCTCAACTACACTATCTTCGAGGCTGAGGCTCTGGACTTGATCCTGTACATTGTCGGCGTTATAAGATCCCAGCAGCAAAGATGCGTAAGGCAGTTCCTGGACCGGCGTACTGGTTGTCCAGTCGTTACGGCTACCCAGATAGGCCGATACCCTTGTGTCTGGCTGCTTGCTCGCCAGCTTGAGTGAAGCCTCAATCAGGGAAATCCGGGGAACTTCAAAACGCAATAAGGCGCTTTGTTGCAAAGAATCGATGGAAATAGTGTCACCACCGGTAACGCTACCACTGTCTGAATAAGTGATTGCGCTTTCAGCTGCCAGAGACAGCGTGTTGCCGATACAGGTATTGGGTGCGAAAGCATGACTGGCAAGTTCGGTTTCAGATACCCTTGGGGATGCTGTCAACGCATTAAACAGAGCAACATCGAACGTTTCCTGTTCGTAGCGGAACAGGGCAAATCGATCCAATCCGTGTCCGTTTGATCGTCCCGCTATTTCAACCAGATGATCACCTGCATCGAAATATTGTCTGATGGGCTTGTTGTCGTTGTCTACGGTATAGGCATCCCACGTCCACTGTGCAACCTGACCCATGTACGCCTTGGTCCACCCATCGAGAAAATGCTGACCTTCAATATTCTTTCCAGAGGGAAATCGTACCCAGCTATCGTTGTGCTCTGTAGCGTCCAGTCCAACGGTGTTGCGTGAACGCCAGCGCAGTTCATAGTTGCCGGCGTTTTCGATGCGAACGTTGTACTGAATCGGATTGCCACGCGGTGCTTCTGATCTGGCGTAGTTATTTGTACCGTTCCAGACTAGGTAGCCATCGCCAGTGTGCCCTTCAATGCTGTTTTCAAACAGCCATGCACCCTCTGCGGCACCGGTCTCCACCTCTACTATCAATCGGCCGTTCCGCTCTACAAACGGATCGGTATTGGCAAGAGCATTGGCCGCAACTATTGAAATACCGGTTGCCATTACGAAAGAAATATACTGTCTGATCACGCTTATTCCCCTGATTATTCGTCACATTTGCGTCGTTTTGACGATGTGCTCTTTGTTGTGGGTAAAGCCTATCTGGAGAACGGCCTCCCCTTAGTGATCTACCTCACTGAAAACACCTGTTCTTCTGTTCGAAGGGTTTGAGAGGAGCGCTACTTCACATAGGGGAGAGTGGATGGCTACAGGCACAGTGATGCTTGGGCGGCATTACATCTGAAGCCAATGTTCCTCAGACCCTATCCTGGTAGATATTTGTGCATCTTTTCGAGGATTTTCGGCGTTGTCCGTCATGAGGGATCGCACATCGGATCGTTGGTTGACAGGCGCCGCCGAAAACTGGTACATATCTGTGGTCCGCACAACGAAAACCTGCGGTGTGCTCCAACGATTATCAATGGATTACATCAGGACTATGCACAACTTGAGAGTAGACAATAGCGTGCTAATGCCGCATGCAGTAATACGCAGCCTCGCTGGTGGCACCCGAATTGCCGTACTCGCCATTTTATTCGTGCTGTTGGGGACATCAGCGAATTCTGCTGTCGGTAGTGAGCCGGTTGCCACCACCACTGATTCTGAGCAACAGCAGGAACATAACACTGAGTGGACAACGATAGAACTGGAGCTCATAGATCGCATCAATGCAATGGGTTCAAAGCGCATTGTATTGCACGCACCGGAACCTGCAAGGCGACTCGCTGAGCAGCTTAAATCCCTGATGTCGTCTTTGGGTATAGGCAACATCGAAGTGCGCTGTGTCGATCAGGTTCCTGATCGTCCTGAGGTCCGTTATTACCACGGCTCTGATACACAGGCAGGAAATGTGGTTGCAGAGGTGCTGGCATTAGTTTTTGATCAGGTTGGCGCGCGTGATTTCCAGGATTATCATCCTGCACCGGCTGAAGGGCTGATTGAAATCTGGTTGCCTTGAGGGGGTCGTGGGCTATTTCTACGTGGTATCTAACCGGACATGTTAGCGGGTACCAGTAAACCCCCCCTAGAGTTTTCGCTACTACAGTTGCGACCGAATTAAGCCAACATGCGCAGTAAAATTTTTGTGTAATACGGAAAAAGTACTTAGGCGGCAATAAATTCGCGAAACAGCTGCATTTTTGAGAATGCTGCCCGACCGATGGAATATTCCTGCGACTTCAACACTGCTGCATCTGACATGCAAATCTTTTTCTGTGGAGAAAGCAACATATAGTCGTCGAAAGTGCTGATGATGCTGTGCGTGCTCCGGTGTCTACCAGGTAAGAATTAACACCGTGACTGTTCTCTTCCACTATTCCAGAAAGAGTAATTCATGACTCTCATCCCAGCACGTAAAAATGTTCAAACAATCAGGTCGGGAAATCAACTCAACAACAGACATCGCAGGCGACACACCGGTAGACAATCCTCGTCACCTGCAAAGCATTGGTCAGCGTGGCCTCGTCAACGTCACGGGGGCCGGTTCTGAGCAGCTTCGCACGCCCTCTACAGCTTGCAAAGACGTTGCGCGTGCTTTCTACCGCGCTCAGGTTGAACGCCGTCCTATTGTGCTGAACATGCCGGCTGACTTCATGTGGGAGAAGGCGGACTATGGCATGCAGGTGATCGATGTTTTTACCTCCCCTGGCGGTGTGGCTGAAGGCGATGTTCTCGACAATGCAATAGGGATAATCGCAGCGGCAAAACGGCCGTTGATTCTGGCTGGTGCCGGGGCCGTCGGGGCACGGGATCAGTTGGTGCAGTTAGCGGATCGTTTGGAAGCTCCGCTTGCGAGCACACTAAAGGCCAAAGGTCTTTTTAACGATCACCCCTATAACATTGACATTTTTGGAACGTTATCCATGCCTGCAGCCTATGATCTAATCGCTCTATCTGACTGCATTATTTGTTTTGGCACTGCATTGCACGACTTTACGACTGATTGCGGCAAGTTGATGAAAGACATTCGGATCGTGCAAATTGACGTCGACCCTGCATCAATCGGTGGTGGCTTGCACCCCGATATAGCGCTGGTGGCGGACGCAGGGCTCGCCGCCGAGACGATTCTGTACTGGTTAAATGAGGCTGAGATTCCGGCAAGTGGTTTTACTCATGAGCTGGACGTGGAGACGTTAACGGCGCATCCGGTTGGATCGACGAAAGTAACAGACGGTTTCGTTAACTATGTCTACGCCCTCGAGCGGATGGAAGAAGCCTTACCTAAAGAGCGTGTGTTGGTCACCGACGGTGGACGTTTCATGACAGAGGTCTGGTGTCGCCTATCGGTGCCAGACCCGCAAAGTTTTGTCTGCACCGTAAACTTCGGAGCCATCGGGTTGGGGTTGCAAGAAGCCGTGGGTGCAGGACTTGCCGCACCGGATAGACCAGTTGTTCTGTTCAGCGGTGATGGAGGGTTCATGATGGGCGGAATTAATGAATTCAATACAGCCGTACGCCTTGGGCTTGATCTGATTGTCATCATAGCCAATGACTCTGCTTATGGTGCTGAACATATTCAGTTTGTTGACCGAAAGATGGATCCAAGTCTTACAGAATTTCATTGGCCTTCGTTTGTTGATATTGCAAAGTCCTTGGGTGGAGATGGATTTGAGGTGCGTTCAAAGGAGCAACTTGAAGATGCTCTTGAGGCGCTTAAAAGCCGCAAGGGCCCATACCTGATTGAACTTCGACTCGACCCTCTTGATGTCCCGCGTATGCGAGTCTGACCTGTGAGTACACGTCTATTTTGCTGTTTCGGGTTACCTTCCTTTAAATAGTGCAGGAAAAAATTACTCATGAGCAGTTGCAGACCTTTTTCAGTAGCAATACCCGATGACACCCTTGAGTTGATCCAGGCGCGTGTGCGTAGCTTTCCGTGGCACGAAATGCCAGACGATGCAGGATGGGAATACGGCACTAACCTGGATTATATGAGGGAATTCTGTGACTACTGGGTAACGGAGTTCGACTGGCGTAAACAAGAAGCACGAATAAATCAGTATTCACAGTTCATTGCGCCCATTGACGGCATTGATATTCATTTCATTCATGAGAAGGGCAGTGGGCCAAATCCCAAACCGCTCATCATTAGTCATGGTTGGCCGGGTACCATCGTCGAGTTCCTGGATTTCATCGATTTACTTGCGCATCCGGAAAAACATGGCGGTCGGGTGGAAGATGCATTTGATGTGGTCGCACCTTCATTGCCTGGATTCGGATTCTCGGGTCGGCCACCTCGGCCATATGGGCCTAGAAAAATGGCGTCAATTTTCAATAAGCTGATGACTGATTTTCTTGGGTATGAAACCTATATTGCGCAGGGTGGGGACTGGGGTGGCGCCATTTCCAGTTGGCTTGGTTTTGAGCACGCTCCCAACTGTGCTGCCATTCACATCAACATACTGACTATGCGACACAAAGACGCACCAGAGAGTGCAGAAGAAATTGAGTGGGCGGCACAGTTTGAAAAAGATCAAGTCGTACAGGACGGTTATCGCACGCAGCAGGCAACGAAACCCCAAACCTTGAGTTACGCGATGATGGACAGCCCGGTTGGGGTAGCGGCATGGATATTGGAGAAGATGCACGGTTGGTCTGGTATTGTTGATGGCAACGTGGAGAGCGTCTACACCAAAGATCAACTGCTGACCAATATTATGGTCTACGTTGTGACCAGGACATTCAATACAGCCTCATGGATTTACTACGGGCGCCGGGAAGAGGGTGGGAGAATCCTGTCGCCAGATGGATTAAGAGTTGAGGTGCCAACCGGCTGTGCGCTGTTTCCGGCGGAGCTTCTCGCGTGGCCACCGCGCAGTTATGCTGAACGGATATACAACGTTACACAATGGACGCAAATGCCGCGTGGTGGTCACTTTGCAGCGATGGAAGAGCCCGATCTACTTGTTGAAGACATTCGAAATTTCGTTCGTACTCTGGATTGGTCAAGCTCCTGATAATATTCAGGATAGAGCCTGAGGATCTCAGGAAGCGGGTTAACCAAGCGCTGGATTCGTTACAGTAAATGGTGGTATAGCTAGTGACCATAGGATGCTTTAGAGGGAATGACCTCCTGTTAGCGACTGTCCATTATCCCTTGGTGCAAGGTTGCGAAAACGCTTTCAAGCTGAGCTGGGCAGGTATATTTTGGCCTTCTACTACCACTTCATAGTTGCCGCCTTCCAGAGAGGCTCTGCCGACACTTCCCTCTGGTGATGATATAAAACACAAACCAACCGACACGTTCTGGGTAGATACGAATGCACCACTGGTTATAAATCCCACAACTGCGCCGTCACGAAGCACTGGTTCATTGTGAAGCAACAGGGCATCGGAGTCCTCTAGCTTGATTGAGCATAGGTAGGGCCCCTTGTCAGCAGATTTTCGTGCTAGATAAGCATCACGACCGATAAACGGGATGTTTTTTTCCGGCTTGCAGACAAAGTTCAGACCCATCTGGTGAGGTGCTTCTGTATAGGCCATATCGTGCCCCCAGTGAACAAAGCCTTTTTCAATACGAAGTGCATTCAAGGCTTCACTGCCTACCAGTCGAAGCCTAAAGGATTCGCCTGCATCATGCAGTACCTCAAAAACATGCTCGGCGAAATCTGGCGTCACGAAGATTTCCCAACCCAGCTCACCCGTGAAGGAGAGGCGTTGTGCGAAAACTTGTGCGTGACCAATGTGCAGTGTCTGCAGACTATTGAAGGGGAAGGCTACATCAGATAGATCGATGTCGCTGACGACGCTTAGAAGCTCTCGTGACTTAGGCCCACACAAGGACAACACTGCGTAAGATGACGTGATATCTCGCAGACTGACCGTTTCATCCGGTGTAATGCGTTCGCCCAGATAATCACGATCTTTTCGAGTATTCGCTATCGAGCTCATTACCATGAAACTCTCAGGGCCGTGGCGGGCCACGGTGACATCGCTTTCAATACCGCCGCGTTCGTTCAGCATCAGCGTATAGGCAACGCCACCAACCGGCAATGCCATGTCATTGGTACACATGCGTTGTAGAAAAATTTCAGCATCTGCACCTTCAACCATCAGCTTACCCAACATGGAATAGTCGATTAGTGCCACAGTTTCCCGCACGGCTTGCTGTTCACTTTGTGAGTGTGCAAACCATCGCGGATAATGAAAAGAGTAGTCATAAGCCGGCTCGACACCTTCTGGTGCAAACCAGCCTGGACGTTCCCAGCCTTGCACTTCTGAGTACACCGCGCCCCTTGCTTTCATTGCATGGTAGAACGGTGTACGGCGCAGGTTTCGCACAGACTCACGCTGGCGTCCGGGCCAGTGCATAGCGTAGGTGAGCACCAGCGTTTCAGCGCAGCGTTCGCGAAGGTAGAGATCACGTGCCTGAAAGTCTTCAATTCTGGCTGGATTCATTTCTGACAAATCCATGGGCGGATGACCTTGCATGATCCAGTCTGCCAATGCTTTACCCGCTCCGGGACCAGACTGGATTCCCGTGGAATTGACGCCTGCAAGAACAAAATAGCCTTTGATATCAGGGGCCTCGCCCAGTGTGAATCGTCCATCGTGTGAATAGCTTTCAGGTCCATTAAAGAAGGTGCGAATTCCTGTCTCTTGCAGTATGGGAACTCGGTGCATGGCCAACTCCAGAACCTCCATGACATCATCCTCAACGAAGGGCAGGCTATCGAATTCGAAACTGTCGGGTATGCCACTTGTCGCCCAGGCTTTCGCATGAAAATGCGCAAAACCAAAGAGCAGTTTGCCGGCATCCTCCTTCCAGTAGGTGCCATCACAATAGGAGCGTAGTACTGGCAGATCAGACGGCAGATCTGGAATGGGTTCTGTTACAAGGTAGTAGTGCTCACAGGCGTGCAACGGCACACCAACACCGCTGGAACGTCCTAATTCCCGTGCCCACATGCCCGCACAGTTCACGACGAAATCGGCTGTGATAGTGCCGCTGTCTGTGCGCACACCAATCACCTTTCCGCCGTCAGTCAATACCTCTTCAACCCGGGTGTTCTCGCAAATCGTCGCGCCGTTTATCCGTGCGCCCCTTGCCAGTGCCTGAGTCAGCGCAACAGGATCAGCTGAGCCATCGCTGGGCATATGGATGCCCCCTAGTACCCCGTCAGCATTCATCAACGGCCAGCGCTCAGCAATTTCAGCGGTTTCCACGGGGCGTGCTTCAATGTTGAATAAGGAGGCGAAGTCTGCCTTTCGCTTCAGCTCAGCCAGACGTTCGTTATTGAGCGCGATAGACAGGGAGCCTGATTGCCTGAACCCGGGGTCAAGGCCGGTTTCTGCTTCAATTTCCTGCAACAACTCAACCCCATAGCTGGCAAAGGCTGTTGTGGCATGACTCCCCTGTAGTTGACCGACCAGCCCGGCGGCATGCCAAGTTGTGCCACTTGTCAGTTGCTTGCGCTCTAGAAGCACCACATTAGTCCAGCCACCCTTGGCTAAGTGATAAGCGACAGAGCATCCGTGAATGCCGCCACCGATGATCACAACTTGTGCGTTGATGGGCTGGGATTGTGTCATTTATATTTTCCTGACAGTGCGGGTAATGATAGCGCGTCGTGGTCTATCGCAAATAGACTGGTTTAGTAGTCTGCGTGGTAGGAGCATTCCAGTAATGTCAGCTCACTGTGAATAGTTTCCCTATGCCTTCCGGCTTATTGCTTAATCCGGCCAGGCGCATCAGATGCCAGGCCAGTGTCTGGTTGCTGGAGATGACCGGTTTACCAAGTTGCGCTTCAGCGGTGGCTATGATGTCTGACGTGCGAAGGCTGGTGCAGGAGACAAACACGCCGTCGCAGTCATCATGTGCGCCGATGCGAAGCACCGCATCCAGAACACTCGCAGTAGCAATTCTCGCAACGGTAAAATCATCAGACTGATTGAAGGTTGCGATAGCATTGGTTTGCAAGCCTGCTGCACGCAGATTGGCTTGCATCTCTAACGTCACATCAGGTGGGTAAGGTGTTAACAGTGCAATCCTTTTCAGCCCGAGTGCAGCAAGTGCCGCCTTGGCAGCGGTCAGTGGGTTGCTTATCCTGGCCTTTGCATGCACTTGCTGAATGAGCTGATCGACTCGTTGCTCACCAATCAGGGTCGCACCTGATGTACAGGCATACCCGATAGCATCAAATGCAAAAGCGTCGGGCAGCAACTTGACCGTGGCTGGAAGATCAGCCTCCATCTGTCGTAACGTATCCTTTGATACTTCCCAGGCGTTGGGTATTCGCGCATGGTAGAGCGCTATGTCATCTGCTCTGAATATCCTGGCAAATTCATGTTCGATGGTCTGGTCTGATTGCAGCACGATCAATCCAATGCGCGCACGTTGCCCCAAGCCACCATCGGTTTCACATTCGAGTGTCTCTATGCAGGCGTCGTCATAGTCCACTAGCCGTTGTCCGCCTCTTCCTGAGCTTTCTCAGCGTGATACGTGGAAATACAGAGGCTGCGCGACTGCCTTGAAAGAATAGGCGTTGATCCATGCAGCAATCGCGCGTTCATCAGGCAGGCGTCGCGAGCGGGTCCGGTGCACTTGACCACTTTGCTACGATGCGTGTCGACAACGTCGTTGTCGACAGCGCCTGTAAAGTCGCCATCGGTCCAAAATTTTGTGTCAGCACCGTGATGGAACATTTCCCTTGATTTGTTTGGTGTATAACAGCAACATCGAAGAAAAATCAAGGAAAAACTCAGATTGACCTTGCCGCCCCTCCATACGATGCGTCTGTCACTGCCCGTACCATCGTCACTCGGGGGGAGTGTGTGTGATAACGCAAGATAGTCTGCACCGTGTAGCGCCTGTTCGTGGTTTTCATGAGGAAGAGTTTCGATTGCGCACAGAAAAGGCGCAAGCAAAGATGGCGGCGCTGGACCTGGCTGGCATGCTGTTGATGACGGAACCGGAGGTACGCTACTTCACCGGATTTCAAACACTGTTCTGGCAAAGCCCAACCCGGCCCTGGTTTGTGTTTGTACCTGCCAGTGGTAAACCGGTCGCTGTTATACCCGCAATAGGGGCTGAGCTCATGCGTCAAACCTGGCTTAGTGATATACGGACATGGAGTGCGCCTGCACCCGATGATGATGGCATGAGTCTGCTGACCGAATTATTGATACCGCTAGCACAGCGTGGGTCACGTCTTGGCGTCATGAAAGGGCATGAAACGGTGTTGCGCATGCCACTGGGTGACTGGGAGCGACTGCTTGCAGCCCTACCGGGTATTGATATTATTGATGCGACACCGCTGGTGCAGAGCCTACGCATGGTTAAGTCATCGGCGGAGATTGAGAAGCTGGCGCATATCTGTGCCATCGGATCTGCAGCTTTTGCAAAAGCGCCAGAGTTTATCGATGTGGATATTCCTCTGGAGGAGATCTTTCGTGAGTTTCGTCTTACGGCTATCGGATTGGGAGCCGATGATGCCCCCTATGTGGTGGGTGCAGCTGATCAAGGTGGTTATGCAGATGTGATATCACCTCCTTCGCGGCGTCCACTGAAAGCGGGAGACGTCCTCATGATGGATACCGGCTGTACGTGGGATGGCTATTTTTGCGATTTCGACCGCAATTGGGCGATTACTCAAATCGATGATCAGGCAAGGCGAGCCTATGATGTGCTGTGGCGCGCAACCGAGGCGGGTATCGATGCCGCTCGACCAGGTAATACAAGCCGTGACCTTTTTATGGCGATGTCAACGGTGTTGTCAGAAATGAATGACAGTGGAGGGGATATTGGACGGCTGGGGCATGGATTGGGAATGCAGCTAACCGAGCAGCCTTCGCATGCCTCCTTTGATGAAACTGTTCTGAGCGAGAACATGGTGCTGACAATCGAGCCATCATTGTCTTATGGACACGGACTGATGATGGTGCATGAGGAGAATATTGTCGTGGGTGCGGATAAAGCAACATTGCTGACAACTCGCGCGTCGCCCGAATTGCCAGTGATCTTAAGTCGTATAGAGTGAGCGCTTGCCAGCGCTCGACCAGAATATTCGGGATGCACGTAAGCGCCGGAGGCTTTGAAAAGAGTCAGCGCCTTATATCCCCAGTGTTGCATAAAAGTTCGGGCCAGATCCGCTTCGCTGCTTCTACAGCGCCTTATATAAAGCTCTATAAGCTTCTGGACTCGAAATTTTATGCAACACTGGGGATAGGCATGCAGCTCGAGGATGCGAATATGTTACGTGCAAGTATCACGAAGACTGCCTTGCCAACTCCAAGCGATTCTCCTTAGAGCCAGGGGTGTAAATGGCTGAAATACTTTCCTCCTGCATCAATGAACTTGGTTGAAGGAGACAACACCTCGACGGCAGTGCTGATCTCGGAGTAACCGTAATGTGTCAACGGTCCTTAATGATGTCGGGTAGCTGGAACATGATCTGCGTGTAACGTACGATCATTGCAATCGTAGATAACTTGCAATGGTTAAATTAGTGCGTCGTTACTCATAACAGATTGGATTCATATGCGCAGTGTTGCACTTCAACTTGGTCTGGTTTTTCTTTTATTGACTACTGGATGTAGCCTTGATAAAGACGGAGACAATAGCGACGATGCGGGTCTGGATGATCAGACTACTGTTGCTCAGACTCTTGGAGGCACCCAGGATTCCAACGATGTAGAAGTGCCAGACCAGACTCGGGCAGAGCCGAATAATCTGGATGAGAATCAGACACTGGCCGACACGCAAGAGCAAAGCAAGAGCTCTGGGTCAGATGAGGCAGGCAGCGCTTCGGAATCAGATGAGATAGTCGACGTAGACAACACCGCTGCGCTAGTTAACAGATTGGAGCTTGTTGAGAAACCGGAGCCCGTTGAGGAGTCAGAGCCTGTCGAGAATACAGAAACCCTTGAGACACCCGAGACACCCGAGACACCCGAGACACCCGAGACACTCGATATTACAACGCCTGCAGAGATGTCAGACGCTGACAAGGCTGCTGAGCCAGAAGAGCCACAAGACACTCACGATTCAGACAGTGATAACCCACTGGAACAGAGGAACGCTGAAAACGTCCTGTTTCCTGAATATGTGACACCTACAGATGTCGAGAAATGCTCTGTCGACGATGTAAAGCGCCGAGTTTATTGGGATATGCGCGACTACTACATTTACGCAGAGCAAGTACCCCAGCTAAACCTAGCAGATTACGATTCGCCAGAGAGTCTGATCAACGCTCTTCGAGTTTTCCCTGATGTCTATAGCTCCGTACAGGATGCGGATACACAATTTGCGTTGACCGAGGCGGGGCAAAGAGAGGGGTTTGAGTTCTGGTTTAGTCCAGCAAATGATGGCATTGTCAGATTTCGCCATATTTGGCAAGGTTCCCCAGCCGATCAAGCTGGTATAAAACGCGGTGATGAAGTCATCAGCATAGATGGTCGCGCTATTGAAGAGCTCAGCAACAGCGAAATAAATTTGAAGATTTTTTCGCCAGAGAAATCTCCACTATCCCTCATTGTTCGCACCGGTGATGAGAAGCCTCGATCGGTACGGGTGTCGTATGACGTTTATCAGTGGGTGACTGCAGGTCCGGTTAAATTAATAGCACCAGATGAAAATTCAGGTTTGCCCAAAATTGCTTATTTACCCGTCAGTTCTTTTGTAACACCAACGAGAAACGAATTTGATACGGCAATTGCAAAAATTGAAGACACGGAAGGTGTCGAAGAATTAATCGTTGATTTGCGTTACAACGGTGGTGGTGACATCAATATCGCAACCTATATGGCCGCAATAGTGGGTGGAGAAAATGTCCAGGGTAAAGAGGCCTATACCAACGAATGGAACGATAAATACAGCAGTTTGATCTTCAGCAGAAGTTTCGATGTTCTTAGTCAGCCATTGAATTTTCCAAGGGTAATTGTATTGACGACACCGTTCACTGCGTCCTCAGCTGAGCTTTTCATCAACTCACTCAAACCCTATATGGAAGTGGTTGTTATTGGTGAACGTTCTAGAGGCAAGCCGTACTCAAACGGGGTAATTGAATATTCTGGGAAAACGCTCAATATAATGACAGTGGAGCGTACGAACTCGGTTGGGGTCAGCGTTGCTGGTGGTATCCAGCCAGATTGTCTGGTCGAAGACAATTGGGAAACACCAGCCGGTTCGGTTGGTGATCCTCACATAAAAGCGTCCATGGCCTACATTCGTGACGGGAGCTGCAATACCGATGTAAACGAGAATCGTGCGTTACAAACGCGCACTATCCGTTCGCCGATGTCAGACGGTCGACTCGCACCATTTGCATCGTCAGGTTCTGACTAGGGTTTACTAGCAAACATCTGGTCAATTTACTATTTCATCAGTAGTTTAACCGCCAGATACTTGCCCGCACACCGTTTGACGCGTTTGCTGAGCCCAATCAGCCCGCTCCCGCGATTCGTTCTGCATGCATGGGATCAATCTTCTCTACACACCTGTTGTTGGCCAGGGAAATGAGCAGGGTGATCGCCTGAGATTGTCGTTGGAATGCGATGATGAGGTCACTCTGCAGTAACTTCACATGGGAGAAATGCAGTCCAGTGCAAGCAGGTACAGAACCGGTGCTAGCAATTTGCCAGCATTGACATTATTGTGCGGGCATGGGCATTCAAATTACAATCAGAGACGTACCTGAGGCGGTTCGCGACGAGCTTGCCTCTCGTGCTGCCCGTGAGGGCAAGTCCATGCAGGAATATCTGCGGCATGCCATAGAATTGTTGGCGTCCAGGCCATCCCCAGAGCAATGGATCGCCATGGTTCGGGAAAGCAAAGGGCACTACGGTGCCAGCGTGCCCGCTGCAGTAATAGCGCAAAATCGTGATCAGGATAAGCGTTGAGCGTAGTTATCGATGCATCTACCGTCGTTGCTGCATTAGTCGACGCTGGGCCTGACGGCGAATGGGCAGAGCAGCTCATGGAGGATCATGAGGTTATTGCACCGTCCCTGATACTAGTGGAATGCACGAGCGATCTTAAACGCCTGAAAGCTGCACAAAAAATCAACGATCTGAACGCCAGCATTGCTCGCAGAAACCTTTTGTTGCTGCCGGTGTCATTGTTTTCGTTTGAACCCTTTGCGGACAGAGTATGGGCGCTTCGTGAAAATCTCAGTAGCTATGATGTCTGGTATGTCTCTGTCGCAGAAGCGCTGCAACTTCCACTAGCGACACTAGATATGCGTCTGGTCAATGCTCCGGGCCCGGAGTGCCATTTTATGTTTCGCTCGGACTGATAGGCAATCTGCAGCTGTTGCCTAGAGTGGGGCTCGATTTGTCATGAAGCTTGTTGGTACGATGTCTATTACACAAGGCAGAAGCGGGTGTGTGTGGCCATGGTTGCGCGATATAGATTGATCGGGTGCCAAATGTTTAATGGAGTAGGCTGACGGGGTTTGGATAGTGTTTCAACGGCTCATTGTTCCTGGATCTCTCGAGGCCGCGAAGGCTTGGAGTGACTAGGCCTACGCAGCCCGACTCAATCCAGAAAAATGTCCATTAAGCGACTTACTTCTTGGTGTGATCAGCGAATGATTTTACCGACGTCTCTATCTTCTGCAAAGCCTGGCTGTCGGATAGACAAGATAAATTCGACGCGTCAACAATCGCCCGAAATTTGACGTTCCTAGACTTTAGATGGAATTGGCAAATGACTAGACTTTTTACGACTGTTTTTTTAACTTTGATTCAATTTCCAACCCTATCCTTAGTATAAACAGGGTCTGGTCCTACCAGAATCATCTCTGGGAGATTAATCGGATAGGTGATCGTCATAGACGATCTCATGTTTTGCAAATGCAATGATGCAACAGACTGACGCAAATGGATTTATCACAAAACTGGTTACTGATGGCGGTCATAACTCCAACGTTCTGGGCAATATGCTGTGTTCTTGACTGTTGTCTGATAGGTAATAAGATTTATCGTAAACCATCGGACGGTGCCATAGTATCCAGCCTGTTTTGTCTTGTACCACTGTTGTTTTTATTCATTGGTGACACACAGGAAATTGTTATGTCTGTGGGCGAAAAGGGCGTACCGACGAATGCTGTTTTAGCGGGCCTTGCCTTCGCCTTGCATCTGTTGTTCTACTTTCGAACCCTTCATCGCCTCAACGACGTGTCGGGTGCAGAGACGTTCATCTCACTCAGTGTTCTCATCGTGCCGCTTTTCGCCTGGGTAATGCTTGGAGAAAGACTCCCTGGTCATTTCTATCTTGCTTTTATCATCGCTGCGTCCGGCGTACTTCTTCAGTGCCTCCCCGCCATTCGCAAAGTCGGTCTGCTTCTACTAGTTAACATGCTAATCACCATGACAGCAGTTTCATTGTCTATGGTACTGCAAGCCGGTGCACTTGAATCTCACGGATTTATTCTCTCAACGGTGTTTTTTAATTCGACAGTGTTTTCTGTTGCAATGACATTTTTCATCGCTAATCCAAAATCTCGCCAGCGAGTAGTCAACCTGTTTCAACACTACCCGGTGGTATTAATCACCGGTGAAGTGTTGAGCATACTAGCCGTCCTGAGCTCACATAGAGCAACGCAACTAGGGCCATCAGTTTCCATCGTCGTACTAATCGAATGCCTATTGCCTCTCATGATCATTGCGGTTAGCGCTGCGCTGATCCTCATGAATCGCTATTGGCCACTGTTGTCCAGTCAGCATGAATCTATTCTCTCGTTACAACTTCAGGGCATGCAGATGAAAATCGGTGCGCTATCGCTGGTGATGATTTCACTCCTTATTCTGATAATTTAGTACGTACCGGCATAGTGATTGACATCCTCCTCTACAGACCCGATCCCAAGCTAGATAACGTCAGTTGCAGAGGACTGTCTGCACTCGTATCCGGTGCCTACGATTACTGGTCCCAGGCAGTCAGGGAAGTTGACCATAGCCTGTTTGCTTAGACCATAAGCACGTTGCTCAACGAGGTTGTGTCGATGGAATGAGGAATCCGGGTAATTTAGCCCACCGAGCAGCATGCCATTCGGCTTTAGGTTAAAAACCGGCTCTTGCCCCGGTAGCCAATATCTGGCGGCGGCGCACGGGCCCCGGTTCATTCCGGACCAGCAAGATAAATCCTATCATCGAGCAGAACCACAGCTTAGTTCGATAGCTGGACTCTAGTGTGGCGGCCAACAGTTGCAGTCTTGCGTGGTAGCTGACGATACCAGGTTACTGTATCTGTCCTATGGCTTGCAGGTGAATCCGTGTACCCCTGTTGACTCATTCAATCTAAACGGTAACGCAAGGGCCTTCGACTGCAATACCTGTTGTGTGAGTTTTTAACAATTGACCCTCTACAAAGGTGACAGTATCTGAGTGGCACGATGCTCTTTTCTTTTAACCACCTTAGGGAAACCTCTAACATGTTTAAACGCACAACTCTCAGGACGGGATTTGTCACGTCGTTGTTTGTACTTTCGCTTGGGTTGAGTGCATGCTCCAGCGATGATGACGGTGATGACGGTCCAGATCAGAACGGCCCGACTATCGATGACGGTGCTGGCGCAGGTGATGGTACTGATGCAGGTAACGGTACCGATAGTGAAGCCGGCACTGACGCAGGCGCTGGCGATAGCACTGACGCAGAAGCTGAACAGGCAGTAGCAGTGGTACTTGACAGCGCATCAACAGAGCCTGCTGCAGTGGGTGCTGATGACGCTGCCGGTACTGGCGACTTTGTTGTCGACACTGAAACCGGTGCTCTATCAGGCAGCGTTGAAGTTTCTGGTACAACCGGTGTTCCCACCATGGCTCATATCCATCAAGGTGCCCCGGGCGTAGCTGGTCCGGTACTGGTCGCGCTTGAGCCCAATTCGGATAGCACTGTCTGGACGGTTTCTGAGGGCGCCGCGCTCGATGCGGCAGGAATTGCGGCATTTGAGAATGGCGAGCTTTACGTCAACGTGCACACCGAAGCGAACCCGTCAGGTGAACTGCGTGCACAGCTCGATGCAGACGGTGGAGAAGGTGAAGGAGAGACCACAGAACCTGCCGAGGGTGTCGAGACAGTCTCTGTGGCGCTGGACACCGAGTCCACTGAGCCCGCTGCAGAAGGCGCTGATGACGCTGCTGGCACTGGGGACTTTACCGTAGATACTGAAACGGGTGCTGTTGTTGGCAGCGTTGAAGTCACTGGTACAACCGGTGTTCCGACTATGGCACATATTCATCAGGGCGCCCCTGGCGTAGCGGGTCCGGTTCTGATTGCATTGGAGCCCAATGAGGACAGCACAGTCTGGACAGTTCCTGATAGTGCAGCGCTTGATGCGGCAGGCATAGAAGCATTTGAGAACGGTGAGCTTTATGTCAATGTTCACACCGAAGCGAACCCGTCTGGAGAACTGAGGGCGCAACTCGTCGGTGACGGCGAAGCAGCAGTGCCTGCTACTGGCAGCGTCACGGTTTCGTTTGTGAACCTATCCGAATCACAACCGATGACACCACCGGTCGTCATTCTGCACAACGCTCCAGATAGCGAGAACGGCATTCGGTACTTTGCAATCGGTGACGTTGTGGGTGAGGAAGTTAAGCAAATTGCCGAAAACGGTGACACCGCGCCATTGCTGGAAAATGCTCAGGGCCAGATACCAGCCGGTAAGGTCAGTGCAGCTGAAGCTGCATTTCCGGAAGCAGGTGGACCACTGCTTCCCGGTGACTCAGCATCTGTCACGCTGGAACAGGGAGTTCCTGATCAGGTAATGAGTATTGTCGCGATGGTGGTTTGTACCAACGATGGTTTCACCGGTGTGGATTCCATGGAAATCACCGAAGGGACGTTTACTACACCTGTGTACGATGCGGGATCGGAAACCAATGTTGAAACGCTTGACTATTGGGTGCCACCGTGCGGTACAGACACGAACTTGACCGACGACGAAAACGGCGTAATCAGTTTGCACCCCGGCCAGGCTAACGCAGAAAATCCGGATTTCAACTTTGCGTCCGGTAGTCAGTTGCTTGAGGTAACCATTTCGGTTAACGAATAAACCAAGCAAGTGGTAAGTGCCCGACAGGCCTTGAATAGCCTGTCGGGTAGTACGAGGCGAGTATTCGAGTCAGCTCGAGAAACGGCGGATTAGGAGGGGTGATTGATTGGCATCGGCCGGTAAACGCTGAACAGGGATAAGATCTATGGCAGGAACGGGTGCAAGCTCATTAGGTACAAATGCAGTGACTACCTCTCTTGGAGTGGGGATCCTGAGCCAATTTCCGCTCGTTCTTTCTATCCTGAAGGGAGGCAGGCTAAGAAAGGAACCTTTCTTAATGAGCTTCATTAAGCAAGCTTATTCCATTAAGCTTTCTGAGTGCAGCAGGGATTTCTCAAATACAGATGATTGATTTCAAACAGGCAATAAAAAAGCCGTAGGTGGCGGCTTATGCAATAGGACCGGGACCATCTGAAGTCCGCGAATGGTGACCATCTCAGGTCCGGCAAATTAAGAGAGTAATGCTGCAAAGTAATGCGCCTCCCTCCATGGTGCCCTCCACGCATTTCGCCGATTCAAGACAAATGACAGAAGTCCAACCAAATCAAAGTACAAAATAGACGCGTGTTCAGGGCGCCATGTAGTATACAGCTCGGGGATTTGCTGACGGTGCCTATTCATACCCGTGCCCGAATCGCGCTGATAGGCTGTCAGAACCATTTAGGCGGATTGTTTTGGCCGATAGTTCGCTCTCTTACCCTCGGTTGAGCAGTGGCCCCCATCTGTCGTTCGTCTGGGATTCCATGCACTAGTGATTTTGGTAGGAACAGCCCTTGATCTGTTGTTGCTGCACACCATCGCGCCCCCCAATGCACCAGTTTACGGATTACTTCATTGATATCCAGGTGTTATCCTTGCATATCCTGTATTAAATGCCGGATATACAAGAATGATTGAAAGAAGGCTTTTTCACGAAATCTGCTCCAGGCTCAGTCAAATGCCGGCTGTTGCTATTTTGGGACCGCGTCAAACCGGAAAAACTACTCTTGCGCTAGAGATAGCGAATCAGCAGCCTTCGCTCTATCTTGACCTTCAGCTCGACGCTCATCGCGCCCGACTTGACGATCCAGCAGCCTATCTTACGGAGCATGGAGATAAGCTGGTCATACTCGACGAAATCCATCGGGTGCCTGAACTTTTCAGCACCCTGAGGGCAGTGATTGATATCAATCGCCGCGCTGGCCGCCGCCACTCTCAATTTGTCATTCTCGGCTCTGCCAGCCCCGAACTGCTGCGTCAATCGGGTGAGTCACTGGCGGGTAGGCTGGCGTATATCGAGCTTCACGGTATCGATTTGCTGGAGGCAACCGGTTTTTCCTCAAACAGCAGCTCCGATGCAGCTCAACCATACGATATTCCTTTGCGTTCGCTTTGGCTACGTGGGGGGTTTCCAGATTCTTATCTTGCCAGCTCAGACAAATTGAGCCAGGCATGGCGACGCGATTTTATTACCACATACCTGCAACGTGATATTCCAGATTTGGGGCCTGCCATTGCCACTGAAACATTGCGCAGATTCTGGACCATGCTCGCGCATTTATCAGGTGGCTTGCTCAATCGTTCAACGCTTGCGCGTAGCCTTGATGTGAATGCGACGACCATCTCACGGTATCTGGACCTAATGGTGGACTTGCTGCTCGTCAGACAATTAAAACCGTGGCACGGGAATCTTGGCAAGCGCCTCGTGAAAGCTCCCAAAATCTATATTCGAGATTCCGGCGTTTTACATGCACTACTGGCGATTGATACCAGGGAACAATTGCTGGGTCATCCGAAGCTTGGCGATAGTTTTGAAGGATTTGTTATCGAACAAGTGCTGGCTGTAGCGCCAACTGATGTTTCGGCAAGCTTCTATCGAACAGCAGCAGGTGCGGAGATAGATCTGATTCTTGAATTCGGCATAGAACGCTGGGCAATTGAAATCAAACACTCCAGCGTGCCAAAACCTAGTCGCGGGTTCTATGAAGGATCACGTGATGTCAGGGTAACCCGAAGAGTAGTTTTATATCCAGGCACAGAAGCTTACCGAATTAAAGATGGGGTTGAAGTGGTGCCAGTCACTCATTTTATGCGTGAATTAGTTGCGCGGCGTTAAGGATGCGTGAGGAGGTATACTAATGATTCAGTAAGCTACTCTATCTAGACGCAGATCTATTCCACTTTTCTCAAAGAAAGCCCGATAGAACAATCTGTCACCCTAGTGATCAAGTTGGTCTGTGAATCCTTGAGTGTGTCTAGTATCACGCTGGCCTGCCGGAAATCCAGTCATCGAGCTGTGCTTCGGTAACCCCCAAACTAATGATAGCCCCTGAGTGCAGCGTACTAAGATCAACCAGTGTCATAGCGGTAAATCTGTCAACATCTTCGATATTTTGTGTGCTGCAGAAGGTTTCGATTAAATCTTCCACTTCCTGATTGTGCAATCCCCGTTTCACAATCTGGCCCATTATGGATTTTCTCTGTTGCCTGTATTGGATACGAAAGGCGTCAATTTCACCCAGTGATTTTTTAACTAAACCATATTGCTCGTAGGACCGAGAATATGCCCATGAAAATAGTTCAAGCATGGGACCACTGTTATTTTTTTCGTAGATTGCCAAAAGTGCCGCCGTGTAATCATCTCGCGATACATCTTTAAAGCTTAGTGGGCACAGGTTATGTTGGATGAATGGAATATTACAGCTTAGGCGTGAGGTTCTCTTATTGACGTACTCAAAAGCCTGTAAATAAGAAAGATGCACCAGCAGAAAAAAGCTTTGTTCGAAGGCGTTGTGTATCTTTTTCGCTTTTTTGCAAAACCAGCTCAAATAGTTCTTTCAGAACATGCTAATTATCAAGGGGCATGTACGTGGACTGTCCAATATCAGCAGTTCCCGGTCAGTTCAAAAATTCTCCTGCAATCAGTAGGTTGAGGTGACGCAGCAAGAAAGCTCTTCGTACGCTACCTTTAATGAGCAAGTCCATCAACACTTGTTTGTCATGGCTGCTCCTGCCGCTCGATTTCGTCAAACTC
>Ga0209185_1000399_pt1 | contig 52616 bp, 49 predicted proteins | sample SidtaG_2_FD_187425 | JGI IMG/M metagenome (GOLD analysis project Ga0209185, IMG submission 187425) | Marine algal microbial communities from Sidmouth, United Kingdom - Sidmouth_Asex2 metaG (SPAdes) (version 2) | ecosystem: Host-associated > Algae > Red algae > Unclassified | place: Sidmouth... | reverse complement strand
CTTCGTTTTGAAATGTGCTGAAATTGAATTTTTTTCTGTTTGTTTTTCCTGTTTTTTGTTTTTACTTGGTTCCATTTTTTTACTTTTTTTAAGTGTGAAATGTGTCAAGTTTTTTCAGGAAGAGACAGGTATAAAATAAATAGGCGCAGCTTCAATTTCAACGTACTGTTTTCTAGCTAGTCGTAGCATCTCGCTTCGACTTTTCTATTATACAAATAGTCTTAGCGAGATGCTAAGACTAGAACGAGACCCTCTTTATTAAGGGGGGCTTTTTTTATTTATAGAAAATTGAATCTAGTACACATTGTCATGCTGAACTTGTTTCAGCATCCTCGACAATAAACTAGGGTAGTATTTTTATTTATATTTGAAGAATTAAACAATCGTGTGAACTTAGTTATGAAGTTATAGACGATGGATAAAACTAAATAAGCGCATTAAAAAAAAATTATGAATAAAGAATTCCTTGAAGAGTACTCCTTATTTAGAAAGTTGAAATGTGAAGTTCCCGAGACTTTAGACAAAATTTCTAGTCCCCCCATAAATATGAGCTGTCAAAACTGCGGTTCAAATCAGACTTTTAATATGGTCAATATCTACCATGAATTTTATGATTATTCAAATGTTCAATCGAATAATGAGAAGGTACGACTTCTTTATGAATGTCAGTCTTGTAGAAACTTTACAAGACAATTTCAAGTTTATATAAGTTCCCAATTAGATTATGTCTATAAGTTCGGTCAATTTCCAGAATGGGAAATTAAAATGGATAAAAACCTTGAAAAAACACTTGGTAAACATGCTAAGACATTTCGAAAGGGTCTAGTATGCGAGTCTCAAGGTTACGGGATTGGCGCATTTGCATATTACCGTAGAATTACCGAAGAAATCATAGATGAATTGTTATACTCTATTTCTGATTTAATCGAAACGGAACATCGAGCAGAATATCAAACGGCACTTGAAGAAACCAAAAAGACAAGAGTTGCTCAAGATAAAATTGACCTCGTAAAAGATTTACTCCCAACAATTTTGAGACCTAATGGAATGAATCCATTAGGGGTTTTGCATAGTGAGTTAAGCGAAGGACTGCATGCTGATACTGATGAAAACTGTCTAGAATATGCGAGTCACATTAAAGACATTCTAACTTTTCTTATCAATCAAATAATCCATAGCAAGGAAGCCGCAAAACAATTCACAGCAAGTATGCAGTCAATTTTAGAGAAGAAAAGTAAAAGATAGGTACTCATAAAATATAGCAAAAAAGTTCTGCCTCAACTTTCAATACGGGTTCTTGCACTTTCGCATAGCGCACCTTTTTTATCTAAAGCAACAAGTTACTCCTCATGCAACAAAGTATCTTGCTCGGCTAGCTTAGCGTAAATCTCTGAGATGGTTACTTCGTCTTCAAATACATATTTTATACCTAAATGATTGGCCAGTATGTTGGCTTCAAAAGCAGGGAGTCTGCCAAACTCTTTTCGGGCTATGAGTCTGCCGGGGCGGAGCAAGGCACTGTCTAGTTTTTTGAGCTCTACATTAAAGGTGCATATAATTTGAATATTGAGTAAATCATTGAGCAGCCCGTCTGTCATGTTTAGTAAATTAGTAATGGCTTGTACCCTGCCCGTACTTTCGCGCATAGCGAGTAGTGGCTCGGCATCTTCTATAAGCAGCACACAGCTTTTGCCTTGGGCGGCATAGTTGCTCATGGTGTTGGCTATAAAAGTTAGAAACGATGGTTGTATCAAATGATCTACCATATTCGGTGGCATATAGATTACCACCTTTTTGCTTTTGGCCATGTAGCGTAAGAGGTGGCGTATATAATAGGTTTTGCCTGTGCCTGGTTCGCCGTGCAACAGAATCAATCCTTTTTTCTGCGACTGCAACTTATTGATTAAGCCAGAATGAAATTTTTCAAAACCATTGCCATAGTGTAAGTCGAGGTCATGAATTTCAAAATTATCTTTTACAGGAAAAGATTTTAAAGAGAAATTAGTACCTACCGATACGACCATACTTATACTTGGTACAGGCTCCTCCACCGGAATTTGAAAATCTCTAATAATATCTTTTAATTCATATTCCCATTCTTCCACTCGTTTGCCAAAAGACTCGGCCGGAAAATACAAGGTCAAATCACCAAACTGCAAACTATTATTTGCTTCAATACGGTTGGGGTTACCTTGGTTTGCATTTTTATAACTGTAGCTGCCTAGCGAACGAATATTGTGCCCGACCAGCAAATAATTAATATCGGGAAAGCTAAGCACGAAAAAGTTGAACTCGGTATCATGGTCTAGACCGCTGGCATTATAATAAATGTCTAACGCGCGATGTTTTTCTATGAGATGATTGCGCAGCGCGCCCAGTTCGCAACGGTAATTGTGCATGAGCGCATGTGAAGGCATACTACCAAATACTACAGCATAGTATCGCTCAGGCGAGAAGCTTACTCTATCTGTTTTTCCTTCTATAATCCATTGCCATTGCTCGGGGGTAATTACAAAGTCATGGGTAGCTTTTTCTATTTCTTCTGCTTCTGGTGCCATATCGGGTACAAACTTTTTGTGAGAGAGTACAAGGTTTTCGCTCGGCTCATCGTAATAGGTATATTCGGAGAAGGTAAACTCTTGAATCTCGCCATTATATATACTATACTTGGTGGTTTCGTTATCATGATGGTCGTATTCGTATTTATCCTCGGGGCGAAATGGTTTTGTGTAGTCTCGGTATTGACCAAAAGATGCATCACCTAGTTGGTTGCCCTCAGGGTCGTAGTAATTGGTATAGGTATTATACTCATCTCGATTTTCATTATGTGTTATGCTTTGTTTTTCTTTTCCATCCTTGGTATAGGTATAATTTGTTGTGCCTTGCAATTCATTTTTGGCATTGTAGTTCATTAGTTTTATACATTGTCCCGTTAGGTTATATTCCCTTTCTGAGCGGCTTGTTTGTTTACCATTGCTATAGCAAATTGTTCCAATATTGTTTCCGTTCTCGTCATATTTATATTCTATATTGCTTAGTAGCTTGCCTGTTTTATCATAGGTAGTAAAAGCTAGTGTTTTGCCTTCATCGTTCATCAATTTTTCTCTTATACTGATACATTCGTCATTTTTATCAAAGGTTTTATCAATTGACTTGTTTGCGCTATCACTTGGCATAAATTGTACATACTCGCCTTTGGTATTAAACATTATATCTACTATTTTATTACCATCGCGGTCAAACGTCCAACACCAATTGGCAGGGAGGATATCCCGCATCTTGCCGGGTACCATTTTACCATGGCGGTATACCGCTTCATACACTACTTTTTTATATTGCTTTACTGGGCCTTTTAAGCCAATTTTTTCTTTGTCTGTTTTTTTATCTTGCTTGATCATTGTAATGTTGGTTTTGGTACTATCAAATATAATAATTTGTTTAAATATTCTATTTGATGAACCAGGTAGCTTGAAATCTTATTTAGCATAGCGTGTAAATCCTTGCCTTGTTCTACTCCGCCACTGTTCGTGTTTCCGCAGCACCACATTCGGTGTGGAAGCGATACCAACGGCTTCCCAATAGTTTTATCCGAAGGTTTCTTGTGTTTCTCTTAGCAACGTTTTAAAGGATTTCCATCTGTAATTAAATCACTCCTCAGTTTTTTTCTTTTTTACTTGCGCGCCCACCCGAAATTTATCAAACCTTTCGTCTTCCCAATTCAGTAAGATATAAAAATACTTTTCAATTTTTTCAGGATTAAGCAATACAAAATCTTTAAATGCATCGTGCATATCATTGTGAAACAAACTGATAAAAACATAACAATCTAAATACCCCATTTTTTGCATAGAACGCGCAAAGGGGAAGTTCACTTTTTTCTTTTTCTTACTTTTCTTTTCTTCTAAATTACTTTTTCGCAAATACTCCGCCTGCTTGGCAGGGTCTTGTATCAGCGAATCAAATTTTAAATTACCCGCTAGCATTTCTTTCCAAGCGTACACTTCTAAGTAGCGCTCGTTGGTTATTTCATTGCTTCGTAAAATTCCTTTTTGCGCATAGGAATATACCATGCTTTTTGCGCCTTGGTAGTAGCGCCAAGGCGACTTTTCCTTTGCTATAATCTCTTCGTAATTATGCTCTGTATTCAATGGATACACTTCCCTTCGAATCCACTGAGAATTTAAATAACGACCCATACGCTTTAGGATTCTATCTAAATGAGCGAAGTAAGCATCTTCGGGATAAATGGCAATTGCCTTTATTACAGCTGCTGCTGCCGGTTTGTATTTGCCCTTCGCTAAGAAATAACGCGACAGTCCCTCCAAACCTTCTGGTCTTTGGTAAAAGGCATCTGCTACATACAAAAACTGTTTATAGCTTGGTGTGTCTAAGCCTATTTTTAAATAACTATTGGCAAGCGCTAAATGCGCAGGAAAATATTCGTCATACTTATCCGTTATAAATTTAAACCGCTCAGCTGCTCTTCTAAAATCACGAGTGTAATAATAGTCTAGTCCTTCGGCATACACATCCAAGTCAGCTTGGCTAAGCATAGTATCATATCGAATGGTATCCACTGTAAGTATTCGCAGGTAGTGTGAGGCAGAGTCTACTCGTTCATGAAGCAAGCTTGCCTTTCGACTATTGGCAATAATCTGCCAAGCATAAGTATCATAAGAAACCAAGGACAGGTCATCGGCTTTCTTAGCAGACTTTTTCGCTTTTTTTAATGATTCTTTTTTGCCCTGCGCTACTTCTTTTTCTTTTTGATTGGCCAGCTCAATTTTTCGGCGAGCCGCTTCCACCGGATTCAATGAAGTATCGCTACTAGCTTGTGCTTCGATTTGTTTCCCTAACTTTTTTCTATCGGAACGGGATAACCGTATGTTGTCTACGGTCTCTTTTTTTTGCTCCGCCGTTCGCGCCAAACCATTATTGATAAAATTATCCGCTAGGTTTGTTTTAGGAAGCAAATTTTGTCCGTCCTGCAAAAAATATTCTCCTTCCTCATTATCAGGCGGGGTTTCAAGCGCAATCTTATGCAAAATTTGCATTTGTACTTGCACCAAAGCTTCATGAAAATAGGATTGATTTTTATTTTCGTTGCGCAAATCAAGTAAAATTTTCTCCCCTTCAAATACGCGTCCTTTATTTAATAATGTTTTAGCATGTTCAACTTTCTTCTTATCAGCTTTACTGATAAAATTAGGAAGCTTTTGCTGCGCTAAGGCTCCCCAAGAAAACGAAAGAAAACAAACACTAAGTAAGACGCTGCTACGCATGAGCTTGTAAATTAGTACTTCTCCTCCGAGTTTACAAACCCAGTTCTTTTTTAAAATAATCTAGGGTTATTTGCAATCCTTCGGTGCGATTTACCTTGGGGCTCCAACCCAAAATTTCTTTCGCCCGAGTAATATCTGGCTTGCGCTGTTTTGGGTCGTCTTTGGGCAAGTCTAGAAATGTAAGTTCTGACTTACTGTTTGTCAGCGCTACTATTTCCTCCGCAAACTCTTTTAATGATATTTCACTCGGGTTTCCTACATTGACTGGCAAGTGATAGTCACTCATCAATAAGCGATAAATCCCTTCTACTAAATCAGCAACGTAACAGAATGACCTCGTCTGACTTCCATCTCCAAAAACGGTTATCGGCTCATGATTCAAGGCTTGGCTCATAAAGGCGGGTAGTGCTCGACCATCATTCAATCGCATGCGCGGACCATAGGTATTAAAAATCCGTACGATGCGCGTTTCTAAATTATGAAAAGTGTGATACGCCATAGTCATGGCTTCTTGAAATCGCTTAGCTTCATCATACACTCCTCGCGGACCGATCGGATTTACGTTTCCCCAGTAATCTTCGTTTTGAGGATGCACTAAAGGATCACCGTATACCTCCGAAGTTGAAGCTATGAGCATTCGAGCTTTTTTTTCTTTAGCCAATCCTAATAAGTTATGGGTGCCCAAGGAGCCCACTTTTAATGTTTGAATGGGCATTTTTAAATAATCAATCGGACTAGCCGGTGATGCAAAATGAAGAATATAATCTAAAGCGCCTGCTACATGAACAAACTTTGAAACATCGTGATGATGAAAGGAGAAATTTTCTTCAGGCATAAGATGCTCAATATTTTTAAGCGAACCCGTTATCAAATTATCCATGGCAATCACTTCGTAGCCTTCCTTCATAAAGCGGTCGCACAAATGTGAGCCCAAAAACCCAGCGCCTCCCGTTATTAATACTCGTTTCATAATATGCATACGAAAGTAAGGAGTAAAAAAAAGAAAGCCACCCTTCTCGGGTAGCTTTTCAATCTTTACTACAAAGTCTGTTTCTAAGAAATTACCTTCCTACCAATAGAATTATAATAGAATCCTTCTTTTTGTAGAACGTCCAAATCATATAAATTTCTACCGTCAAAAATTACAGGTTCCGTCAACTTCGATCTCATTTGCTCAAAATCAGGCGTTCTGAATATGCTCCACTCGGTTAGTATCGCCAAGCAATCCGAACCTTCTAAGGCATCATAAGCACTATCTGCGTAGCTTATTTTTTGTAAAAAATCATCGCTTTTGTTTTCAAAATGCTTCATCACGTTTTCAGTAGCTTCTGGATCAAAGGCTTGAACCTGAGCACCTGCCTCTACTAATTTCTCTATAATATAGAGCGCTGGTGCTTCGCGCACGTCGTCCGTGTTAGGTTTAAAAGCTAAGCCCCAAATCGCTATAATCTTACCGCTCAAATCACCGGTATAGTATTCTTTTATTTTTTCAAAAAGTACTAGTTTTTGTTTATCGTTTACTTTCATCACTGAGTCTAGGATATTAAAATCATATCCATTTTGATGACTCGTTCTGGCAAGCGCTTGCACGTCTTTTGGAAAGCAACTTCCCCCATAGCCAATCCCTGGAAATAAAAATCGTTTACCAATTCGCGTATCGCTCCCCATTCCTTTTCTGACAACGTCTACATCGGCCCCTACTTTTTCACAAATGTTGGCTAACTCATTCATGAAGGTTATCCGTGTGGCTAAATATGAATTAGCCGCATACTTAGTAATTTCTGCACTGCGCTCATCCATAAAATAAACGGGATTTCCTTGGCGCACAAACGGTTTGTACAGTTGCTCCATCAATCCACGCGCTCGCTCACTGCTCGTTCCTACCACCACGCGATCCGGCTTCATAAAGTCATCTACCGCTACCCCTTCTCTTAAAAATTCAGGATTACTGACAACGTCAAATTCTCCGTCAAAGTTTTCTGCAATTTTGGCTTGCACTTTTTCTGCTGTGCCCACGGGAACGGTGCTTTTATTAATAACAACTTTATATGCTTTATGCTCTTTGAGAATGTTTCCTATATGCTCAGCCACACCTAATACATAACTTAAATCCGCACTCCCATCCTCACCGGGTGGTGTAGGCAAGGCTAAGAATATTAAATCTGATTTTTCAACTGCACTGTTTAAGTCCGTAGTAAAATGTAAGCGACCCGCTTTTAAATTTCTTTCAAAAATAACCTCTAGCCCTGGCTCATAAATTACTACCTCGCCTTTAGTGAGACGCTCTACTTTTTTCTCATCGATATCTACGCAGATAACCTGATTTCCACTTTCAGAAAAACAAGTTCCTGAAACTAAACCAACATAACCTGTACCTACAATTGCAATATTCATTTTACTTTTTTAATTCGTTTACGACTTCTATAAAATTACTAATTATATAGTCTTGAACCTCAGCTTTCATTTCGGTATGAATTGGCAAAGAAATTACGCGGTGGGTCAACCAATCTGTATTCGGTAGTTCTTGCTCCCCCGAGTTGAAGGCAGCGAACATTTCTTGTCGGTGCGCTGGAATCGGATAGTAAATCATAGCCGGCACGCCGCGCTCAGCCAAGTGACTGACAACAGCATCTCTGTCAACATTATGAAGGACCATTGTATATTGATGAAAAACGTGATAAGCGTTTTCTCTGCGTTTAGGTGTAGATATATTATCATGACTGGCAAATGCGGCATCATATTTATCGGCCACTTCTCTTCTTGCGGAACAGTAATTATCCAATTGTTTTAATTTGATTCCCAACACAGCTGCTTGCATACTATCTAATCGAGAGTTACAACCTACGCGCTTGTGTACATAGCGTTTGCTCTGACCATGATTGGCAATCATTCTAAGTTTTGCCGCTAAGTCATCATCATTAGTAAACATGGCGCCACCATCTCCGTAGCAACCTAAATTTTTAGATGGGAAAAAAGAGGTAGTCCCTACTGCTCCCATAGTTCCATTAGCCGATTTCGTGCCATCGCTGTGAGTGTAATGCCCGCCAATGGCCTGCGCATTATCTTCGATAACGGGTATATTGTGTTTAGTAGCAATTGCCATGACCTCATCCATAGGAGCGCTTTGCCCATATAAATGCACCGGCACAATGGCTTTGGTATTCGGTGTTATTAATTTTTCTAAATGATGAACATCCATGCAAAAAGTTTCACGGTCTACATCACAAAAAACAGGTTTTAGGTTTAACAAGCCCACTACTTCAACCGTTGCGATATAAGTAAACGATGGAGTAATTACTTCATCACCCGGTTTTAATCCTAGCGCCATTAAAGCAATTTGCAATGCATCGGTTCCGTTTGCACACGGTATTACATGCGCTACATCTAAATAAGTTTCTAAGTCCTTGGCAAAATCTTTAACCTTCGGGCCATTTATAAAAGCTGCGCTATCTATTACTTCTTGTATAGAAGCGTCAACTTCGGTTTTTATTTTTTGGTACTGACTTTTTAAGTCTACCATTTGAATATTTTCCATTGTAGGGTATTTATTAATTTTTACCGCAGGCAAAAGTACAATTTAGTAATAAGAAAAGTTCAATTGAAATAAACACTTTGTAACTTTACCTTATGTCCAAAAAATGTTTGGTGTCCCTTTTACTGCTATTTCCAATAGTTTTACTTGCTCAAAAAAAAGAGCAAGAAGCGGGAAGCCGGATTTGGAATCTTGAATTTAAAACAGCTTATGATGTTCCTTTTGCGGATATGGCCGTACGGTTTGGCAACAGTTTTCGCATAGGGACTGGTATAAAATTAAAAACGAAAAGCAACTGGATTTTTGACATTGAACATACATTCATTGTAGGAGGAAAAGTAAAAGAACCCGGTTTGTTGCAAAACGTTGTGACCAACAATGGAGGAATCGTTAATTTATTTGGTGAAGAAGTCAATCCTGGTATTTTTCAACGAGGTTATATGACTGGCATTCAAGTAGGTAAGATATTGCCTTATCTTAATCACAATGCAAATTCTGGACTGACCGTTCACTCAGGCATTGGTTTTATGCAGTACAAAATAAATTTATTTGACCAGGACAATAATATCGGACCGATTATGCAAGACCCTAATTCGGGGGTTGACTATAAAAAAGGATATGATAGGTTGACCAATGGAATCTACTTAAAACAATTTTTAGGCTACACTCATTATTCCAATAATAAACTAATCAATTTCGTAACTGGCTTTGACTTTATTTACAGTTTCAATCAAGGAAGAAGAGACTTTCTCTTTGATGTACAAAAGCCTGGAAATGAAAAACGATCTGATATTTTGATTGGATATAATTTCACATGGATTCTTCCAATTTATAAACGAAACGTAGAAGAAACCTACTACTAAACTGAGTCATGCGTTTTCTTTATGACTTATTTATTCGATTGTACTACGGCGCTGCCTGGGTCACTCAATTTTTTAAGCCGAAAGCCAAAAAATGGATTGAAGGTCGAAGAGATAGTTTTGCCCAAGTAGAAGCCTTCGCTGAAAAATTTCCTAACAATCTATGGGTTCATTGTGCTTCTGTTGGAGAATTTGAGCAAGGACTTCCTCTCATTGAGGCTTTGCAAGAAGAGTTTCCGAATTATAAGATTCTAATCAGTTTTTTTTCTCCCTCAGGTTATGAATATGCACAAAAAAAATATCCTGATTTACATAGCGTTTATTTACCAATTGACACGGCTCGCCATGCAAAACGATGGTATACAACTCTCCGTCCAAAAGCTGTTTTTTTTATAAAATATGAATTTTGGCACCACTTTATTAAGCAATCTAAAGAAAACGCTATTCCCCTGTATGTTGTATCTGCGGTGTTTTGGAAGGAACTTTTTTTCTTTAAAAAGTATGGAGGCTTTTTTAGAAAATCGTTGAAAAATGTTAGTCACTTTTTTTTGCAAAATGAAGAGAGCCAATCGCTTTTGACAGCGATTGGAATTGACCAATGCACCGTGACCGGCGATACTCGCTTTGAACGAGTACTTGCGATAAAAAATGAACGCTTTGAAAATAAAATCATTGAAAATTTTATTCAAGATAAAAAAGTGTTTGTGGCGGGTAGTGTGTGGGATAGCGATCAGCCCGTTTTATTAAAAATGATTGACACTCTACCCGATCACTTTAAAATCATAATCGCACCCCATGAGATGAATCATTTCTCCACGACTAATTTTGAGCAGTTAAACTGTACGTTTTATTCAAAAGAACCAAACCCGAATGCAAAAATTTTGGTACTGGACGTGCTCGGCTTACTGTCAAAAGTTTATCGGTATGCCAGCGTGAGTTATGTTGGAGGAGGTTTTGGTAAAGGCATACACAATGTCTTAGAAGCAGCTGTTTACAAGGTCCCAGTTTTAATTGGACCCCGTCATAATCAATTCATCGAAGCACAAGCACTACAAGAAATTGGGATTGTTGAAGCAATAACAACACCCGCTCAAGCTATCGTCAGTACTAAAAAGGCCCTTTCAATTCCCATTGAAATAGTTCGCTCAACTGAGGACTACTTTATCAAAAATGGAGCGGCCTCTCAGCAAATAATAGTCTTTATAAAAAAGCAAGGTATTTTGGTTTAAAAACGCATTCATTACGCTATTTTTACTATTTACGGCAATAGTGCTATCTTAGCAATATTGTATAAAAGGATAGAATCCATACTATGAGAAAGATTTTAGCGGTTTTAGGTATAATTATAATTTCAGCACAAAGTTTATCAGCACAATTAATTCAAGGACTCGATACCATTTGTGTCAACACACCTATCCAATTAAACTCCACTCTTCAAGGAGCCGACTCGTACTATTGGGGCTTTTGTTCCGCTTATTTAGACAATAATCCGCAAGGAAGTAGCATTGCAGCCGGAACTGGTTTGGACGCACCCAGGTCTATTGCGTTGGCTTATGATTCTGCTTCGGACAATAATTGCATCTTCGTAGTTAGCAATGGTGCTAGTTCTCGCGAACTTATACGATATGATTTTGGAAACACTATGGCTAATTCTCCCAATGCGGTAAATCTTGGAGATTTTGGCGGTGTAATTAGTGCTAATCCGAAAGGACTTTGGTTTGAGCAGGATGGCGATGGCTGGCATGCTTTTTTGGCAGCAGGCAATGGTCCTTTAAATTCTCAAATTGTACGATTTGACTTTGGACCCAATTTAAGTTCTGTACCTACTGTTACTGACTTGGGTAATTTAGGCGGATTGATTATCAACCCACAAGACATGTACCTATTCGAGGAAGCAGGAATGTGGTATGGCTTTACGAATTCAGGATTTACTGGTGACTTAGTACGGATGAATTTTGGTGCTGATTTAAGTGGTATCCCTACAATTGTAACCATTCCTAATTTAGGAGTTCCTCCCTTAGGTCTTGGTTTTCCCACAGGTTTTTGGCCAGCTTTTGACGGTACGGATTGGTACTTATTTGTTTGTAATGCCATTACTTCTTCTGTTGTTCGTTTAGACTTCGGACCTTCTTTAACTAATATCAACCCAAGCTCTACTGACTTAGGAGATTTTGGCGGAGCCCTTACCACCCCGCGGGATATAAGCATTATTAAAGATTGCGATACTTGGTATGGTTTCGTAACGAATGAAGGTTCGGACAACATCGTACGTTTAGAGTTTACTGATACATTAGACGGTCCACCTACCGCTACCAATCTTGGTAATTTTGGAAACTTTGATGATCCGATTTATCTAACTCATTTTAGAAGAACCCGAGACAATATTTTTGCATTTACTGCTAATAATGGTAGTAATTCTATCTCACGAATTGAATTCAATACCTGTACCGTTCCTGACGTGCCTTTCTCAATTTTTGAGACTCCTCCGCCTGTTACTTACGACCAACCTGGAATATACAATGTGTATTTAGCTATCGACGAGGGATTGCCAAGTATGCAGGTAGAATGTAAGCAAATAACAGTTCTTCCGACTCCTTTACTACAAATTCAAAACGATACACTGCTTTGCTTAGGCGATACTATTTTAGTAACGGCCAATGGCCAAGGATTGAATAGTTTACTCTGGTCACCAACCTACAATATGTTTCCTCCTACGGGCGACACTGAGTCAGTGTTAATTTATCCAAGAGAAAACGTTACCTACGATATTGAAATGATTTTTTTAAAAGGTGGTTGTGTGGTTGATACAAGCTTAACGATTACTGTAAGCCAAGTCACAGCTGACGCTGGTAAAGATGTAGTCGTGGGCGATGGTGCTTATACTATTCTAGGCGGACCTAAACTTTCGTATGGCTCAGAATATTCTTATGTGTGGTCTCCTGCTCAGTTCTTGGATGATCCCAGAATTGCTAACCCAAGAGTTGATCCTCTTTTTTCTAGGTTTTATACTTTAGAAGTTACCAATGATTCTACAGGTTGTGTTGCGCGAGATAGTGTTTATGTCTTTAATGAATGTGTGGATATAAGCTTGCCCAATGCTTTTAACCCAGTGAGCAACATTCCAAAGAATCGAAAATTTGGTATAGAAAATAACCAGTTGTTTAGTTTGAATTATTTTAGAATTTTCAATCGTTGGGGCAATCTAATTTTTGAAACTACACTACCCAACGTAACGTGGGACGGCACTTTTGAAAACATACCCGCTCCCAGTGGCACCTATGTTTGGATTGTAGATGGCGAATGCAGCAATGGTAAACGTATTCAAAAACAAGGGAACGTTTTCTTAGTACGTTAAACCTTTTTGACTATTCGTCGTCCTAGCGACGATATACTTTTAATTATAAATTTTACAAACAATGAAAAATACATTTTTGACTCTTTGTCTATCAATTATTTCAATGGTCACTTTTGCCCAATCGGCTGCTGATTTTGTTAAGAAGGGAAATGCTGCGTTGGCGAATATGAAGGAGAGTTTAGCACTTGACTATTATAAAAAGGCCATTGCTAAAGACAAAAAAAATGACGCAGCCTACGCAGGAGCAAGCCTTATGTATTCGAGAATTGGGAATCGCCAAAAAACAAAGAAGAGTAAAATCGCTTTTTTCAAAGCGGCAAAATCTCATGCATTAGTAGCCGTTAAATTAAAATCAACAAGTTCTTTCAACTATTATACTGCTGCTGTCGCTATGGGGCGCATGGCACTCATATCAGGATCCAAGGCTAAGGTGGCTGCCTCTAGAGATATTAAAAAATATGCCGAAAAAGCTATTAAGTTAAACCCTAAGAATGCTGCGGCTTGGAATGTGCTAGGTAAATGGAATTATGCAGTTTCTAACCTGAATTTTGCAGAAAAAGCAGCGGCTAATATGCTTTTTGGAGGATTACCAGACGGTGACATCAATAAGGCAGTAAAGGCTTTTGAAAAATCTAATTCACTGAATCCGTCTTACGTTTTGAACTACCTCGATTTAGGAAAAGCGTATGCGCAACAAAACAAAAAGAGTTTAGCCAAGCAAATGCTTCAAAAAGGCTTAAAAAAATCAAACGGAATGTTTGACGATGCGGGCTATAAAAAAGAAATGAAACTTTTGCTTTCTAAATTATAATTTTGACTTGGGTTGCCACTTTTTAGAATGAATATAAATACCACTGAAAAGTAACATACAACCCCAATAAACAAATTCTGAAGTCCACGCTACCCAAAGCGCGGGCTTTTGTTTTTCTATGACAAGGTAACAGAACAATATATAAATTGATATTGTAATAGCCTCATAGACTAAGCTTCGTTTAGTATCACCCAGCCCCAAAAGAGTATTGAAATAAATAATACTGAAACTAAATAAAATGGAAGCCAAAAGCACTACAAAAAAGGCAGGAGTGGCCAATGCAATGATCTGCTCATCTTGGGTATAAAGTCCTAAAAAATCAAGTTGAAAAAAGAATAGAATCACAACCACAATCAAGGTATATGAAATACTGAGTAGGCAAATCTTTTTCGTAATAGGCACTATTTCATCATACTTCTTTTGTCCATATAAATTACTTACCAATGAATTGGTGGTATTCGATAATGCCCAAACTAAAATTCCTATGATACCATACGCAGAGCGTATAATCTGCGATGCGCCCAATTCTCGTTCTCCTAAATGCTCAATAAATATAAAAAAGACTTCCCATCCTCCTATACTAATTAGATATTGTAACATAAGTGGACTAGATTTCGAAAGATAGCCGACAAGCTCATCCCATTGAAATTTCTGAAAGATTCTAATTTTAAAAGCTTTAAAATAGTGGGCATAATAAATGATACAAAAAACTACAAGGAAAAATATAATCTCGGCCACTACCGAAGCTATGGCCGCACCCTCGATTCCTAGCTCTGAGAAGGGACCATGACCAAATATGAGAAAATAGTCTAGCGCAATGTTGACCAAAGTTTGCCCTATGGTTCCCCACAACATATAGGATGTTTTGTTAACAGCAATAAATAGCATATTACCTAAATGAGCCAAGAATAAAAAAGGTAGGCCAAAAATACGGATGACCATAAACTCTTTAGATAACTGCCTAACCACTTCATTCTGAATACTATAATCAAAAAAAATAGATGAGAATAAAAAAGAAACTCCGATTAATACTATCGTAAGTGCTAATCCAATTTGAACGCCAGCACTAAAAACAGAACCGACTCCAATGGCTTCATTATTTCCAGCTTTTCGACTCATGAGCATAAGCAGACCACTGGCTAGCCCAAAACAAACCATTGCATAAACAAGGTAGTAAATCCCAGCAATCCCTGCTACAGAAAGGGCTTCCTTTCCGAATACCAATCCATCGCTAGACTGGTAATTCCCTAAAAAAATTGAATTGGCTAAAATACTAAGCTGAGGTATCATTATAGCTAATGACATGGGTACCGCAACACCTAAAATTTGCCGATAAGAACTCTTAGCTGTTAAAACTTGCTTCACTGTATGAAAAAGGAATGTAATACTAAATCTAATTATTGAACTAAATAAATTATTATTGTATTGAATTTGGTCCCTTATTTTGAAGAATATCACATCAATTAATAGCAAGAGGTTCTCTTTAAAGAACAGCAAGCCTTATGACTCTTTTATTTGGCTCGGTAAGAACTTCATCCAATTGGCTGTTACCAACACGGAGCATAGTAAAGTTGAGGTAGTCAAAACCTTTGAAAAAGAAAATGGTCAGATAAACAAAACCGAAGCCATATCAGTGTTTAACGATTCTCTCGTCTCCAAAGCATCCCGTTGTTTTATTGGAATAGAAAGCGCTGAATTCACACTCATCCCTAACGCCCTTTTTGACGAGAAAAATAAAGAAGATTATTTAAAAACTATTTATACTATAGATGCTGATAAGAAAGTGCGGGCTCAAAAGGTAATTCCAATAAAGGCAACTTCCGTATTCAGTATAAAAACAGGCACAGAAACCTTACTAACGAGTTCTCTCAATAAGTCTACAATACTGCATGCCCCAAGTGCCCTACTTGTAGCCTATCAGCAATTGATTCCGCCTAACAAACGATATATCAGTTTTGTTCGTTTGCAAGAAAATGAAATGCTTCTTTCCATTTTTGATACTAAAAAATTATTGCTTCACACTACGTTTACTATCGAATCATTTGATGACTCTCTATACTATTATTTAAACGCACTGAACCAATTAGGAATTGACAGAAACAAAATGTCTGCAAACCTGTTAGGAAACCATAAAGATTTAGAAATACTATTGGAGAAATTATTATCAAATATTGAAAGCTGCAAGCTCATTAATCGATTACCCACGCTACAATATGACGATGCCGTTTTCAGTCAGCCAACTCATCATTTCTTTAATTTATTTTCACTTATGTTATGCGCATAATCAGCGGAAGTTTAGGTGGGCGCAGAATCAGCCCCCCTACTAAAATGCCTCACACCCGACCAACAACAGATATTGCTAAAGAAGGTTTGTTCAACACCCTACAGCATTTGATTAGCTTTGATGGTATCAGTTCCTTAGATCTTTTTGGAGGTACTGGTTGCATTTCTTATGAATTATATTCTCGGGGCGCTGGCCAAATAACACTTATTGAAAAGGATAAAAAAATGGCAGCCTTTATCAAAAAAAATATTGAAACATTTAAAATCAAAAATGCTCAGCTTATCCTTCAGGATGTTTTCAAATATATCAAAAGTTGTAAGCAAGAATACGATTTTATATTTGCCGGGCCTCCTTACGCTTTGGCAACAATAGATGACATTCCCAATCTCATTTTTGAAAAAAAATTACTTCGTGCTGAGGGTATTTTTATACTAGAACATACGCCTAGAAACAATTATGAAAAGCATCCTAATTTTTTCAAAGTAAAAAACTATGGAACGACGCTCTTTAGTTTTTTTGAAAACAAAGAGGATTAAATCGTACTTTTAGCTTGTGAAAATTTGTGTATTTCCTGGAACGTTTGATCCGTTAACCCTCGGTCATAAGGATATAATTTTAAGAGCCAGACCATTATTTGATAAAATAATTATAGGCATAGGGCTTAATTCTTCTAAGAAACCAATGTTTTCTGTCGAGCAGCGGCTACAATGGATTAATGCTGTTTTTGCAGACGATGATGGTGTACGCGCGCAATCTTATCAAGGACTGACCATTGATTTTTGCAAGGAGCAAAAGGCAGAATTTATTTTGAGAGGTATTCGCTACGTTGCCGATTTTGAATATGAGCGCGCCATTGCAGATATGAACGCAATGCTCGCAGACGAAATAGAAACCATTTTCTTGACGAGTTCGTCCAAATTTGCTTCATTTTCTTCTACGCTTGTAAGAGATGTTTACAAAAATGGTGGAGACGTAACCCCATTTATTCCTGACGAAGTGAAGCTGAAAGACAGTAAATAATCTATGAATACTATTTCGCCATTTATTGAAAGTATCAAAACTTCTCTTATCAATGACACATTTATACAATTAAGATTGGGCAATTATAAAGGAGAAGAAGCTGAGTTAAAAAAAATCATTGTTAAACGAGTTCTGATTAAAAAGAAAGATCATTTATCTTTTGTCTATCGATATAAAAGAAGAGACCTTACTAAAAACCACCCAGTTGAGACTGCTTTTCAGGAACTGGAAAAAGTCATAAACCTAAAAGCATTTTGCTTTGCTCAACTTTTGACGACAATTGAAGATGTGAGTTTGCAAGCTAAAAAATCAAATCTATTTTTAATAAAAAAAACAGCCCCTAGCCACACCGAAGTTCCATCGCGCGAGCATGACCAACCCAAGCAGAGAAAAGTAGAGAGTGCAGAAAAACACTATTTGTATGCTCTCGGCATTACTGACAGCACAGGTAAGGTGCGTCCAAAAGGAAGGGACAAATTCAAACAAATTAATCATTATATAGAGCTGCTAAGCTCTTTACTTAAAGAGCTCCCCTCGGATAAGAAATTGCATATTGTGGATATGGGTTCGGGTAAAGGGTATTTAAGTTTTGCACTATTTGACTATTTAAAAAATATTCTTAAACTTGATGTACATTTAACAGGAGTAGAATTTAGGAACGATCTTGTTGATTTATGTAATAAAATTGCCAAAGAATCAAAGTTCACGGATTTACAGTTTGTGCAGAACACAATAGAAAATTATCAAACGAATAAAAAAATAGACGTCCTAATAGCACTACATGCTTGCGATACGGCCACTGATGACGCTATATACAAAGGGCTGACTCACAAGGCCGACTTAATCATAACAGCACCTTGTTGTCATAAACAAATACGCAAAGAAATTGCTCAAAACAAACTTACCAATGAGATGTCTTCTATATTGTCACATGGAATTTTCATGGAACGACAAGCTGAGATGGTTACCGACAATCTACGCGCATTATACTTGGAGAGAGCAAATTATTCCACCAAAGTATTTGAATTTATCGCCACTGAACATACTCCAAAAAACATTTTAATCACCGCTCAGCGAAATGATAAAAAAACAGTTCGATCACAAGAAAAAATTCAAAAGGACATTGATAACACCAAAAGTCTATTTGGTATTCGAAAACACCACCTTGAAGTGCTCATTGAAAATAGTTAGCAAGAAATTCGATTCTCAGTACTGTTGACCCGTTAATAATTAAATAAAGTAAGGTATAAAGAAATTTGTGTAAACAGAAGCCGTCTATTATGCTGTAAATTTGCAGCCAATGAAAATAGGCATCGTTTGTTACCCCACCTTTGGTGGCAGTGGAGTTTTAGCTACCGAACTCGGCAAAGCATTGGCCGACAAGGGGCATGCTGTTCACTTTATTACCTATCAGCAGCCTGTCCGTTTAGATTCGTTTCACCCAAATATATTCTATCATCAAGTATCGGTACCCACCTACCCCTTATTTGATTTTCCTCCATATGAAATTGCATTAGCTAGTACTATGGTCGATGTAATTACCAATCAGAACTTAGATCTTTTACATGTTCACTACGCGATTCCTCATGCTTCTGCCGCTTATATGGCACAACAAATTGTAAAAACCAAGGGACTCAACGTACCCTTCATAACTACCTTACACGGTACTGATATTACCTTAGTAGGAAAAGATAAAACCTACGAACCCGTTGTGACCTTTTCGATGAATAGCAGCAATGCGGTTACAGCAGTATCAAAAAATTTACGAGCTCAAACACTGAGTTACTTTGAAATGACACAAGACATTCAGGTAATTAATAATTTTGTTGATATCAAACGGTTTCAATATTCGGATAAAGAACATTTTAAAAAAATAATTGCACCGAATGAGGAAAAAATACTAGCGCACGTTTCTAATTTCAGAAAAGTCAAACGAGTACAAGATGCGATTCAAGCATTTTCTAAAATTAGAGAAAAAGTACCTGCTAAAATGCTCATGATTGGTGATGGTCCTGAGCGACCTGCCATGGAGCAATTGTGTAGGGAACTTGGCACGTGCAACGATATAAGCTTCCTAGGTAAACAAGAAAAAATGGAAGAATTACTGAGCATTGCAGACCTATTCCTGTTGCCGAGTGAATATGAAAGTTTTGGGTTGGCCGCCTTGGAGGCCATGGCCTGCAAAGTACCCGTAATTTCTTCTAATGCCGGCGGTATCCCAGAAATAAATATTAATGGTAAAACGGGCTACTCTTCGGACGTAGGTGATATTGACGCTCTGGCAAATAATTCACTAAAACTTCTTTTAGACGATAAAAAAATGGAGGAATTTAAAGCGAATGCCATCAAGCAAGCCAATGCATTTGCCATTGAAAATATTGTTCCGCAATACGAAGCACTCTATGAACGGGTGTTAGAAGAATCTAAAGTTGCTGTCTAATTTAGACATTATCAATGTCTTTAATTTTTTTCTTACCAAATGAAAAATACTGTTGGGTAAAGTAGCTATAAATCACTACCAATACTATCGCCAAAATACGAGATAAGGCAAAATTCCATTCAAAACCTTTAGTAAACAATTGGAAAAACAGATAATCTAAACCCAAACTACCCAAAACAGTAAGCCCGTATCGAAACAATTGTACGTTCCCTCTTAAAGAAGAGTGTATAAACACTATGTATTTATTAAAAATAAAGCCAACCGGAAAGCTTGCTAAAAAACCTACTAAGAAAGCTATCGTCTCTTTTTCAAAATGAAAAACCAATTCATAAACATCCTGCTGAAGTACAAAATAAAAAAAGAAGTTAGAAACTACATAACTTACTACGACAGTCGTTCCACCACAAACGGCATATTTAAAAGTTTGTAACGGCATAAACCGTAAAAAAGGAAAATAAAAAAATTCTATAAAAGAATTGATTGCCTTCCGAATCGCCATAAACTATTAGAAATTTATTGTCCAGGTTCGTTGAAAGGCTCAAAGTGGTATTCCACGGTATTGTCTAATTTACGCAACCACAACGATTTTTCTTTGAGTTTTAAAATTTGATAATCCTCTAAGCTATCCGTTACACCATTGAAACTATTACGATTTACAGAAAGTTTTCTGTCCTCATCATACAATAACCATTGGCCCTGTACGTCCTCGGCTTCAAGGGTTGTCGGATTGATAATATTAATTATATAAGATCCACTCTCGTATATGTAGTGCTTCTGTTTAGCATAGAATGGTTCCGCAGCTCTTTCCACTCCGTTAACTGTTACACTTTGAATGCGCCATGTATTAGCCAGTCGCTTCGTTTTGGATCTAAAACTTAGTCCTGGCCCCTGCTCGTACTTTTGACAGGAAACAAAACCTAAAACTAGAATACTCAATACTATTAGAATGCTTATGTTCTTTTTCATAAAAAGATTTATAACACTAAAGTAATTTATATTTTTCACTTAATGCCCGTATCTACCAAAAAACTAGTTCTAACTACGACGGCTTGACCAATTAGATTGAGCTAAATTAAGAGCGGATGGCAATTCCTGCTTTTTTTCAAAGGCAAAGCTAGCGGCCAAGGCAGCCAATTTTTTTTGCTCAGCGCTACTCTCATTCATTTTTTCAGCGTCAAAATAAGTAGGTATAAAATGAGTATTGTATTGGCCTTCTACAAACGCTTTTTGCTGAATCGCCCAATGACCAAAAGAAAGAGTGGTAGGAATGCCACTTATTTTAAAATCATCAATCGCAGCTTTTAAACGTTCGATCGCCTCTGTTCTATCTTTACCCCAAGCAATTAATTTACCAATCATAGAATCATAGTAAATCGGAATTTCCATTCCTTCCTCAAAACCATCATCGATTCGAATGCCCTCACCAAACGGTCTTTGGTAAGTATTTAATCTCCCGATAGCAGGCGTAAAGTCTTCCAATGGATTTTCAGATGTTAGGCGAAGTTCAATCGCGTGACCTGTTATTTTTAAATCTTTTTGCTGCAAGGAAAGTTTTTCGCCACGGGCTACTAAAATTTGTTGTTCCACTAAATCAATATCTGTAATTTCTTCAGTTACGCAATGCTCTACTTGTAAGCGAGTATTCATTTCCAAGAAATAGTAATTCAAATCTTCATCTACCAAAAACTCAACCGTACCCGCTCCGCTGTAATCACAACTCCTTGCTACATTCACCGCCGTTTCTCCCATTGCCATTCTGATTTTTTCTGTTAAGCAAGAACTCGGCGCCTCCTCAATTAACTTTTGGTGACGTCTTTGAATACTGCATTCACGCTCAAAGAGGTGAATATAATTGCCGTGTTTGTCCCCTAATATTTGAATCTCAATGTGCTTAGGCGAACCAACATATTTTTCAATAAAAACGGCATCGTCTCCAAAAGAGTTTAGGGCTTCTGTTTTAGCTGAGTTCAATTGGGATGCTAACTCTTCGGCTTTTTCTACGATACGCATTCCTTTTCCTCCGCCACCGGCACTTGCTTTCACTAGCAGCGGATAACCTGTTTTATCGGCCACTTTTTTGGCCTCTGCTAAATCCGCCAAAGGCTTATCGGTACCAGGCACCATGGGTACATCAAATTTTGCAGCCGCTTGCTTGGCAGCAATTTTACTCCCCATAGTACGAATCGAAGATGCACTCGGGCCAATAAAAGTTAAACCCGCTTTTTCTACAGCATCGGAAAAATTAGCATTCTCGCTTAAAAAACCATAGCCGGGATGAATCCCTTCTGCACCGCAATCTTTGGCTACTTGTATAATTTTATCACCCAGTAAGTAAGACTGATTACTTGGCGATGGACCTATGCAGTACGCCTCGTCCGCCTGTGTCACAAAGGGCATATTGGCATCTACTTCGCTATAAACCGCCACCGTTTTAATACTCATTTTTTTACAAGTTCGTATTACACGAAGCGCAATCTCTCCTCTATTAGCAATTAAAATCTTTTGCATACTTATGTTTTCGTAAATTCGTTGCCAAAAGTAACCGACTTGAGTCAAATATTGAAATTGATACGTAAGGATGTTTTGCTCGAGTGGCGAAAGAAGTATTCTTTTTACGGAATATTGCTTTATTTAGTCTCCGCCGTTTTCTTAATCAACCTGCTTACTGACCATCCTGAATCTGACACTTGGAATGTCCTTTTTTGGATAATACTGCTATTTGTTTCTGTAAATGCCGTGGCTAAAAGTTTTTTGCAAGAAAGTAAAAATCGGCAACTTTATTACTATACCGTACTAGACCCTAGGAAAGTGATTCTTTCCAAACTTATTTACAACGCCATTCTTATGCTGATTATGAGCAGTGTAGCCTTGGCCCTTTTTATTTTATTTGTGGGCAATCCCGCTCTGCATTTCGGAAAATTTGTATTGGTTGTTTTGGTAGGTGGTTTGAGTCTCAGTACGCTGTTTACTTTATTGTCCGCTATTGCCGGAAAAGCTGGCGGCAACTCAGCATTGATAGCCATCTTAGGTTTCCCCATTGTTATTCCACAGCTTATATTACTGACAGACCTGAGTCGACCACTATTACAACCCATGCTTACAGAAGGATGGTGGAAATTATTTTTTGTACTCATAGCACTCAACGTTCTAATCGTTGCACTCAGTTTTGTCCTGTATCCTTTTTTGTGGAAGGAGTAGTTTTTTCAATTAGGAATAGGGCTAAAGTATATTTCAAAAAAAATGTTCCGTATTTTATACTGGATTCAGTAACTTCAAGCCATGAAAAGACTACTATTCCTCTTAATTCTCTTTAACTCTAGCGCAGCAATCGCTGGTAGTGCCGATGCAGTTCTTACTTGTAAGTCAGCAAGCGGGCGTACCTTATTCAAAGCTCATTTGCAAGATTTAGTTTCCTATACTGATGCAAAATTTACTATTGACGGTCAAACATTGACCTACTCCAATACTGAAAAGGGTCACTTAGTTTTTAACGCAAAGAATAAGGTGCTAACGATAGCCATTCATGACGAAAAAGTGGGCTGGCTTACTTTCTATGCCATTCCTGCTACCTTTCAAACTATAGTAAGTAAACAGCATCGGGCACATTATAAGTTCAAGGCCGTCATTCAAGGCAAAGATCCTCGAAAAGGTGAATGGCACAGCAAAGAAATCACTTTAGATTGCGAACTCACCTACACAATTTAGAAAAATGAAACACATAGCCATTACCACGTACATTTTACTGTTTGGCTATTTTTAAAAAAGCGCAAGGTTTAGAAAGCTTGGAATTTAAAAACGCCAAAAAACAATTTTAATATTAAGTAGATCGTCTAAATCAAACCACTCAATGATTATAATGGCGGCTGGATAGCTCGCTTGGAAAAAGAGTTTTTTATAGACACTGTTTACTTGGAAAACGTAAGGAAGTTAGAAATCGATTACAACGGCTCTACAATGGGAATGAATCAAGCCACGTACAAAGCCGAGAAAGCCTATGACCGATTACTCAATAAATACTATAAAAAACTGCTAGACATTTTAGCAGATGAAGACAAACTAAAAAAAGTAAAAAGCCAACGCAATTGGATAAAATTTCGAGACCGCGAGAAATAGATAAACACAAATCAATTTCATCTCAAGATTTATTCGAAAGCGGTCAATCTAAAATTAAAATTTTGTTGGCAAATTGGGTTGGTACACTACTACAGTAAAGCTAAACTTAGAGGCTAGTAACGTTCTTGAGCGCGTTCCTAAAACAAGTCCTCACCAATTGCGAATATTGAGTTGTGTTATTAGGGTTACAAACTAAAGTTTGTCCGAAACATTTTAACTGCAATTGCTAGTAAAATAACACCAAAGAATTTTCGAATCACCAATACGCCAGCAGGACCTAGTAATTTTTCTAAGCGATTTAAGGATTTCAGTGCGAGGTAAATAATAATCATATTAATTACAATACCGATTAGCACATTGTATTGGTGATAGATTGTTTTCATGCTCATTACTGTGGTCAATGTGCCCGAGCCCGCAATCAATGGAAAGGCAATCGGCACCACACTACCTGCTTTCGCATTATCATCCCCTTTGTGAAAATCTACTCCTAAAATCATTTCTATGGCTAAGATAAAAATGACGATACTACCCGCTATGGCAAAAGAGGAGACGTCTAAACCCATAACACCCAGTAAGGTTTCTCCAAAAAAGAAGAAGGCCAAAATCAAAGCTGAGGAAACTAAGGTTACAATATTAGCTTGTATATAACCCATTTTCTTTTTAAGAGAAATCAAAAGAGGAATCGACCCCAATACATCAATGACGGCAAAAAGCGCGAAGCTGACAGAGACAATTTCGGAGAGTTTTATATTACTAATATCGTAGGATGTCATAGTATAAATTTTAGTCGTTCATGATTTGAACGGCGCGCGAAATTATCTTTTACTTATAGATATGGGTGACTATTTCTAGCTTAGTTTGGTTATAATTTCGTTACTAAGATTACATAAAAAAAATGTCCTCTGCCAAAGAGGACTATCCAATTGAAAAAATTTAAAAATTACTCCGTGATTATTCTAGTCAACACCTCTTCCCTACCCAAAAAATGAGCAATATCAAATACACCAGGACCAAACTTACCGCCAACCAGCATAATTCTAAATGGTAACATAACTGCGCCCATTTTCATTTCATGCTTGGCTATTAATTCTTTAAATGTTGTTTCTAAATTTTCTTTTGTCCATTCTGTATCAGTCCAAATTGTTTTTAACTCAGTATAAAAGGCAGTATGTTGCTCGCTCCACTTTTTCTGAATCGTTTCCATATCTACAGCACTTGGTTTTCTAAAAAAATAGTCCATTTCTTTTACCGCATCGGGCAATAAAGAAATCCGTTCTTGCACCAGGGCTAAGACTACTTTAATTTTATCGTCTGTAGGCTCAAGGCCAACTCTTGACAATTCGTTTTTTACCAAGGGGAGCAATTCTTCAAGACTCATACGCTTAATCCACTCTGCATTATACCAAATGGCTTTATCAAAATTGAATTTAGCACCTGCCTTATTGATTCTTGTGACATCAAACTTTTGTAGTAAGTCATTCATGCTAAACATTTCTTCATCAGTACCGTCATTCCAACCTAATACGGAAAGCATATTTATAAAAGCTGCTGGTAAAAAACCCTTCTCGCGATAACCTTTATTGTCGTTCCATTGCAAAGGGAAAACAGGAAAACCTAAACGATCACCGTCCCGCTTGCTCAATTTGCCATTGCCATCGGGCTTTAAAATCAGCGGCAAATGTGCCCAATCAGGACTGTCACTTGACCAACCTAAATAGCGCCACAGCAATACATGAATCGGAGCGCTTGACAACCATTCTTCCCCACGGAAAACGTGTGAAACTTTCATCAAATAGTCATCTACAACCACAGCTAAATGATAGGTCGGCATACCATCTGCTTTCAGTAGTACTTTATCATCTAGTAGGTTACTATCGTTTTCAATTTCACCTCTAATAATATCCCTGAACTGAATTTTTTCATCCGCCGGCACTTTGATTCGGATTACATGCGGCGTATTCTTTTCTAAGAATTCAGCTACTTCATTCGTACTTAGGGTTAAAGAATTTTTCATTTCACCACGCGTATTTTTATCATATTGCGGGCTTGGGTTTTCTTTCGTTTTAAATTCTTCGCGCATTGTAGTCAACTCTTGTGGAGTATCAAATGCATAGTAGGCATGGCCGCTTTCTACTAATTGCTCGGCATATTTTCTATAATCCGCCTTGCGCTCGCTTTGTCTGTAGGGCCCATACTCTCCTCCTTTTTGGGGGCTTTCGTCAGGAATTATCCCGCACCACTCTAGCGTATCTACAATATACTCTTCAGCACCTTCAACGAATCGTGTTTGATCAGTATCCTCCACACGCAAAATAAACGTACCCTCATTTTGCTTCGCAAACAAGTAGGCAAACAAGGCTGTTCTTACTCCTCCAATATGTAATCCTCCCGTAGGGCTCGGTGCAAAACGCACACGTACATTTTCAATCATAGAATGCGAAAATACTTGGCATTTCTTTAGCAAACTTTTAAATCGCTTCAATTATATTTGTTTTTATGTAGCGTTCTACTAACGATTCGGTCGAGCGATACGTTCCTCCTAACGTATGAGAAACTATCTTGTAAAAACACCGCGTATACTCAAGGCCGCTTATAACCGTGGGGTGTGGCATATTGACGATGTGGCAGATAGCGTTTTCATTACCTTTGATGATGGCCCTCACCCAGACATCACTCCTTATGTGTTGAATGAGTTAGAAAAAGCAGGTGCCAAAGCGACTTTCTTTTGCATTGGTAAAAACGTAGAAAAATATCCTGACATTTACCAACGGATTTTAGACGAGGGGCATCAGGTTGGAAATCATACTCAGAATCATAAAAACGGCTGGAGTACCGATAACACAGTTTACTACCGTGACATTTTACGTGCTGCCAAGCATATTAAGAGTAACTTATTTCGTCCACCCTACGGACGAATCACCCTTGCTCAAGGAATGGGAATTGAAAAACTGTTGCCCGATACAAAGATTGTTATGTGGGATGTATTGAGTGGCGATTTTGATACAACCCTAGCTCCTGAAGATTGTTTGAACAACGTAACAGCCCATACCAAAGAAGGGAGCATAATCGTATTTCACGATAGTGAGAAAGCATTTGATCGCTTACAATATGCTCTTCCCAAATTTTTAGCTCATTGCCAACAGCAAAATTGGGATATGAAAGCTTTAAGTTTGTAGCTTCTTATGCTTATAGATTCTCACTGTCATATTTATGACGAAAAATTTAACGACGACCGCGACGCAGTAATTAAACATGCTGCAGCGAATGGTGTAGAACGAATTTTCATGCCTAATTGTGATAGTTCAACCATTGAAGCTATGATAAAATGCGAGGATACGTACCCGGGTATTTGCATTTCTACCATGGGCTTGCATCCTTGCTATGTAAAAGAAAATTATAAAGAAGAATTAGCTATTGTAGAACGATGGCTTTCTGATAGACCCTTTTTGGCCATTGGTGAAATTGGCTTAGACTATCACTGGGATAAAACCTTTGTAAAAGAACAAGAGATAGCACTCCGACAACAAATAGAATGGGCCCTCCAATACCAAGTGCCGGTTATTTTGCACACGCGAGAATCTATTCATGAAACCATAGCTATCGTTTCTGACTATACGGCTAAAGGGTTAAAAGGTGTATTTCATTGTTATAGTGGCGATGCAATTCAGGCAAAAAAAATAACTGAAGAACTTGACTTTTATTTAGGAATTGGCGGTGTAGTGACCTTTAAAAATTCTGGAGTCAAAGAGGCTATAAAAAATGTATCTCTTAATAAAATTATGCTTGAAACCGACGCTCCTTACCTTGCACCCACTCCCTATCGTGGGAAACGAAATGAACCCGCTTACATAAGAAATATTGTAGAATTTTTGGCGGCTGAGCTCGATATCCCAGCCATGGAGTTGGCGGAAACAACTAGTCGGAATTGTGACACTTTTTTTGATTTGTAGAAAAAAGAGGAGGATAAGGGATTCGAACCCTTGAAACCATTGCTGGTTTATACGCTTTCCAGGCGTACCTCTTCAGCCACTCGAGCAATCCTCCTTTTAGGTTGGCAAATGTAGGTTTTCAAGTATCAAAAATCAAATCTTTGAACTTCCCACTTTAGTTTTTTAAAATCCAACTAGTACTGTTCGGAATGACAAGATAGATTTTCGCTAAACTTGTAACAGAGATTTTAAGAATTAATTAAATAAGCGAATCTGCAAATTATTAAATTGTGCTTACATTTGCCTATGGCTACAAAACCAAAAATTGCACAAGAAGGCTTAACCTTTGATGACGTGCTTCTTCTGCCTGCTTTATCACAGGTTCTTCCGCGAGAAGTAATTACACAAACGCAACTTAGCAAAAGGCTTAAAATCAACATTCCGTTGATTTCAGCAGCAATGGATACGGTTACCGAAACCCAACTAGCAATAGCCATTGCTCGGGAAGGCGGCATAGGTATGATTCATAAAAACATGAGTATTGTGGAGCAAGCCAAGCAAGTGCGCAAAGTAAAACGAAGCGAAAGTGGTTTAATTTTGGACCCAATTACCCTAGCAGCTGACGCAACGGTGGGTGACGCTTTTCGCTTAATGAAAGAAAATAAAATTGGTGGTATTCCGATAGTAGACAGTAAGAATATTTTGGTAGGCATGCTCACAAATCGTGACTTACGTTTTGAAAAAAACATGAAGAAAAAAGTGAGTGATATAATGACCACCGAAAATTTGATCACTGCCAAAAAAGGAACCAACCTGTTTACGGCTGAAAAAATTCTTCAAAATCATAAGATTGAAAAACTACCGATTGTAGATGCTAAGAATAAATTAATCGGATTAATAACCTTCCGAGATATATTACAATATAAAAGCCACCCCAATGCAAGTAAAGATAAACATGGTCGTTTGCTAGTAGGAGCGGCCGTAGGCATTACTGCCGATATACTAGACCGTGTAAAAGCCCTAGTCGATGCGGGTGTGGATGTCATTACCCTAGATAGCGCACATGGACATTCCAAAGGTGTGATTGACGCTGTAAAAAATGTAAAAAAGAATTTTAAAAGCCTTCAATTAATTGCAGGAAATGTAGCTACGGCTTCCGGGGCCAAAGCACTTGAATCGGCTGGTGCCGATGCCGTAAAAGTTGGCATTGGACCTGGGTCTATTTGCACTACTCGTATTGTCGCTGGTGTAGGTGTTCCACAATTAACGGCCGTTATGAATTGTGCGAAAGCAGTAAAAATACCCGTGATAGCCGATGGCGGCATTCGCTATACAGGTGATATGGTGAAAGCCTTAGCCGCAGGTGCAAGCACCGTAATGGCCGGTAGTGTTTTTGCTGGGGTAGAGGAAAGTCCTGGCGATACCATTATTTACGAAGGGCGTAAGTTTAAATCGTACCGAGGTATGGGTAGCATTACCGCTATGGAGCATGGTAGTAAAGACCGCTACTTTCAAGATGTAGAAGACGATATTAAAAAATTAGTACCGGAGGGCATCGAAGGTCGTGTTCCCTTCAAAGGAAATTTAAACGAGGTGGTTCATCAGTTTATCGGTGGCCTTAAAGCAGGAATGGGATACTGTGGAGCCAAGGATATTAGAAGCTTGCATAAGGCACAATTCATAAAAATAACCAATGCGGGCATGAACGAAAGTCATGCGCACGATGTAACTATCACTCGCGAAGCTCCAAATTATTCACGATAAGATATGCGCCTCCTTCGTTTTAGTACGCTGCTAATTTTACTGTGCTTTTCCCTAATGGGTCAAGCGCAAGATTCTATTGCTTTTAAAGCAGATAATGGTATCAGAATTAGCTTATTGACTTGCGGCCCGGGCTTGGATTTATATTCTGGCTTTGGACATAGTGGTGTACGAATCATTGACAGCACCGTTCCTTATGATGCTGTTTATAATTACGGGACATTTGATTTTGGTGACCCGAATTTTTATTCGAAATTTACGCGAGGAAAACTTCTATACTACGTAAATAAGGAAAGTTTTAGAAACTTTATTTATACCTATCAAGTAGAAACACGATCCGTTTATGAGCAAGTATTAGACTTGACTCCTACAGAGGAAAATCAAATTTTAAATTACCTTGACAGTAATGCTCAAGAAGAAAATAAATATTACAAATACGATTTTCTCTATGACAATTGCTCTACCCGCCAGCTAGAAATTTTTAAGAACTTGTTTGGAGCAAGCTTCAAAGTGGGCAAAGCGATTGAGCCAAAATCACAAACGTTTCGAAACTTCACGAATGACTATTTAAAAAATAATCATTGGACCCGTTTGGGAATCAACCTTTTGTTGAGCACACCGGTTGACAAACGAATGAGTAATGAAGAGGCTATGTTTTTACCTGACTATTTGATGAAAGGGTTTCGCGATGCCACTTTGAACGGTTCGCCGATTGTGTCACAAACAGTAGAAATCTTACCTGAGAAATTAGACTTCAGTCCAAGGCCGAATAATGCAAAGTTGTTCATGTGGCTATTTGGTCTACTCGTGTTTTTGCTTTGGTTAAAAGCTCGTGATAAAATGATTTATTTTGATACCTTCTTTTTTCTTATTCTCGGAATTTTAGGCATTTTCATGCTCTTTATGTGGTTTGGCACTGACCATCAATCGTGTAGCTGGAATCGAAATTTATTTTGGGCGCTCCCCACTCATTTAGCCTTTGCTTTTCTTATCCCACGAAAACATAAGTGGGTTCAGCCCTATGCTCGTATTGCATTTTATGTTTTGCTAATTGCCTTAGTTTGGAATCTTTGGGCTGCACAAACCTATATAGAAGAAATTACTCCTATTATTATTTTATTACTCTGGCGTCTGAACTATTACAGACGAGACCCCGAAAAAAATAAAATGTATGCAAATCTTAGAAGTATATTTTCACAATTCCAAGCAGCGAGAAATAGATAAACGGTAAAATAGAGCTCTACAAAATTCGTTTCGCTACAATTTACATTTCCAAATGGTTCAAACAGTAACAATATTTTACCGCTCCTACTTGGTTACAAGTCCATAAATTAAATTATTTTTAATAATAGTCACTTTTGGATTTTAAGATGACATTTTAGAGACAAATGGTTCGTAACTTTACTTTTATGAGAAAAATTCTCATTTTCATACTTTTAGTCGGTTTTTCGCTAGACGGCACTGCCTCACACGTTGTGGGTGGTGACCTTACTTATTCTTGTTTAGGGAATAATCAATACCGGTTCAGGCTGACTGTTTATCGAGATTGTCGTCCGCCCAACATTGGTGGAGGAAACCCACCAGCTCTACTTTCTGACAACCCTGCTTATATGACTATTTTCGATGGCAATGGAAATTTTGTACGATTTGATTCGGTGGGTGCTACCACACCTAATGGCCGACTAGTCCCTGTAGAGTTTAATAATGAGTGTATTCAAAATGTTCCTCCGAAATGCTTGAATGCCTTGGAGTTTGTGTTTGATCGTACACTACCTCCAAATGCTACAGGTTATAATATCGTTATGCAACGTTGCTGTCGAAATGGGGCAACTTTAAATATTCAAAATGGTGGAGCCACTGGAGCTTCAATTTATTGTACAATCCCTCCTAACGACGTAGGATGTAATAATTCTGCTGTTTTCAAAAACGCGCCTCCTCAAATTGTTTGTATCAATGATCCAATAAATTTCGATAACTCGGCTACCGATGCCGACGGCGACTCTTTGAGCTACGAATTTTGCCCGGCTGTGCGAGGTGCCAGTCAGCAAAACCCAAAACCAATCAATACTACTAGTTCTCCCCCCTATGCGCCTGTAAACTATAGAGGTGGGTTTTCTGCAACAAATCCAATAGCAGCCAATCCTGCTTTATCTATCGATCCTCGAACTGGTATTTTGACAGGAACACCAACATTACAAGGAATATTTGCTATTACTATATGTTGTAACGAATGGCGAAATGGTGTGCTAATTAATACGATTCGAAGAGATTTTCAAATAGATATTACCAACTGTTCTAAAGCCGTTATTGCTGATATTCCGATTCTTTCGCAAGAGCCAAATACGTATGTAATCAATTGTAAGGATTTGACTGTAGATTTTCGAAATACGAGTCGAGGAGGGTTTCGGTATGAATGGGATTTTGGAGTACCGGGCATTATTACTGACAAATCAACACAAGAGAATCCAACTTATACATATCCTGATACGGGAACTTATGTAGTAAAACTGGTAGTAAACCCCGGCTCAACTTGTCCTGATAGTGTTCAGCGACTTGTAAAAGTATATCCAACCTTTGAAGCCGACTTTTCTTATACGGGTAACTTGTGTCCTAACGAACCCATCAGTTTTAGAGACCAAAGTAGTTCGAGCTTTTTTCCAGTCAATTTTTGGCAATGGAACTTCGGTGATGGCACAGCAGCTAACCAACCAAATGTTGTCAATAATTTTCCGAATACAGGTCAAAATTTTAGAGTCCAACTAATTTCTGGTAACTCAAGAGGTTGCCGAGATACGGCTATTCAGACTCTACAAATACCCAAGGTAGTTTTGGATGCCGGTAATGATACGGTAATTTTACGTAACGAATTCGTGCAACTCAATGCTACAGGAACCTCAACCTATACTTGGTCACCACCCGATTTTTTAGATAATCCCAATATTAGCAATCCTCAAGGATTTTACCCAGATACGGGGCGGTATCAATATATAGTAACCGGTTCAACGGGTGAAGGTTGTTCTGATAGAGATACCATAATCGTTATTGTTTCTGAGCGAGCTTATATTTTTGTGCCAAATGCGTTTAGCCCAAACGGTGATGGGCGAAATGATGTGCTACGCATTCGGAGTTCGGGTTTTAGAAAAATAAATCACTTTAGAATTTTTAATCGCTGGGGTCAAAAAGTATTTGAAACCAGCAATTACTATGAAGGATGGGACGGAATGATTGGTAATGCAAAACAACAAACTAGCACTTTTTTCTGGGTAATCAATGCGATTGACTTGAACAATAATGAACAGACGTTCCGTGGGGACGTTACCTTAATCCGATAATTTTACTGAATGAAACAGACTATTTTTATAACGGGTGCCACTAGTGGCATCGGAAAAAGTACAGCCTATTTATTCGCCCAAGAAGGATACAATCTAATCCTTACCGGACGACGAGATGAAAGATTACAAGCGATAAAAGCAGACTTAGAAACGAATTTTTCGTGCGAGGTGCAAACCTTATCCTTCGATGTTCGTGATAAAGAGGAGGTGGCAAAAGCCATCAATCAAATTGATAATAACCGCTTCCCTACAATAGATATATTGGTTAACAACGCTGGATTGGCTAGTGGACTTCATAAAATCGATCAAGGCGAATTCTCTGATTGGGACGTAATGATTGATACTAACGTAAAAGGTCTACTTTATGTAAGCCGTACCTTGCTGCCAAAATTAAAAACCCAAGCAAGTGCACATATCATAAATATTGGTTCTACCGCTGGTAAAAATGTTTATCAAAATGGAAATGTTTATTGCGCCACTAAACATGCGGTAGATGCTCTTTCGCAATCAATGCGTATAGAGTTACTCCCTTATGGAATCAAAGTTACTTCAATAAATCCAGGTGCTTGTGAAACAGAATTCTCAGAAGTACGCTTTAAAGGTGATAAAGAACGCGCCAAAAAAGTGTATCAGGATTTTGACCCTCTAACACCCGAGGACGTAGCAGATGCCATTCTATATTGTGCAAGCCTGCCAAAACATGTATGCATCAATGATCTTACCTTAACTTGTCTCACTCAAGCCAACGCAAATTACAACATTAAAAAATCAGAATTAAAATAATGAGTTTATCAAAAATATCAAATGACGACTTAGCCTACCTTCTAAGCACCTATCCTTTAATAATTGATACTCGTCCAACAGCCGAGTTTGCTGATGGATATTTGAAGGGCGCTATCAACGTGATATTAAATTCCAATTTTGATCCTCGTGCAACCTACTTTGCAGAAAAGCACAACGAAATCATTTTAGTCGCACAAGAACAAGATTTCGATACTCTAAATGAGCTAATTAGCGATGAGTTAGCGGCTAAGTCTAAAGGAGTTGTATTATCTCAAAAAGAAAGCTGGCTGGATAAAAAACTTCCTATGGATATGATAATTAACGTTGACCCATATGAGTTAAAATTAGATTTAAAGCATGATGCTAAGGCAATCGTACTAGATGTTCGCACCGGTCAGCAGTTTGATGAAGAGCATATAGTGGGCGCCGTGAATATGCAAATAAATGATTTTAAGGACAGTGCCAAAATTGGACTCTTGGATGAAAACAGTAATCTTTATTTACATTGTAACGGAGGGACGCGAAGTGTATTACTTACCTCAGTATTAAAACGCGAAGGTTTTCATAATGTAAGAAATATTGAAGGTGGGTTTAAAGCTGTTCTTTCTGACGGAAATATCCCCACACACTCTAATAATAAGAAATAACAATACTAGTTCATCCGTTCGTCCTAATGTAAATTTGCGCTTTATGTCAAAGCCAATTGAAATAGTAGATGAAGTAATTATCAAATTTGCTGGAGATAGTGGAGATGGTATTCAACTTGCCGGATCTCAGTTCACGAATAATACCGCACTCACCGGTAGTGATTTGTCCACTTTTCCTGACTTCCCAGCTGAGATAAGGGCACCCCAAGGTACGCTAGCAGGCGTGAGTGGTTTTCAGCTTCGTTTTTCATCAAATGAAATTTTTACGCCTGGTGACAGTTGTGATGTTTTGGTAGCAATGAATGCAGCTGCTTTAAAAAGTAATTTGTCTTTTTTAAAAAAATCAGGAATTGTTATTATCAACACCGCAGGCTTTGATGCTAAAAATCTACGTTTAGCGAACTATGCTGAGGGCGATAATCCGTTAGAAAATGATTCTCTTTCGGGTTATAATGTGCATAAAATTGATATAACTAAAATGACGCGCGAAGCGTTGAAGGACACGAGTCTTGGAATTAAAGAAAAAGATCGGGCTAAAAATATGTTTGTACTCGGTTATTTATACTGGATGTATGACAGAAAAATGGAGACGACAGAGCGTTTTTTAGATACAAAGTTCAAGAAGAAACCAGAAATTTTGAGTGCGAATATAGCTGCTTTAAAAGCTGGTTATAATTTTGGAATCACCGTGGAGGTCTCTGCTCCAAGATTTAGTGTAGAGAAAGCGAACTTACCCAAAGGAACCTACCGGAATATACAAGGAAATACAGCGCTATCCTATGGCTTAATCACCGCTGCCCAAAAAGCAAAAGTAGAATTATTTCTAGGAAGTTACCCAATCACACCCGCAAGTGATATCCTACACGAACTTAGCAAACATAAAAATTTTGGTGTAACTACTTTTCAAGCCGAGGATGAAATTGCCGCGGTATCTTCTGCTATTGGCGCTTCCTATGGTGGCAAGTTAGGGATTACTACTACATCCGGCCCAGGTATGGCCTTAAAAGCAGAAGCAATGGGTTTAGCTGCTATGCTTGAAATTCCGTTGTTGGTGATTGATATTCAACGAGGTGGACCAAGTACAGGACTACCTACCAAAACTGAGCAAAGCGATTTGCTACAAGCATTTTATGGTAGAAATGGAGAGTGCCCCATGCCCATTTTAGCTAGCAGTTCACCTTCTGATTGTTTCGAAACTGCAGTAGAAGCCTGTAGAATTGCCCTTCAACATATGACACCTGTCATTTTATTGAGTGATGGCTATATAGCCAATGGATCAGAACCCTGGAAATTTCCTACTGCTAATGATATTGCTCCAATAAAGACTCAATTAGTTAACAACACTGATTCTATTGAAGAATATCTTCCTTATCTCCGCGACAAAAATTTGGTGAGAAGCTGGGCAATTCCTGGAATGAAAAATCTTGAGCACCGCGTTGGTGGACTTGAGAAAGAGGACATCAGCGGTAACGTAAGCTATGACCCGGACAATCATGAGCATATGGTAAAAACTCGCCAGGCAAAAGTTGATAAAATAGCTGATTTCATACCTGAGTTAAAGTTTGTTCACGGTGATGAATCGGATGATGTATTAGTATTAGGATGGGGATCTACTTATGGAGTGTCGTACGCTACTGTAGAGCAATTGCGGAAAGATGGATATAAGGTTGCCCAACTCCACCTTCGTCATATCCAGCCATTTGCAAAAAATCTGGGCAAACTTTTAGAATCTTTTGATACAATAGTGGTTCCTGAGCTAAACAACGGACAATTAAGTAAAATAATACAATCTAGCTTTGCAGTGGCCGTCAGGCCGTACAACAAAATCAAAGGCGTACCAATTACTCAAAATGAATTAATTAACTTTGTTTTAGGCTGTATTTCATAAAAAAATTATCTTCACAACCTAGATGTACACTCGTTTTCGATACTCTTCAGTTGTGTTTTTGCTAACTATTTGTTTATCAACTGTTTCGTGCACCCTTTTACAAAAAGAGTCGTCCGTTGAAAATACCTATAAAGAGTTAAAAACTAAATTTCCAGAGGCTCAGGTCAACTTATTACAAGATAGTATAAAAGTAATTTTCCCCAACAATTTAGTATTTGACGCTGGATCGGCAAGCTTAAGGCTCTCTTTTCATAAAAAATTAGATAGATTTGCGGATATTATTAATATTAATACCAAAACCAACCTTTTAATTACGGGTCACACCGATAATAGCGGTGATAGAGACACCAACTTAAAATTATCATTAGATCGAGCAGAAAGTGTAAAAATGTACTTATCCAAAAAAAAAGTTGCAATGAATCGCTTATTTACTTGGGGATTGGGTGAAAAAAGCCCAATCGTGCCCAACACTTCTGAACCAGCTAAAAAACAAAACAGACGAGTAGAGTTTATTGTTTTATATAACCCAAAACGAATTTAAATGTGTTCCCATCTATGAAAAATTTTCTTTATTTATTCATTATAATAATCAGCTTTTCTTCATGCTATATGTACGAAGGACCAACCCGTACCGACCAAGATATGGTGGCATGGGGTTACCGTGATTTCTCCAAGCAGAATAGCACCTTACCGCCATCAAATGGACAGTCTAAACAAATAATAATAACACAAAAAATTCCGTCCAAGGATTATTTACGAAAAATGTCAGAAGATATTAAACGAAAAATTCCAAGTGCTCAGGTAAAGATGTTGATAGATACTCTTAAAGTTTTATTTCCTGAAAATATCCGGTACAGTAATTCAGCGGTTTTACCTACTGAAGATTTTACCATAGAACTTGGAAAGTTGGCATCTCTAATTGTTAAGTATGAGCAGACGAATGTTTTGGTAACTGGGCACACGGACCAAACAGGGGATGATAGAGAAAATAAAAGACTTTCTGAATTGCGAGCAAGTTATATTAAAGACGTACTCATTGCAAATCTAGCACCAAGTGATCGTCTTAATTCTTGGGGATTGGGTAGCAGTGCTCCTATTGCGAGCGAACAACTCCCAGGCGGAAAAGAAAAAAATAGAAGAGTAGAATTTGTAATTCTATCAACAATTGAAAATGATTCGGAGCTTTAGTGTAAGCTCGCTTTCAAAGCGCTTACTAACTTATCAATTTCCTCGCTTGTATTCCATTTGCTGAATGAAATTCTTAGTGGAACACAAGCTTCCTTTTCAATGTACTTAATCACATGACTTCCTCCTAATGCTCCGCTAGAACAGGCACTTCCTCCGCTAACAGCAATCCCCTTAATGTCCAAAGACATTTGCAACATTTCAGTATTAGGATTATGGGGTAATAATACACTTAATACCCGTGCTAGTGTATGTTCATAGTCAGTACTCTTTTTAATAGCGGATACGCTTTCAGCTAGTTGATCCCAGCAGTATTTTTTTAAGGCTACACAATGATTATGTTCCATTTCTCTATCTTCTAAGGACAACTCTAGTGCTTTAGCAAAACCGACTATGCCAGCTAAATCCTCTGTTCCAGCTCGCATATTTCGTTCTTGCCCACCACCCAATAATAAAGGTGCTATTTTTTTGCTCCCACAGATATATAGCATTCCTTTTCCCTTAGGACCATGAAATTTATGCGCAGAAGCACTGGCAAAATGTATCGGCAGTTTACTTAGAGATATTGGCAGATGTCCCACAGTCTGTACCATATCAGAATGAAAATAGGCATCGTTTTCTTTCACAATATTTCCGATGCGCTCAATATCATTTATAATACCAATTTCATTGTTAGCATGCATAATACTGACCATTATTTTACTATTGGAAGCATGCTTATTAATAAGCATTTTTAAATCTTCATAGTCTATTTCACCATTGGATTGATGCTTACAAAAATGAACTTGAACACCAAATTCCTCACCTAGTTTTTCTGCAGTATGCAAGGTAGCATGATGCTCTATGGGCGAGGTAATTATATGCTTGCACTTTAATTCTCTAACAGCCGCTTGCAAAACAGTATTGGTGCTCTCCGTACCACACGATGTAAAAAAAACCTCAGCAGGTTTTGCGTCTAGCAAGTGAGCTACTTTCTTTCTAGCTTCTTCCAAAGCTAGCTTTGCCTTTCGTCCCATGCCGTGAATGGCCGATGGATTACCATATACTTCAGTAAAATAGGGCAACATTTCCTTAAGTACGCGAGTGTCAAGAGCAGTGGTAGCCGCATTATCTAGATAAACCATGTGTTATTGATTGAAGAGTAAAAATAGGTCAGAATGCCCTATTTTATTCTGCGGTACTCAAATGTTGGAGTGCCTTTTAAACCGTTGTCATCGTAAAAACTCAAAAAACGTAACTTAAAGTATTGTTCGTTCTTGGTTTTAATGATGTACGTATAATCTTGACGAATATGATAAATTCCTAAATCAAAATCATAATACTTCCAATCAAAACCAATTATATCTCTATTGGTCTGTAGGTCACATTTGGAAAGTATTTCCTCATCAATCTCATAAAAGTCATGCAAAGAGTCCTTATAAACTTCGGTCTCGGGCTGAGTTAAAACGCCAGTAACTATATACGGTAAGGGAGGTGTTTGATCATGGAATGTAAACCCGTATCTAGTAAAAACTAAGTCCCAACTTTCTTTTATTGGTTCAACATCTGCAACCGTTTTTTGAGACTTAAGATTAAAATAAGAATAGGTTCTTGTTGGATCTTTCTCTATTGCACAATCGGTTGTATTATTCGTTCCCAACTCTTTAAACTCAAAATGATAAGCAGTACTTGATACACTTTTAAACTTAATGGCATAAACAAATTCGTTGCTTTCGTTCAGACGAATAAGATAAATTCTATCTCTAGTAAGTGAGTTTTGATTCCAATTCCCAATGGCCGACTCTTCATGTTTCCCGTTAGGGTTGTCCTGAACCCACTGATGGCCTTCATGATCACTACTACCTACTTCTTCAAAATCTGATTTATCTGTAGCCACTAAGGCCATGCCAACTCCGCCGTTAAGGAAAATAGCTTCACCAGCCCCCCTATTCTCAAAAGATAAATGCCAGCTATCTACCTTCCCTGAATGCACAATTTTTGAATTCTCTAAATCAAAATAAAATTGGGTACTGTAATCGCTTCCCATACGTAAGGTGCGAACGGTAGCTTCACCATGCGTCGGAAGTTCCATGGGCTGATCTTCCTTCATACAACTCGTAAAGCTTACGAGAATAAAAATGCATAGAATCCAATATAAATTCATTCGAATGCAAAGGTCGGTCTGACTCATTTGAAATAAATAATTGGGTGCAATAATATTCTCATTGAACTGTCATTTTTTGTCTACCTCTCTAGCAGAATTACCCTTTTAAACCTAGTCAGCTTTCCACCTTAAAATCATGAAAAAAGCAAAGCGCCCTTACATAGGACGCTTTAAACTTTATCTGAGGTCTCGAGCGGATTTGAACCGCTGTACGAGCTTTTGCAGAGCTCTGCCTAACCACTCGGCCACGAGACCCTTTTTGTTAGGAAAGCAAATGTAATAAATTTAATTATTCAATAGCAAATCAATGACCACAATCTGCCAATTTATGATAATTTTGTTCACGGTATATTTGCTGCACCTTAAAAAAAGCCAAGTAAGAAAATGTCAACAATAGGATCCTCAGAATTAATCATTACTCCTGCGGGCAGAGTCTATCACATTGACTTGTTGCCAGAAGAATTGGCGCAGACAGTCATTACCGTAGGTGACCCAGCCAGAGTAGCCTCTGTGGCAAAACATTTTGACACGATTGAATCTAAGGCTAGTCACCGTGAGTTTGTATCACAAACAGGCCGCATAGGCTCCAAACGAATTACAGTTCTGTCTAGTGGTATAGGACCAGATAATATTGATATAACCTTTAACGAAATTGACGCTTGCGTAAATATTGACTTCACATCCCGCACTATAAAACCCAATCATACATCTCTTGACATTATTCGATTAGGCACTTCAGGAAGTCTCCAACCGGATATTCCAGTGGATAGTTTGGTAGCTTCTAGTCATGGTATTGGGTTAGATAATCTGCTTCACTATTATCAAATTGAATATTCGGAAAAAGAAAAATCGTTAGCTTCAGCCTTTCGTGCGCACAGTGAGCTAAGCAATTCACCGATTCAACCTTATGCCGTTGAAGCTAGTCGTGACTTGCTCCAACATTTCGGGGCAGGCTACCATCAGGGTATCACCGTGACTTGTCCCGGGTTCTACGCTCCGCAAGGACGTGTGGTTCGGGCTGATCTACAGTTTCCAACTTTAGTGGATTCACTTTCCAGCTTTTCGCATAGTGGGAAACGAATAACAAATTTTGAAATGGAAACCTCTGCTATTTTTGGATTGGGCAAAGTGTTTGGTCATCGGTGTTTATCTATCAATACGATTATTGCCAATCGACAAAGCAAACGTTTTTCAAAAGACCCTGCCGCCGCTGTAGAAAATATGATAATTAAATCTTTAGAAATTATTGAAAAAATATGATAGTTCCTTTTAGTAAATACCAAGGTGCTGGTAACGATTTTGTAATGATTGATGGCTTTCAATTTCAAGACTATCAAAAAATAAAAGAGCAGGATGTTTTAAAAATCTGCGACCGAAATTTTGGAGTGGGTGCCGACGGAATGATTATATTAGTCAAGAACGATTCTTTTGATTTCGAAATGCTTTATTTTAATAGCGATGGCAAACCTAGCACGATGTGTGGCAATGGTGGCCGATGCGCTGTCGCCTTTGCTAAAAAATTAAAGCTGATTACAAACGACACTACTTTTAAAGCTGTAGACGGTCCTCACGATGCGATTTTTTTGGGTGACCAAGTTTCTTTAGGTATGAAAGAGGTTGACAATATAAAAACCAACGAAACATTTTTTCAACTCGATACGGGATCACCTCACTACGTAAGTTTTGTAGACGACCTAGAAGATATTGACATAAAGCAAGAAGGCGCTCTTATAAGAAATAGTCCTCTGTTTGAAAAAGAAGGAATCAATGTAAATTTTGTTCAAGAGTTGGCTGAAGATCAATTATTCGTTCGCACCTACGAACGCGGCGTAGAAGATGAAACTTTAAGCTGTGGTACAGGTGTCACGGCTTGTTCTCTTGTACAAATGTTACGCACCCATCATGGCACTATAAAAGTAAAAACCTTAGGTGGAAACCTAAGCGTAAGTGCAAAACAAGAAAACAACATTTTTAAAGACGTAAAACTTATCGGCCCAGCAACTTATGTATTTAATGGGCAATTTGAAATAAATGCCTAAGTATACTATTCGAGTTTATGGTCTTTGGGTGAATGAGCAATCGCAAATATTATTGTCTGACGAGCGCATAGGCGAACATTCTTTTACCAAATTCCCTGGAGGGGGTATGGAAAAAGGCGAAGGAACCATTGAGTGCTTACAAAGAGAATGGCTTGAAGAGCAACAACTTGAAATTGAAGTCCTTTCACATTTTTACACAACCGATAGTTACCAAGCGTCCGCTTTTCATAAAGACACTCAATTGATAAGTATTTATTATTGGGTTCAGCCAACCAATAAAATTGTGCGCCCTTATTCTACCCTAGTTGAAACTTTTAATTATAATCAAAACCGTGAAGAGCTTTTTCGTTGGGTGCCCCTAGCTGAATTAACAGAAGAAATGGTCACCTTCCCGATTGACAAACACGTAGTAAAATTGATAACAGAAAAATGGTCCCGCACTGCGAGACCATTTTAAACAATTTTTATCCGTTCAACTATAAGTTCCCTCTAGTCGCTTGTTCTCTTTCTATTGCTTCAAATAGTGCCTTAAAGTTACCTTTCCCAAAACTCTGTGCTCCTTTTCGCTGAATAATTTCAAAAAACATAGTAGGACGATCCTCAACTGGCTTTGTAAAAATTTGTAAAAGATATCCTTCTTCGTCTCTATCTATAAGAATTTTTAGTTCTCGCAAGGGAGCCAAATCTTCATCAATCTCTCCTACTCTATCTAATATAGTGTCGTAATAAGAACCTGGGATGTCCAAAAATTCGACTCCTCTATTTTGTAAGGCGGTTACCGTTTCGATAATATTATCAGTCGCTACGGCAATATGTTGAACACCTTCCCCCTCGTAAAAATCAAGATACTCTTCTATTTGAGATTTCTTTTTCCCTTCTGCTGGTTCGTTAATCGGAAATTTTATATACCCATTTCCATTACTCATTACCTTACTCATAAGAGCGGAATACTCCGTAGAAATATCTTCGTCATCAAAACTCAGAATATTTTTAAAACCCATTACGTCTTCATAAAACTTTACCCAAGGATTCATTTGATCCCAATCAACATTTCCTACGCAATGATCAATATACTTGAGGCCAACCGGTTCAGGATTGTATGTACTTTCCCATTTTTCAAAGCCCGGCATGAACACTCCCGTATAATTTTTACGTTCTACGAAAATATGAACCGTTTCGCCATATGTATGAATTCCGCTCAAACGCACTTCGCCATTATCATCAGAAATCGTAGTGGGCTCCATATAGGATTTGCCGCCTCGTTTGGTAGTTTCTTCATACGCACTGTAAGCATCATCCACCCAAAGGGCTAATACTTTCACTCCATCTCCGTGTTTTTTCTGGTGCTCAGCAATCGGGTGATCGCTACTAAGGGCCGTAGTTAATACCAAGCGGATTTTATCTTGTTTTAATACATAAGACACTCTATCCTTTACCCCAGTTTCAGGCCCCGCATAGGCAAGTGATTGAAATCCAAAGGCCGTTTTGTAGAAATGAGCAGATTGCTTTGCATTTCCTACGTATAATTCCATATAATCTGTACCCAACAATGGTAAGAATTCCTTCTCTGTGGCAGCGTTAGTAGCTGTTTCGGTTGTTGTACTCATAATTCTTTGCTTTGTGCAAAGGTAAATCTTATGAAGGTTTATTTAGAGTGCTACCCTCTTTAATTATCACAACTTCCTCTCTTTTTTTAACAATTTTTAATATGGAAAAGAAGAAACGCCACGTCTATATAGCAATGAAACATTGCATGATCTCCCTACTTTTGCTATTACTGCTTCCTACTTTACAGTCCAGTAAACCCAACTTATTGGCTACTTATAAGAACAAAGTAGACTCCATTACGGTGAGTAAACGATTAAAAATTATGCGGTTATACGCTGGTAAAAAATGGGTTGCTTCCTATAGCATAAGCATTGGGCAAAATAGTAAAGGACACAAACAATACCAGGGAGACAACAGAACACCCGAAGGAAAATATTACATCACTGACCGCAACCCCAATAGCAGCTATTTTCTCAACTTACATATTTCGTATCCAAACAATCAGGATCGTGCTCGTGCCAAACGCTTGGGAAAACCACCGGGCGGTGATATAAAAATTCATGGCTACGCTGACCAAAACGGCCGAACAAAGCCTATGGATGTAAAATTTGCCTATACGTGGGGGTGTATTGCTGTAAATAATAACGATATGAAAGAAATATATCAATTAGTAAAAACGGGTGCTGTGATATTGATTAGACCGTAAGCGTTTGTATCCGATTACTTCCGTATAGATACGGATAATACGATTAAATACAGTGGCACCTAAGGCTTTATGTATTTTTTGATTAAATTCGAATAAAAATAACTGTATTGGCTATGGGGTTTATACGGATGTTGGCAACAAGCTGAAAAATGAACTTCCTAAAGAAAAGACAGACAGAAAATTGGATAATAAAATTATTCAAATTAACTGACCAAAATTCGGCAGAAAAATTTGATATGGAATCTAAAATTCTATTCTGTAATAATCTGATTGAAGAAAGAACAGAACTTAAATCGGAAAATTTTGATATAAATTATCAATCAAGCTACAAAACAAAAAAAGGATTTGAAAAAGCACTAAAATCCAAAAAGGATATAGTCATTTGTATTGTAGATTTTAATTCTGACAAAACTGACACATATTTTTCAATTGACAATCAAATGCTGAATTTGACGGAAAAACCTGAAAAATCGACAATAGACTTTTGTCTGCAAATTAAAGCGGAATATATCAATGAAAAAACGATTTTAGAACTTAACAAAATTCTCATTGCGGAATTAGATTTTGATTACGGATATACTACAAAACTCGCATCGGATTTTGACGCTGGAACTGAAAGAAAAATAAAGAAAGGCTTATTTTCAACATCAGTTAAGATTTTAGAAAAAGATTTCAAATGGAACTCGGAGAAAACTAATATTATAAAAGGAGCAATAAAAAATTTATATCCAATCAATTATCTGAACGAATCTCATTTTACGAATCCTGACCAAAAGAAAACTATATCTGAATTTGGAGAATTAAAAAAACTTAACAATCGAATTTATAAATGGAACTTAACAGATTCTGAAATTGAAAAACTAAAAAGTACGAAACGAATAGAATTAAATTTAACTGAATAACATCTGAATAAAGCCAGATTGCCAACAACGTATAAAAATAATAGGGCAATTGTAGCAGAACCGAATGGTTCGGGCGCATTTGCAAGGTCGCCAAATTTTTAAATTTGGCTTATTGAGAAAAATTTAATAAGAAAAATTTAAAAATTCGGCTTGTGTTTAATCCGAATGGTTTGCGACTGTTTTCAGCCCTACTATTCTTATACAAGACCGTTATGTGCAATTAGAAAAAAATAAAAATTAAAGAAAACAATGAGTAATGCTAAAGTTAGTTTATCAAATTTTGATAGAGGAATAAACATTTTTAGTGCAGTAAATTCTTACAAGTCGAGAAAGTTAAATGAACAAATTTTAGCCCAGCACTATAAATCAAATGCTCAACTTTCTTCACTAAATAGACAAATCCAACAAGCCAACTCGATAAACAGAAAAATACTAGAGAATCAATTAAAAGAGGAGCAGAAAAGAGAAGCTCAAAAATATTATAAGTCCCTATCATTTTTTCTATCTGAAATAACAGAAAACATTAAAGGAATCGATGACGAAATGGTTTTTGCCTATACAATGGAAAAATTCTATGCTAAGACAAAATTAAATCTAGTCGAGGCCATTGAAAATTGCGATGAAATTTCGGACAAAAAATTTAATAAAAACACGCTGAACGAATTAGAAAACCTTAAAGAAAAAAGCGGTTTGTATAATAACGACTACGAAAACAATATTCTTTATAAAATCGATGACTACATCGCGGATTACAACAAATCAAAAAAAGAATTATTGGCATTAGAAAAGCCCGAACTCAATGTTCAAGTCACAAAAACGAATAATACAAATAGTATTTTAAGAATTGTAGGAATTGCCTTATTAAGCATTCCAACATTTTTATTCTTAATTACGCTTTTAGTAATTCTGATTACCGAACCAGGCGATGGTGCTTGGATAGCATTTCTTTTTCTATCACTTTTAGTCGGGGTTCCATTATTCCTGCTCATTAAAAATGAAAGAAAATGGAGAAAAAATAAATCACAAAGACTAGAAAAGCAAACAAAAGAAATCGCAAAGTTCAATCTACACAAAGAGGAAAACGAACTTGAATTTAAAGAAACACAAAGACAACTGGAAAAAGAAATAACAAATCACCCTTTGCACGATGCAATGAATAATATCTTTAATAAGCACCCCAAATTTGATGAAACGATGATGCTCATAAATGGTTTAACTTTAGACTTCGACAAAAAATGGAAATAGCAAAAGCACATAACAAAGGGCTATACGCCATGCTTAAAATATCACAACCCAAACCCTCCTACTCCAAAAACGCCAAAGCTACGCTTTGCATTTTCGGAGAAAAAATAAAATACAAATCGTAGCTTTGGCTCACAACACACTTACCGAAAATCTCTGCTCCGTAAATCAGCACGGCGCATAGCCAATCGTTATGCCCAATTAAAAAAAAGCCAACCGTACAAACAGCACATTTGGTTTTTTGTCGACACGAAAGCCAACGCAGAAAAAACCAAAAGAGCTATTTTTGCCAAAGCTTGATAAAATAAATATTGACAAATAAGAAATAAATTAAAAAGTATGAAAAAAGCAATCGGTATAGACCTTGGAACAAGTAACTCGGTAATTGCATTCAAAGACACAAGTGTGAAAATTATCCGAAATAAAGAAAATGAAGAACTGACACGTTCTTGTATTGGACTTAGAAAGGAAGAAATCTTAGTTGGCAGAACTGCCTACCAATTGCTGAAAACTGACCCTATAAATACTATCCTTTCAGTGAAAAGACTAATGGGCGGTGCTATTAAAGATAAAATGGTGCAGGATATGATTGAAAGTCCATATTACAAATTCGGTATAGCACCTTTAAAAGGTGGAACGGATGATGCAGTTGCTGTAATTCTTTGTGGAAAACAATACACACCTGAGCAGCTGAGTTCGGAAATCTTAAAGAAACTCAAAAGAGATGCTGAAGAAAAATTAGGAGATGAAGTCACCCACGCAGTAATAACCGTTCCTGCGTACTTTACCGAAAAGCAGAAAAATGCTACAAGAATTGCGGCACAACTTGCAGGATTGAAAGTTCAAAAATTATTAGCAGAACCGACAGCTGCCGCTATTGCATACGGAATAGATAATCTAAAAGTGGGAGATGCAAAAACTGTTTTGATTTATGATTTTGGTGGAGGAACTTTTGACCTTTCAATATTGAATATTGTAGACGGGCAATATATGGAAGCAGGAACAGGAGGCGATCGTTGGCTTGGAGGAGATGATTTGGATAAAGCCTTACAAGCACATATTCTTAAGCGAATTTCCAATGATTATAAGATTTCAAACATTGATGAACTTATAGCAAATTTAAAACAAAGAGATAAGTTCAAGTTTGAAGCTAAATTCAGAGAAGAAGTTGAAAATATAAAAATGCAACTTAGCTCGTCCAAAACAGCACAATTGATAATGGACGGCTTTGAAGATGAAAATGGAGAGTGGATTGATTTAGACCTTTCATTTACAAGAGAAGAGTTTGAAAAATTGGCAAAACCTTTCATTGCCAAAAGTATAGAACTAATTGAAAGCTTACTTAAAGAGGTTGGTTATGATATTACAATGATTGATAATATTTTGTTAGTTGGCGGAACTTCTTGTATTCCTTTAGTCAGACAAATGCTTTCAGAAAAATACGGTAATGAAAAAATTAAAATATCGGAAAAGCCAATGCTTGCTGTTGCAGAAGGGGCAGGAATATTGTCGCACAGATTAGGTGACGAATATGAACCACCTATTGATGGAGAAATTGCAGTTGCAGAAATATCATATAGCACAAATCACAATTATTTTATTGAACTAAAAGAAGATTATGATAAAATCATTGAAAAACAAATGCCCCTTCCCTATAATGTTACAAGGAATTATAAAACAACCGTAAATAATCAGAAAGTTGTAAAGGTTGGTGTTTATGCTGATGTTGAAGGTGGAGCAAAAGAAAAGCAAACAATGGGTTTCTTTACTATTGAAGAAAATTTGCCGACAGGTAGCGATATAGTTTTAGATTTTACTTTGGGAATTGACGAAGTTTTTGAGGTAAAAGCCTTTCCAAAAACTGACAAAGCAAAAAGTAAAAAAATCGTTCTTGCAAGAGGAAACAAAGATTCCAAAACACTTGATTTCTTGTCAAAATCATTAGAACAAATATTGAGTAGTAATTTTACAGAAGCACAAAGAGATTACTTCTTTAAATCGGCAAAAAAGGAAATCGAACAAATCAATAACATTGGAATTGACAGCTACGATTCGGAAAAATGGGACGAAATCGGAACATCCATTTTCACATCCTTTGAACAAGCTGAAAATGTTACCGATTCTATTGATGAAGATGATTTAGTAATGGTATTTGCTACTATCCTTGTTAATGAATATCCAGACTTAATTGGAAGTGATGATAGTGACAGAATTAAGACATTAATATCCCAAGCAAAAATTGATGACGACGCATTACAGAAAATACAAGCTATGCAGAAGCTGAAAACAATAACAGATGAATATCCAGTTTTGATTACATTATTTACTGTAAAAATGACTTCTGACAATGCTGCAAAAGAAAATCCGAGTGACGGTCACCGCCTGTTACAAATGCACGACCAAATTGTAAATCATTTTAGAAACCAAAGAAAAGACGAAGCCTTTGCCTTACTTGATGATGCTATTGAATTAAGAGACAAATACGGTTCGGGTGGTTTAGATTTGGGAGGAAGCATTCACTTAGGAAAATAAGAACTATGAGCCACAACTGTCCTATTTGTAACAAAGGTGGATTGCCTGATTACACAAAAAGTCATGTGGTTTGTCCACAATGCAACTCTGATTTAAAGGCGTTTTTACTTTTAGATTCTATTTCAATGCCAAAAAAGGGGAGATTAGGAATTTACACCATTATAGGTTTATCTCTTTTAGCGATTTTGTTTTTAGGATTGTTCGTTAAATCAAATACAACAAAAAACGAAGTTCTTGCTACTAACATTGTATTGAAAGATAGCATATCAATCTTAAAACTTAAAGAGGTGTCTATAGAAATCCCTAAAGTAGAACCTAAAATAATTGAAAGCAAAGATGCAACTGTAAAGTATGTTGTGAAGAAAGGAGATTATCCTTATAAAATCGCACAATTCTTTTACAATGATGGTAATAAATACAAACAAATTGTAGCAGATAACAACTTGGTACAGCCATATACTTTAAAAGTTGGGCAAACTTTAAATATCAAAATACCACAGGAATAATGGGAGTAATAATCGTTTTAATAATAGTCGGTGTTGTAGGGTATTTTATATATCAATCCTTGCCTAACACAAAATATGAAAAGGCAAAGAATCTTTTTAATACCAAAGATTACACACAAGCTATCAATATTCTAAATGAGATTTTTGAAAAGCACGCAGATGCACCTGCAAAACTTGCAGAGTGTAAACTAAGCTTAGGGCAACAAGCATCAGGCAAGACAGAGAAAACTAAATATTTCACCGAAGTTACGGCATTAAGAAAAAAAATAAGCAATTCCGCCACTTTTGCCAAGTTTGACAGCATTGAAGCTAAGGCACTTTTTGAACTTTCAAAAATTCAATATGAAGAAGCCAAAGGCAATATTGAAAAACTTAGCCAAAATATCCGTTTTATTGACACAGCCAACCAAAAAGGTTCTGAATCTAATTTTAGCTCATTAAAGACAAAACATTTCAGCGATTTAGCAGGCAGCCATTTTAAAAAGGCTACCGAAAAGGAAAATGCAGGTAAGCATTCAGAAGTAATTGATGCTATTCAGTCTTATACATTAGCCAGGGATTATGCTAAAAAATCCAATAATAGTTTAATCGTTAATAATTCAACTTCAAGAATTCTGATATGTCAATTAAAGTTAAGTCAAAGTGTCAGTTTAGTAGGTTCTTCCGAAATTGAAAAATCAGACAAAAACTATCAAAAGGAACTGTATTTCCGATACGCTATTCACCTTTTAAAGAATAAAGAGTTTTCAAAAGCAGAAAAAATCATTTCATTACATCTGAATTTTCAATCTTCTGATATCGATAAACTTAAAGAAATCTTAAGGACAGAGAAAGTCAATAATGCAGTAAAAACAGTTGCTGAAATCAATGCTTTAATAGAAAAACTATATAATAGAACTTTGTCAACAGAAGAACTTAAATCGTTCTATGATGGTCTTGATACTGCAAGTGATGAATTAGGTATAATAGATTATGAACTTTCAGAAAAAATAGCAGATATTAAGCCCACTTTATTCAATCGTTTACTCACTAAAAATATAGAAAATGAGGAATACAATGAAGCAGTAAACATTATTCAGAAATATCCAAAATTTTGGGAAAGTCCTGAGTTACTCAAAAACTTGGGAATTTGTTCCTATGGATTGACAGCAAAAGGTTTATTATCTGAGCGTAATTATAAAATTGTTATTTCAGGGTGGCTTACTTCGGTATTTTCGGACAATGTAATTTTAAAATCTTTGGACGACACCACTTGGGATGATAACTATACATTTTCACTCACAGAAGCTATTGGCTCAAATTATTCGCAACACGAAGAAATACCAGATAACGTCAATTATGATGATGTCTCTGAATCAAACATTTCAATAGGTGCAACCCAAAAGGAATTATTACAACAATTTGAAACCATCATACATAAAGAAATCCAAGATTCTAAGCTATCCAAGGTAGTAAATGAATTTTATGATATTGAGAAAGATGCAATAGAAAAAATTGTTGCCCAAATTGTAAATGATATCTTTTTTGCTACGCCCTATTTTGCAATTTCAAATGGATTGAATAATGAAATAATAAATGAATTAGATAACGATTACAATACTTATTCTAACGAAGGTGCCTTAGAAGCAGGTGTACCCTACATTAAAAACTCTAACTCAACAGTTGTTTATCAGTACTTCTTTGCCAATGACTTAATTGATAGAGTCAAATCTGCAATAGAAAATGAAAATTCGGGTGCAATCAAGAAATTGAACACCAAGGAGAATAAAAAATGGATAGAGAAATTTGACAACATTAGCAGTTCGGTAGAGGACAATCTTTTTAATTCAATATCTAATAAAATATCAGAAAATGATGAAAATGAAAAACTAATGTCCATAATGGAAGAGTGTATTTCATTTTCAAAGCACAATGAAAAGCTAAAATACCAATTTTCCGGCTATGTTGCCAACTATTGTATTTCTAAAGTCAATGACGAAAAGATAGATAACTTCAAAGCATTGTCTTTGATGAAAAGTGCTTATTTACGCTCACCAAATAATCCAAAAATCGTTAAAAACTTTATCACACTTATTAGATTTAACATTATGGATATGTTGAACGACCAAACAAGAAAAAATAAAGACATTTATAATATTCTTGATTGGGTGAAAAACAATATGTCACAGACATACAAACAAAACTGTGATGAACTAAGCAAAGCAAGACGTGAAATTTTACAGCAATTAAAACAGTCAGGTGCTGATATTTCTTTATTTGATGACGACAATCCTTTAGCCAGATTACACTTAAATTTAGGTCAATCACTCAATGCACAAGGTTTGAAAATGAAAAGAGTATTGACTTATTTGAAAGAATTAGGCAATGATCAAAAGAGCACAAATCCGTTAGACGCATTAAGCCGTTTAAGACAGCAGTTAAACTTAGATGATGATTTACCAATTTAAAAAGTAGAACAATGACAAATCCATATACAATTTTAGGCGTTAGCCAAGATTCAAACAAGGCAGAAATAATGAAATCTCAAATGTTTGCAATGAAGAAAAAAGAATTTCCACTACAGGTAATCGCAGTCGCTGCAAAGCAACTACTTGACCCTGCAAAAAGATTGGCTGCCGATTTTATGTTTCCTGCAAAAATTAAAGTAAAAAGAATACAACCTATTCAGTGTAATTTAAAACACAAGGAAATCAATATAGATTCTTTGAATGAAAACGCATTTAATTCCTTAAAGTAACAAGCAATGAACCAATCTGTATCCGAATTTAAACAGTTAATTATTCAAAATCTGAAGTCTACAAGTATTTTAAAGAATGAGGTTGAGAGTAAAGAAAACGAGAAACACGACTTGATTAAAAATGTTTCATTGAATATTATTGATATAATTGACTCTTGCGAAAACATTGATGAATGGGTAATCGATAATGAATACAATGAAGTTGATGAAGCAAGGAAAACAAACAGCCGATACAAAACAATTCAAAAGAAACTTTTGGCTTTGTTACAGACACAAGGCATTAGCAAAATTGAGTTTCCTGATAATCGCTTGATTGTTGGTCTTTGTGAAGTAATTGAAACCGAAGCAGACAGAAATCGGAAAAATGATGAAATCATTTCAATTATAAGAAACGGATATATCAGAGGGAAAGAACTTATCAGACCAGCACAAATTATTGTAGTAAAAAACTAATGGATAAAATAATAAAAATTGGGTTAGCTCTCTTATTCTTTCTATGCTTGGTCAATATGCCTTACGGATTTTATCAATTTGTCCGATTTGTAGCATTAATCGGATTTGGAATTTTGGCGTATAAAGCGAATGAAGAAAATAAAAATACGGAAATGATTATTTACGGTGGACTTGCACTACTCTTTCAACCGTTTTTTAAAATCGCACTTGGAAGAGAAATGTGGAACATTGTGGACGTAATTGTCGGAATTGGTCTGATTGCAAGTTTGTTTATGAATAGAACAAAAAGCCAACGCTAAAAGCCATACACATTTGCAATTCGCTACAGCCACCACACAAGTCCAAAATTGCAAAAGAGTATGTCTTTGCCAACGCTACAACCAGAGTGTGAAAAATGAAAAAAGGGCATAACAATTAAGCATTCGAATTAGTCGATAGACTGGTTTGAATGCTTTGTTGAACAATTAAGCATTCGAATTAGTCGATAGACTGGTTTGAATGCTTTGTTGACGAGCCCGGTTCTGAGCTATGGGGATATGGACTATAATTTTGGTGGGTTGTGGAGCAAGTTTTTAGGCTACACGGT